>Ga0315294_10001081_pt1 | contig 29475 bp, 22 predicted proteins | sample YL17G13_40_MG_FD_203626 | JGI IMG/M metagenome (GOLD analysis project Ga0315294, IMG submission 203626) | Sediment microbial communities from Yellowstone Lake, YNP, Wyoming, USA - YL17G13_40 | ecosystem: Environmental > Aquatic > Freshwater > Lake > Sediment | place: USA: Wyoming | collected... | reverse complement strand
AAGAGATGGGCGCTGCAGAACTCGCGCTCGACACCGCCGAGCCCGCGACGCATCTCATCGAATGGTACACCCGGCGCGGGTACAGATTCATCGAATACGTGCAGTGGTCGGTCACGAACTACCGCAGCGTGATCATGAGCAAGACCCTGCGACCGGAGGACGAATAGACGCCACCGGGAAGTCAGCCCTGCTTGTACCAGAATTCGTCCGCTTCCTTCTCGAGTTTTGCGAGGCGCGTGTAGTAGTCGGGAAATTCGTTCAGGTGTGCCAGGGCGATCTTGCCGGTCATCATGGGGTCGTCGTTGGTCACGTTGGTGTCCGGGTCTGCGGTACCGTGTTCAAGCTCGACATCCAGCCCCATCCTGAACTGCTCTATATTCCACTTGGTCCAGTCGATCCCCAGCCTTCGTCCGATCTCCGTGGCTTCATCAGTGATGAAAGTCTTCTTTTGGGTCATGATTACTCGGTCCTCCGGTTCGAATGAAATTGCGGGAGCTAATTCCAACTATGGCTAACGTGGAGAAACGCGATCTCCGGAATCAAGGATTCAAGTTGTCGGGAATCGGTTCATGCGCCTTGCGACCGTACACTCTTTCATATGCTTTGCAGGCGGGACACATGCCTCCCTCGATGGCTTTCACGAACCAGAAAGCGAAACCTCTTTGAGCACCACGGGCGGTCCTGCACATAGGGCATTGAAGGCACTGCCGGGCCAATTGCCTGTCTTTCTCGGTGATCTGGATATCGGTTACGGACATGACGAGGGAGGAGGTTAGAGGAAATCGAGCGCAGTGTCAATCTGTCTATGTCTTCGGATCGTCCCGCATCCGTGTGGCTTTCCGCATGGCGACCCTCATGAGCGAATCCTGCAGGCCCGCGGGAAGACCGCTTGCCCATCTCGCAAGCACGTGGGTGTACCAGGGGAACGCGATGAGTCTCGGGTTTCTTTCGAGGCGTTTGACGATGATCCGCACCGCCCGGTCGACAGTGAGCCAGCCCGGCATGTCTTTGTAATGGGACTCGGTCATCGGAGTGTGCACGACGCCGGGGCAGATGACGGTAATCTCGATGCCCTCGTCGCGGTATCGGGACCTCAGACCCTCGCCATAAATTTTCACCGCGGCTTTGCTTGCGGAATAGGCGGGCGACCAGGGGAAGCCCATGTACGCGGCGATAGAGCTCACGATAGCGATCTGCCCTCGGCGACGTTTTCTCATTCTCTCGAGGGCCGGATGGACCGTGTTGAAGACCCCGGATACGTTCACGTTGAAGACTCGCGCCGTTTTCTCTTCGATACTCCCCTGTGGTTCGCCAATGCCTGCGTTTGCGATCACCAGGTCGAGCGGGGCGATGTCATCGATTTTTTCGATCCACAGTTTCATTGCGTCTCCGTCAGTGACATCCAGCGCCGCTGCATTCACATTGGCGCCCTTGTTGCGGATGAGCGCGGCGACCTCGCCGATCCGCTTTTCATCGCGTCCGGTGAAGGAGACCGTCACGCCCGGGGCTGCATAGAACACGCAGAGGCCCTTCCCGATGCCTCCCGATCCGCCGGTGATCAGTATCGATTTGGGGTTTCTCATTTGTCGTCCGATTGCCCTGCGCGAACCTGCCGTTCGCAGGAATTGAAGCTCAGGAGGGAGTTTAGACTGTCGGACGCGTTCCTTCAAACCGGGAGGCGGGGTCGGTCGATCCCCTAGTAGAGAGTCAGAGCGAATTCATCGCAGATGAGTGGGAACACGGTTGGATTGGAGCTGTAATCATATCCGGAACCGTACTGCTTTCCTCCGAAGCAGACGCCGACGAACCCGTGGTTCTCGTCGATGACCTTTGGGACGGTATATTTCGACACGACGAATCCCGAGGCGAGTCCGCTCCAGCCGTTTGAAGGGTCTGCGGATTCGGTGGACGAATCGTTGTAGCGGTAGTCAAGGCCGTCGATGTAGTCGAAGTTCATCTCGTTCCCGTCGGCGAAATCGTCCGTGGAGACAAGATCGATCCTGTAGTCCCAGGTCTGGAGGTAAGGCAGGGTTATCCCAAGGGGGACCTCGGGGCTGTCGATCTCGGGAGTGCTGCAGATGGAGTATCCGTACGGATAGTCGCCCGAGTACCATGGGTCCGTGATGCAGGGGAAGTTGACCGATCGCTTGTGAGCGAACTCAAAGAAGCAGGAAGAGGCGCCGTCGACCTGGGGCAGCTCGGGTGTGACGCAGTATGAGACGGATCGTCTGGCAAACCACTGTGAAGGGCTCAGAACCAGGGACCCCGAAGCGTCCACCCCGAGGGTCTGCTTATTCGCCATCACGAAATGGCTGTAGTTCATGTCGACGTAGCTGCGAATCCGCCACATATCGGCGTTGTTCTCGGACAGGTCCTCGAAACCCTCGAAATCGATGAACGCGCGTTCGGACGGCTCCGAGTCGGACGAGGGATAGCCCTGGATCCCCCTGGCGACCACATAGAGCATCCACTGTCCGTTGGCCTCGCTGCTCGCGATGCCGCGATGGTATGTCGATTCCGTGACAGTGCCGTCGGGGGCAAGCTCGAATGTCAATGGCCCGAGAGCTTCGTACGGGTCCGCGGACCAGTACACCAGATACTGCTCAGTATCCGGGCAATCGTCCCAGTCGAGCGTGAAGCCCGTGATCTTTCCGTTCGCGTTCCTGTCGGCCCGGATCGTCACATTCTCCGGAACTGCAGCTTTTGGGATTCCCTCGTAGATCTCGGCCTCATACATCATGCGGGCGGCAAGCGGTTTGGACGGAGCGGGGGCGCCGAATCCCTGGTCGTAAGTGCCGAGGGCGCAGATCGCGTGGACCAGAATCTCCTGGTGGTCGGCATCCCCGGGTGTGACATCCGGGATCGACACATCGAATACCGCGATGTCCTGGTCCTGTGATACAAGGCTGGTCTCGTCGACGATGATCGGCGGCGAAAAGAGCGTTGGACTCTCAAGGACGATCTTGTCAAGCTCGCCCATGACCCCATCCGGGTTTGTTGTGCCGCCGTAGTCTCGTACGGCGATCCTGAGCTCGAGATCGCCGCCCGCCAGAGTCGTGTCTGGATCGTAGAATCCGGTGGATCCGTTGTCGGCGACGGTGATCTGATAGGGCTCCGGCTGGTTTGCCTCCGGTGGGAAGTTATTCACGTCTTGCGGGTCCCCGATCGGAGATTCCCAGCAGGCGTCAACAGCGTAATTGAACTGCACGCTGGGTTGGCCGCCGACGACCGGGAAGTGGATAACGTAGCGTCTCGTGCAGTTCTTCGTCGCAGAGAACTTGTTCCGGGAGCCGGGCTTCACGTAAAAATCGGCGTCGGCACTAAGGTGATCCGCGAAATACTTGAATGCGTGCAGCGTGCAGTTGAAGCTCACGCCTTTCGAGCCGAGCAGACCCGGGGTGTAGCCGAGCAGACCGGGGGAGTAGAACTCGACCGGGTTCCACCAGCGCGTCCAGCCATCAGCGTTCAGAAGCCGGGTTTCATCCCAGTCGGCGAACTTCAGGGTTGGGTCGTAGGCACTCGCCAGAGTGCCTTTGGAGATGAGTATTCCCTTGACGTCGAAGCCGGTCAATGATGGGTCGGCGAAGGGGTGACTGAGCTTGACATTAAGATCGAACATGCCCGTCGGCAGGTCCATGCTGTTCATGTGGATAGCCATGCCGATCGGGAACGGAGGCTGCAGGTAGGTCACGACATTCGCGTGGAATTCCGCCTCCCGAAGAGGGACGATCTCAACCTGACCGGAGGCTGTGTCGATCGCGACCTGCCACATCCCCCAGAGAGCGTGAGGGCCGGAAGAAGAAACGGTTTTCCCGGGACAGAAGGGCGGAGTCGTCGGTGCCTCGTACCGATCTCCCGCGCAACTCAAGGCGATGAGCCCCAAAAGCAACAATGACCCTGCAACGAGTGTTCTCACGATGTTATCCTTGCGATACAGGTCGGCATGACGCGGATAGCGGCGGCGTTCCGGCCGGCTTCTGAATCAGATGCCATAATGTGCCGCCTTGCTAGCCTTTCAACCCGAACGGATGCTATATTATAAGATAAAAAGGAAAGGCGGTCAAGGATTTCGTCTTAGTGAATATCTTATAGACTAGACGTTCCCGACACGGAAAGCACCGGTCGGCAGTCGAAAAATGATGGCCCCAATGCGCACCCGTTTCGCCCCTTCCCCCACAGGTCCGCCGCACCTCGGCTCGCTCCATACGGCCCTGTTCGCTTTTCTCGCTTCGAGACACTCAGGCGGGACGTTCATCATCAGGATCGATGACACAGATGTTGCGCGCTCCAAACCTCAGTGGGAGAGGGACATTCTCTCGGCGCTGAAGTACATCGGGATGACATGGGACGAGGGCCCGTACCGGCAGTCGGAGAGAGGGGAATTGTATGGCAAGTCCATAGATCGGCTCAAGGGGGATGGGTTCCTTTACCCCTGTTTCTGCACCGAGAACGACCTTGACCTGCAGCGCGTCGCAGCGAAGGCTGCGGGACGTCCGTATGTGTACGACGGGCGTTGCAGGTCGCGCAGAAGCGATGAACTGGATGAGAGGTTGGGAAGAGGCGAAAGATGTGTCTGGCGGTTTCACGCCGATCCGAAGCGGCTCGGCGAGACGGTTGCATTTCGCGACCTGGTCTGGGGAGAGCAGATATTCAGAACCGAGCTGATCGGAGATTTCGTCTGCATCAGGGGGGACGGCAAGCCAACGTACATGCTGGTCAGCCCGCTCGACGACGTATCGATGGGCATCACCCATGTCATTCGCGGAGCGGACCATCTCCCGAACACGCCTTCCCAGATTCTGATCCTCAGGGCCCTTGGGCACGAGCCTCCCGAGTTCGGGCACCTGCCCCTGATCGTCGGGGTCGGCGGGAAAAAGCTCTCCAAGCGCGACCAACTGTCGGGTCTCGACGATATCAGGCGACATCTTTCCCAGGGACTTGTGAATCATCTCGCGCTGCTCGGCTGGACACATCCCGACGGGAAGGAGATTCTCACCCTCGACGAGATCGTTTCTTCCTTCAGCTTCGACAGGGTGTCCACGTCGCCTGCCGCGCACGATCCCTCACGGCTCGCCCACCTGGAGCGCGAGCACCTGGCGAGAATGTCGCCTCAGGAAATCATCGACGCATGGAAGCGGTCGGCCTTCTCTTCCGGCGTCGAGCTTGACGAGAAAGGATCGGACTGCGCCCGAAGAATGCTGGGAGTTGTGGGGGACGAGATAACCTCTCTGGAGTCGATCGGGCAGGATGTGATCCCGCTTGCGGATGCGCCCGCGGAGGATGATCTGAGGAAGGCGTGCGGGGAAATCGAGCCTGAGAAGGCCCTGACCGTGCTGGATCGGGTCCTTAAGACATCCCCGGACGCCAGAATGGATGTCATCCGGAATCTCGCGTCTCAGCTTGGGAAGAAACACGTATACATGCCGCTAAGGCTTGCCCTGACCGGCCGCCACCGGGGGTATGAGCTGAGCAAGCTCATGCAGGCGTTCGGGGCGGAGGAGATCGATCGCAGGCTGGAGAATGCTCGTAGGGTTATCAGGGAGATGATCGGGGATTCTCAGGAATGCGGGAAGTAGTGACTTTGCACCGGCAGGCCGCGAGTCGGGACACTAGCGATCCGGTGGTGCCACAGGAGGCCACAGGGAATCATCGACGGAAAATAGAACCTCTACGCCCCTTCCCCTGAGTGCGGGAATATACTCGTTGATTGATCTCCGGTTCAGAGGGTTCGAGCTCAGCGCGACGGTGCAGCCGGGCCCCAAACCGGGATTGTTAGCCAGCGGGCTTATGTCCGTTATGTCGTTCTCATCAAGATAAAGAATTTTGAGGTTAGTCAGTTTCTCGAAGCCGGTGATGTCGGTCAGGCCGCAACGGGAAAGTTCCAATTCCCTCAGGTTGGGGAGCCAGAGAAGAGGCTGAATATCACCGATCTTCTCCTCGGTCAAATCGAGCTTCAGGAGATTCCTCAGGCCGCGGATCGGCCTGATATCCGACACATAGTTGAAGCTCAGATCCAGCTGGGTAAGGCTGGTCATATCCTGAAGCGGACTGATATCGGTGAGATTATTGAAAGAGAGATCAAGGGTCGTCACATTGGCGCAGTACTGGATCCCTTCGAGATCCGTTATTTTCCAACCGTCGGCTTGAAGGTCGGTCAGGTGATCGAGCTCGGATCGATAGATGTCCTGGCATGGACCCTGCCCGAGAAAGCTCATGGATTGCTCTACGGGAGTGTCCTTGTAGACACCCTCGCATGGCTTGCCGATGAGCATGCGGATTAAACCCTCGAGCTTGGTATCCTGGAAAGTGACGACGGGATTCTCGGATTCAGCGCTGTCCTGAGGATTGCCTGAGGAGCTCTCGTTCTGACTCACCGGCGTCGGCGGCGAGTCGCCTGCAGCCGGAAGAATCCCATCGTTGCGGAGCACTTCAGGCAGCTCGGACAGATGGGCCAGCCACCAAAAGCCTGTCAAACCTCCGATTGCGATCACGACGATCGCCAGCGCGGCAAGCACGAGAACCTGTATCGGAGAAGTGCGAGTGCGTGGAATGGAGCCGGCTCCCGATCCCGGCAGACCGCCTGGGAATCCCGGTGTCCCGACAAGGGGCTTCTTAACGTGCCTCACAAGCTCGGCTATCATTGCGTCGTAGTAGATGTGGGAATACTCGATTTTCTCGCAGGAGGGCAATGCTCTTAGGTCCGGCGGCAACTTCTCCTGTGCCGGCAACACGAAACCGTCTTTCAGGAGCATGATGACATTCCGGCGCATCGCGATGGCGTAGGCTATCTCCCGGCGCAGCCAGTCGTTTTCGTTCGAGCACCTGTCGAGCGATCCGGGAGTCAGGATGACAAGGAAACCGGGAGCCAGCTCGATCTCGCGAAAAATCCTGTCATCGAACTGTTGCGACCCCAGGTCGTCGACATCGATGAACGACCTGACCCCGTGGTGCGACAGCCCGGTGCGAATCGCCCGCGCTGTCTCGGCCCCGGTCTCCCTTCGATAGCTTATGAACAGGTCGTATGCCATCCCGATAAACTCAGAATTGATCCATGCCCGGGGGCAGGGTGTAACTTATGAGTGAGGTTCCCTGCGCGAGGCTGCCGAACCGGTCGACCATGACGAGAAACGGATCGCGCTTCCCTTCCGACGTGAACTTCAGAGAACCCACACCCGGGTCAAGATCGGCGTCACCCTCGAACCAGCCTCCGATGCAGAGGTCCCCCGACGAGCTCGCGGCGATACATAGGACAGCGTCATTGCCCGAGCCGCCCCATGTCCTTGCGCCCATGAATGCACCCGTTGAATCCAGCCTGACCACGAAGGAATCCGGGCCGCCGGTCGATTCGACCATGTATTCGCCCTTGCCTGGACAGAAGTCGGCGTTGAGTGTGAAAGAGCCGACGGCGTAGACATCGCCGGAGGAGTCGGTGCAGACGGCGCCTGCCGTATCGGCACCCGGTCCTCCCCACGATGCCGCCCACTGGACCATGTCCGATTCGTCGAATTTCATCAGGAAGACATCTGAGTCTCCGACCGAGTTGATGAAATGGTCGGCTGCACCGGGATCGAAGTCGGCTGTGCCCGCGAAGTGTCCCAGGACATAAGTATTGCCGCTCTTGTCGACACTCAATGCGCATGCGGAAGTCCAGCCGGTTCCTCCCCAGGACTTGCCCCACTGGTAGTTGCCCGAGGGGGTTATCTCGATGAGAAACGCATCCTGGTCGCCCGCGGAGGAGCGGATGTCGGTTTGGGGGCCGGGATCGAGGTCGGCCGATTCTGTGAACGAGCCCGCGACGAGCGCATTGCCGAAGCTGTCGACCGCCACGTCATTGGCTGCGTCCCAGGCCTCGCCTCCCCAGGTCCGGGCCCACTGGAATTCACCCGCTGAGTCGAGCTTGACTAGAAAGGGATCGCCGCCTCCGCTCGGGACATGGGTATCGTCATTGGGCCCGGGATCGAGATCGATTGCCTGCGCGAAATGTCCGATGATGTACATATCGCCTGCGCTGTCGATTGCAGCCTTGACGGGCCGGGGCGTGAAGTCCTCACGATTGCCCCATGACCTTGCCCATTGATAATTGCCGTCCAGATCAAGTTTCAGGACATAGGAGCCTGACCATTCGGGATGCATATCGGTTTCGGGACCGGGGTTGAGGTCGGCATCGCCCTGGAAATGGCCTGTGACACAGATGGAGGCCGAGCCGTCTGCGACGATCCCGGTGGCGGAATCCCGTCCGCGTCCACCCCAGGTTTTCGCCCACTGGAACTCGCCAAACGAGCTCAGCTTGATGACATAAGCGTCGGTGGAGCCCTGCGAAGTGCGGGAATCGGCGTCGACTGATGGATTCAGATCGGCGGTCTTATTGAAAGCACCGACAAGATATATGTTCCCGTCGCCGTCGAGCGCGAGATCCTCGACAGAATCGTCATCCGAACCGCCCCAGCTCCATGAGGATTGAATGCCGGCATATTCGACATGCGCCAAAGCCGGATCGGGTAGGTCCAGAAGCGACGGCCAGGGCTCGGAGGGAATCTCCCCGCCGACGGTGGATTGCTGGATTCCCGATCCCGTGACATCGGGCTCGGGTTCAGACGTGGAGGAATCGGCTCCGCTTGCGGAAGGTTGATGGGGTGCGTTGAGAGCGAGCCCGATGATCGCGGCCAACATCGATAGCGCGAGGAAGACGATCGCGGGCAGCAGCCACCTCGTTTTCCACCATCGGGACCGCCGTCGGGCGGTGAGTCCGGAAATCCTGCCGGGCTTGGCGACATATGCGAGCAGCCTCTCGATCATTGCATCGTAGTACGTATGCGACCAGTGGATCGCGTTGTAGCGGGGCAGCTCGGCTATGTCGGGCGGGAGATTGGACTCGGGGGGGAACTCGAAGCCTTCGCAGAACAGGGGGATGATGTTACGTCGGTGCCTGATCGCGTGACTGATCTCCCTGCGAAGCCAGTCATTCTCGTCCGCGCACGCGTCCAGACATCCCGGAGACAGTATCAGGATGAAATTGGGGGAATTCCGGATTTCGGTCAGAAGGCGGTCGTCGAAATAGTGCGATCCCAGGTCGTCGACATCGAGAAAAACCCCGATCCCATGACGCTCCAGCTCCGCGCGAACGGCTTGAGCAATCTCGGAGCCGCCTTCCCGACGATAGCTTATGAAAACATCCCTCACCTGCAGACTCCTCGGCGGTTGCCGCAGGTCGACGGTCGTCGCCTTGTTGCGATGCAGCGCATTGTACCATGAAGGTTGCGCGCGTTTCCCGCCGGCTGAAGGATGGGCCGCGTCTCACCACCGGATCAGATTCCCGTTGCCGGTGACTACAATGAGGTAGCCTGACGATTCCCCCTGAGCTGCGCGTTCCAGAACGCCGCGACCAGGGTCCAAATCGGTGGTCCCCCGGAAACTACCGGCAACATAAACACGGCCGGGATCGACGCTGCAAACCCCGTTTGCGTCCTCGAAATCTGCAGCACCCCAGTTGAGCGCCCATTTGAATGAGCCGTTGGAATCGAGTTTCAGCAGGTAGGAATCAAGATCGCCCTGGGAAGTGAACTGACGCGTGCGCGGCCCCGGGCAGAGGTCCGTCGTTCCATCGAATCGGCCGACGATGAAAATACTCCCGGACCTGTCTGCGGCAACGCCCAAAGCCTCGTCCCAGTCCTCCCCTCCCCAGGTTCCGGCCCAATGATGAGCAAGAGATGAGTCGAACTTGGATACATAGGCATCTGAGTCGCCAACCGCCTGATGTGTTTCTTCACCTACCCCGGGGTCGAAATCGGCGCTGCCTTCGAAGGAGCCCGTCACGTAGATGTTGCCCGACCGGTCCAGGCAGACGCTTTCGGCATAATCGTTTTCGCTTCCACCCCAGCACATCCCCCACTTATACGTGAATGAAGGATCAAGCATAATAAGCGCGGCATCGTTCCCCTGCGAAGTGTGGTCGGCAACGGACGGACCGGGGTCGAAATCAACATCCCGCGAGAAATCCGCCGCAAGATAGATGTTGCCGGCGCTGTCCAGCGCGATTCCGTTGACGCGGAGTTCACTGGACTGCCACACTATGTGGTCCAGCAGTCTGCCCGATGAGTCGAGCTTGATGAGATACGATCCGACAGTCTCATCCGGAGTGACCTTGCAGGTTCCCGGGCCCGGGTCCAGCTCACCGGATCCTATGATGCGCCCGACGACATAAATGTTTCCACCGGAGTCGGTCGCCACGCCTAAGGCGGAATCCCCTCCGGTTTGATCTTCAAACCCGCCCCAGGTTGTTGCCCAAAGGAACTCTCCTGATGGTCCGAGTTTCGAGAGATAGGCATCGCTATCTCCGTGAGGGCGGAATTCGTCCGCTTGTCCGGCCGGATCGAGACTCGCGGTGCCGTAGAAGCACCCGACGGTGTAGACATACCCGCTTTCGTCCACGCAGACCCCTGATGCGACGGTCTGTCCCTTGCCTCCCCAGACGAGGACGGCCGGCCCTCGGACTCCGCCGCGCTCATTCGGGGCCGCGGTATTGAGCACTCGTCGCGCGATCAGGCACGCTATTACGCCAAGCTCGATAACCAGGATGGCTATAGCGAGCAGGATCGCGAGACGCCTGTCGATGGCGATGCGTCGGCGGCCTTGCACCGGACCTGATTTCGCCGGAAGCGCAAGGACTGTATCGATCATGGCGTCGAGATAAGGCTGGGACCACGCGACGGTCCGGAGCGCAGGAAGGCCGGCAAGGTCGCGCGGCAGATCTCTCGCAGGGGGAATAAAAATCCCGTCCTTCAAAATGATAACTGCTCTCTTGTTGAGTCCGAGCGCGCAGCCAAGCTCATGCCGTAACCTGTTGTTCTCGTCGGATAGACGGCTCAATGCGCCCGGGGTCAGGATGACAACGACACTTGCTGCCTTTGCGATCTCCTCCGCGATCGCGCCGGAGAATTGGTCGGGCTGGGGGGCATCGACGTCGGGGAATGACCTCAGGTTGCGGCGACCGAGAGCGGCCTGGACCGCGCGGGCGGCCTCCGCTTCATCGGGATGGTTGTAACTTATGAAGACATCGGCCACAGGCGGGTCCCCGGCGATGAGAAAATCGAGTTCGCTGCATACGGGTGGCGCAATTATCGTACAGGTGAAGTCGCTTTGCCACTGCGCCGCTCATCGAAGCCGGGTCCGCCGCTTTTCCAAGCGGCATCTTATTCCGGACGGATTCATCTTCTTTCCGGGAATGCGTTACCGAGGTAGGCAAGACCTGCGGGGAGGAAGAGGGGCATGAGGGGCATATAGAGCCTTCCTTCGATCAGCCGTCCCCAGAACAGGTGAACAATCAGAAAAATCGGTACGATGACGAACATTCGTCTGATCGTTTTCGGCAGACGCCTCCATGTGAGAGGCAGGGCGAGCCACAGCACATTGAAATACAGGAAAAGAACGAGCCATCCTTCGGGACGAGTGAGGTTGAAGTACAGGACGCTCGGAAGACCGCTTCGGATCAGCTTCCCTACCATGTAGTTCTCTTGGAAGCCGAAGACGAGCCTGAGCGCGATTGTGGGGATCAGCCAGGCCGCGCACAGGGCGAGGGTCCAGAGAATTATCTTCCGGACAGGAGCCTCTCCGACCCTCGCTGCGAAATGCGCCGGAATGAGCAGGAGAACCGTCTCTCGAAACGGCACTCCGATGAAAATGATCGGCCACAACCATGCGTCCCTGCGTCGAGCGATCGCGATGTACCCGAGCAGGAAGAACAGGAAATTCCAGGGATCGCCCGGCTGGTGATAATACTGGAACTCGGCCAGAGGGTTGACCGCAACCAGAAAGCACAGGCCGAGAATGGATCGCTTCAGGTCGAACCACTTGCTGAGGAACTTGAGCAGAGCCAGGTAGCAGAGGGTGGTGGCGACGAATTGAAGGATGAAATAGCAGAGGACGAGAGTATAGGAGTTGTTTGGCAATCCGAAGCGGACTGTAACGTTCAGAAGCGTCTGGGCCATGAAGTACGGGGCCGGCCGGTACTGCATGGGCGCCTCGGCGTATCCCTGCACGACCTTGAGATGGTCGATCGAGAGGAGCTCCAGGTTCGGGGCGCTTACGTATAAATGATGATGGAAATAGCTGGTGATGATCGAGAGCGAGATGGCGAGAACCAGCAGCCACGGGAGATTGCCTCTGAACCAGTCGACAGGGCAACCGGGCGATGATGTCTCATTTGTCGCTGTATTTGTCACGGCCATCCGGGGGCACGGCATGCCGTGCCCCTACGCGGGTACGGGATTCTCTGTAGGGGCACGGCATGCCGTGCCCACGACGCATGATAGTTGAAAATGGAGCGGACATTCAATCGTGGGGCCGAATTCCTCCGACGTGAATGCAGGTGCTATTGCGAATTGAACCGGCTATCGATACGATTGGTCTGGATCAGTCGCGCGAGAGACCAGGCAAAGCCGGAGGTGAGACCATGGACAAGTTCCCCTGGGGCAAGCCGCCCCCGATCAGGATCCACAACTCGATGACGCGTCGCGAGGAAACGTTCCCGTGTGTCGAAGAGCACCCCGAGGTCTCGATCTACGTCTGCGGTCCCACCACCTACCAGTTCGTTCACGTAGGCAACATGCGGAATCCCGTTCTGTACGATGTCATTCGAAGGGTATTCCGGGCGCATGGCTACCGTGTCAGGTTCGTCACCAACTTCACCGACATCGACGACAAGATGATCCAGGAAGCCCGCAGGGTCGGCGAGAAGGACCCGATTCAGCTCTCCGCACGCTTTGTCCACGAATACTACACCGATCTCTTTGGCCTTGGGGTCGAGCCGGCCGACTTCTTCCCCAAGGTGAGCAGCCACATCCCGGATATCATCGACTACGTCAAGCTCATCATGCAGAAGAACCACGCTTATGTGGGCGCAGACGGGAGCGTGTACTTCGACATCAAATCCTATCCCGAGTACCTGAAGCTCTCGGGTCACAGCATGGACAAGCTGCTTGAGAACGTCACTCAAGGCGAGGAGGTCGAGGCGAAGAGGGACCCCAGGGATTTCGCTCTCTGGAAGGCAGTAAAACCCGGAGAGCCGGAATGGGAGTTCCGTCAGACCGAGGAGGAGATCGGGAAATGCGGGAAGGTGGCGAACGGCAGGCCGGGCTGGCATATCGAATGCTCCGTCATGAGTGCGAAATACCTTGGCCCGAGCTTCGACATCCATGGAGGCGGCAAGGAGCTGAAATTCCCGCATCATGAGAACGAGCTCGCTCAGGCCAGGTGCGGCCATCCCGAGGCCGATTTCGCCCGTATCTGGATTCATAACGAGTGGGTTATGCTCCCGGGCGGCGAGAAAATGGCGAAAAGCGGCACGAGTGTCCTCATACGGGACGTGCTGAAGCGAAACGATCCCGAGGTCGTGAGGCTTTTTCTGCTGTCCGCCCAGTATCGCAAGCCGATTGAATACTCACAGGAGAAGCTTGATGAGCTGGCGAAGGCGAAGGCGAAGATCGTTGAGACCTTCACTCGCCTTGTTGAGTTTCTCGGGTGGCGCTCCGAGGAGCGAAAGGAGAACTGGCTTCAGATCTGGCGTCACATGGACCTGAAGCACCGGTACGACGTGGACGTATTCACGACGCGGATGTCGGAGGGGGTGCCGCCGGAGGAGCTGGTGGAGCACGGTTACACGCCTGCGGAGAGGCTTGTGGACGCCGCGAGGGTGGCGCTTTATCGCGCTCACCAGCACCTTGCAGCCGACTTCAACACTCAGGGGGCGGTCGGAGAGCTGTTTCAGCTCGTGAATCGAGTGAACGCGTACCTTTCAGAGATGTCGAGCGGGGACCCCGACGATTTCGATGCGGCGAATGTCGCGCTGGGATCGATCGCCTATTTGTGCGACCTTCTGGGGATACTCGACCGGCAGCGTCGCAGTCTTTACGAGACCGAGGAGACCCGCCGGGAAGCGCTCAAGGGCGGCGGCGATGCGGCGAAACTTGCGGACGTTCTTCTGAGAATCCGCGGAATGGCCAGGGCCGAGAAGGATTTCGGTCTGGCCGACAGGATCAGGGACGAGCTTGCCGCGATCGGGGCCGAGGTCAGGGATTCGCTCGAGGGTCCGAAAATAGTGTGGAAATAGAGATTCCTTTGCTGTCCTCCCTCCTCGGGGGGGAGACTACAGGGGGTCCAAGCGCGAGTGGCGGAATGGCAGACGCGCTAGATTTAGGATCTAGTGCCGCAAGGCGTGGGGGTTCAAGTCCCCCCTCGCGCATTTTTGAACCTGGAAAGTGAGTGAACTGGTATTCTCGAAGAATGTGCGAACTGGGCTCTTGCGCAATCCGGCGACAGGGTGGTAAACTCAGTCAAGAATCTCACGGTCCATCTCATACCATTATTGAACCCGGAACGTGAGGTTGCTGTCTCAAGAGTCAGAGAAGCGAGCCGTTTGATCCGGCGTTGTAGAAATCGAAATGCTGGCAGCTTGACAAGCCGATGACCTGACCGTTATAATCCCGATACGTTATCTTTCATAAAAATGCCTTCAGCGCAGAGTCAGTAGAAGGGTTATCGGGAAGCGAACAAGCTGTTAGAAAGAACATTTCGGGGTAGGTATTCAGGCCGGTTTTCATTCTTTTATCCCCGCATTATCCGCCTGTCACCCTCGACGAAACTTGGAGACCCGAGCGGTTGTCTGTATCACCACAAACAAGGTCATTGTGTTTCATTTTCCAGATAGAAGGGGAAAGGATACGAAATCATGATTTCATATCCTGGAACCCGAAAGGGATTCAGGGGGATGCAGAGGAACAGTAGCCTTACTAAATCCAGTGCTGGAAAGGAGGTGACATTATAGTGAAGCACAACAGCAAGAATGAACTCGGTTTTACCCTCATCGAGCTGCTGGTGGTTATTGTCATCATCGGCATTCTGGCCGCGATCGCCTTGCCGAACTTCATCAAGGCCCGTAACAAGGCCCGTGAAGCGGAGGTCAAGTCGAACATCCACGCCATTCAGATCGCTCTGGAGCGGTATGCTGTCGACAGCGGAGGCATCTACCCACCGTTCGTGGTGGGCGCCGAGCGTGACAGCAACATCATCAAATGCTCTATCGATCTGGCCGGCAACGGGGTCAGCCAGTTCCCGGTGTATGGGATGACTCCATTTGCCAAGACGACGGATCCGTTGAAAGAGGTCGGCCCGGAGCATCTGAGGATGCTCATGGACCCGCTGATCCAGTTCGGCTATCTGTCGGAGTACCCGGTGAATCCTTTCGCCAGGCGCGATACCGGCATGTGGAACTCGTCGAGCATCAACAAGACCGGCATGACCGGCGTGTATCCGTACGGCGGCGAGCATGGTGACAAGATGTTCGATCTCGGGTTCGGATGGGGTGACACCCCGGAGACCGACTTCGTACTCTATACCACCGAGTCAATCGAGGAGAACCAGTCCCAGAGTTCCGGCGGCACAGTGTTCAGCGATCCTGACCTGGACTCGCCCGGCAACTTCTACTACCACCCGATATTCAACGACATGATCCCGGTTTATTTCCACTATGCGGCCAACTACGGCGCAGTGGAGCTGAACATCAAGGATTGGTATCAGTACGGAATCACGTCGGATGAGGTCGCGGGGTACCTGCTGTACGGTTACGGCGCCGCAGGCGATCGTGACAGCCTGGTTGAGGGCGGTCTTGACTACTTCAACCGGATGCCCGAGCGCGACGCTCTTCCCCCGTACAAGGACTCAGACGGGAACGATGTCCCGAACCAGATCGAGACCTTCCCGATCGGTGTGGTCATCGATTCTTCGGTGGGTGCCGGCGACAAGCTGCAGTTAAGGGTCGAGACCACCGGCTATCCGTCCCAGGAGTTCGACCCCTGGACCGGTTCCTATTCCGACGGTATTCATCCCGATAACCCCAACGTTATCGACGAGTACCGGAAGTCGGGAGCCGACGGTGTCCTGGACTGGGTCATCATCGAGGTCTCTTCGGGTGTCGATGTCAAGTCGGACACCGTGAAGGATCAGCTCCAGTTCGCCACCTGATGTGGACGGACCGGGGATCGATGTATTGACACACTCTAGGGGTAATGACATAGACGGCTCGGGATGAGGAGCAGTAATCCCGTGGGACCGAAGGGCAGACTTCATAGAATATTTATTCGATCTTAATATCATAGCGCCTTTCGGACCAGCGGAATCCGAGCCGAGTTTTGAGAGAACCTTGAAACCCTGGAAATTCGAGCGGGGACAGCTGACGGTCCAGACCGGCCCTCAGCTTACTAAACCTGGTCTGAAAGGAGGTGCGTCCGAGCACGATGAAACGATCGCAGCACGGATTCACCCTGATAGAGCTGCTAGTCGTCATCGTCATCATCGGCATCCTGGCCGCAATGGCGCTGCCTAACTTTATTAAGGCGCGCGAGAAGGCGAAGGAAGCCGAGGTGAAGAGCAACATCCATGCGATTCAGATCGCCCTGGAGCGCTATGCCGTGGACACCGGCGGATTCTATCCGCTGATCCTCTACGGTGGCGATTTTACCGACACTTTCGGTAGACTGGGCGCCCCGGAGAACCCGGACACCAACATGAGCTATTACATGCCTCCGGATGATCCCGGTTATCAGTCCTTCCCTGGAGACCTGGATGTTCTGCTCCAGTTCGGCTACCTCGCACAATATCCCAATAACCCCTTCCAGAGGACCCGCGACATATCGAAGTTTGGAAAACTGAAGACCAATCCCGCAGAGAACGGGTTTGGTCCTTTGGAGTTCCATCTCGACACTCAGGGTCTGGCTCGCGTAAACATCTGGGCGTGGCCTTATGACCGCGCGCTGGTTTACGTGCGCCGACTGGTCGGTGGCGAGCAGGGCAACCTGATGTGGGATGTGAGCGAGGGTCAACGGCATGCGCCGTGGCCGATTGTGGTCGTCCCCGAACCCGAACCGCATTGGTCTGGGTATGTTAATCCCCAGTTCTCCGCCTACGCGTTCGAGAGCACGACCAACTACCGCGATGACTACCAGTTCTGGCTCACCCCGGGTAACTTCTACTACTACGCGCTGTTCGAGGGCGTAGGCGGTTACTCCAGCTTCGTATCCCAAAACGGCACACCGAATCCGAACGCTCCCATTACCGGAGCGATCATCGGTTTCCACCTTGCCGGTTACGGTACGATGTCCAACGCTGGACAGGACACCTACAACCTCTGGGGAGACTACACCGAGCGCTCTCTGTTCACGGTGAACAACCCCCTCAGTGGCGCCCCGACTTCGTTCGCCGACATCTATGTCGGACCTGACGGACGACGCGACGGCGTGATCATAGTGGTAGACTCCGGCGTTGATATCCAGGCCCCGAGAAACCAGCAGCAGGCTGGCGTCGAGGAGTGATCCTCCTCTCTCGGTTCTGGTAGATTACGACTGGAACGGGGCGCGACTTCGTCGCGCCCCTTGCTATTAGGTGCGAACTGCCCGGATGCGCTCAACTTGACATCTCGGGTGCTCTGGGGTAGATTAAGCCCGTAACCATACCGACTTTGGGCGCGCGGGAATAGCTCAGTTGGTAGAGCGCAACCTTGCCAAGGTTGAAGTCGCGGGTTCGAGTCCCGTTTCCCGCTTTTTTTTATGCCCAAAACCCGCCGAGGTCAACACCAGAGATGACATCGAAATCCTCTCCACACGCCGAGTTCGAGCAGATCTCTCCCACCGCGTATCGCGTCAGGGTGACGGTTGCGGCCGGTGAATTCAAGAGCACGCTGGACTCCGCATACGCCGAGCTGTCCAAGAGCGCGAACATTCCGGGCTTCCGTCCGGGCAAGGCTCCCAGGGCGATCATCAACGTGCACTACGGGAAGGAGAAAATCCTTCATGATACCTACGAAGACGTGATCCATGAGACTCTGGGGCCGGTGCTGAGGGAGAAGGAGCTCACCCTTGTCGGACCCCCGAGGGTCGATCACGATGAGTGGAAAGACGGGGAGGGCTTCCGGTACGTGGCGACGTTCGAGGTCGTGCCGCCGATCCCGGCGGTCGACTACGAGGAGATCGGCGCGACGCTTCCCGAGCGCGAGGTTACCCAGGAGGTCATCGAGGAGGAGCTCAGGCGCCTGAGGATGCGTTTCGGGCAGGCTTCGGAGATCAAGGACCGACCCGTGCAGAAGGGTGACTTCGCCCTTATCAGGTTCGAGGCGGAGGTGCCGGAGGTCTCGATGGAGTCTATCGAAGGGGAGAAGCCCTGGAAAGTCGTCGAGGACCTCATGGAGGTCGAGGTCGGGAGCGGGAAGGGTGTGGAGGGTCTCGAGGACCAGCTTGTGGGGATGGAGCTTGAGGAGATCAAGGAATTCGACTTGAATCTTCCCGATAATTTCCCGGATCCGCTTGTTCGCGGGAAGTCGGCCAAAGCCAGGGTGCGCATGATCGGTATCAGAGACATCAAGCAAGCAGAATTGACGGATGAATTCATCAAGGAGAAATTCGGCGAGCAGGACATAGGGAATCTGGAAGCCCTCAAGGAGCGGATAAAGACCGAGGTGCAGAGCAACTGGTCGAGCGCCGACGACAGGCTGAAGATCGATCAGATCGAGTGGCATTTCAACCGCGAATTCGATTTCCCCCTGCCGGCGGGACTGGTGCGGGTGAAGTACGCCGACATCCTGGACCGCACCATGGATGCTCTGAACCGAAGCGGCGCGGACATCGAGAAGCTGATGGAGAAGGGCAGCGGCACCGGGGAGCGAATCAGGAAGCGTGCTCGGTACCAGGCCGAGCGGATGGTCCGGTTGGACCTCGTCATGAGGGAGATTGCCCGCAAGGAATCCATCGGCGTCGCCAACGAAGAAGTTGCGAACTACCTCGCGATCATGGCGATGCGTCAGAGGGTCCCCGAGAAGGACCTGCGCACGTTTATGAGGGACCCGCAGTTTATCGAGAACACCAGGGACGAGATCCTTAACAAGAAGGTTACGCATTTCCTGCTGGAGAAGGTCAAATCGAAGACGGTGACAGAGCAGCAATTCAAGACCCTCATGGAGGAGGCTCGAGAACAGCAGCAGGCGATAGAGAAGCGGTTCATGGAGAAGACCGGGGACCCCGAGACCGAGTTCGCCGGGGACTACCTGAAACCCGAGCTCGACAAGACAAGCCTGACGAAGGGAGACGGGGGCGAGGAAACCTCCGGAGCAGGGGGGAGTGAAACTGAGGAGGAAAGCATTAAGCCGAGCGAGCAATGAACCGCAGCACCGGAGAAACGACGGGCGGTGAGACTCCGATCAGGATTCGGGCGCATACGCTTCTGTGCCTGCAGGGATTCAGAGGTCTGGGTTACAGCCCCGAGTTCGTATCGGAGATGCAGAGGGTGCGGGACTACCTGTGGCGAAGTCCGCATGCCCAGGTGGAAGTAATATCGGGGGCGGATGTTTTCTGCGAGCGTTGCCCGCATCATCATAGGGGAAGGTGCACGGCGGACGATCCCGAGGACTGTCCGGTGCCGCTTGATTCACCGGACAATGCCGTGCTGAAGGATCGGCGGGTGCTGTCATGGCTGGGCCTGAAGGAAGGAACAGTACAAGATTGGTGCCTAATCTTATCTAAAGTCGCCAAAACTGTCGATTCCTCTGTTCTGGATGTCCTGTGCGGCGACTGCTCCTGGCGCGAGTATCCTTACTGCGCAGAGGCTCTGGACGATCTGCACTGGAAGGCCATGTCGGGCGAAGCTCTCTTTCAGCCGGAATAGTTTTGTGGTGATTGTGGGGCGAATAATCCCGCTTGTCGGACAACTGAAACCGTGAACCGTCGATAGTAAGATGTATCTTTAAGATTGATTAATCTTGAGGAGGGCGTTTCGACGGCGAGGAGGGGAGAAAAGGGAGATGGAGCGATGCGAGCTTGAGGTGACGAGATGGGTCTGATCCCGTACGTAATTGAGCAGACGAGCCGCGGCGAGAGAACGTATGACATTTACTCCCGGCTCCTGAAGGACCGGATCATCATCCTTGGCAGACCGATCGAGGAGAACCTTGCGAACACGGTGGTGGCGAGCCTTCTGTTTCTCGAAAAAGAGGATCCGGAGAAGGATATTGATCTCTACATCAATACCCCGGGAGGTATCATCACACAGGGACTTGCGATCTACGACGCGATGCAGGTGATCAAGCCCGACGTGAGCACCATATGCATCGGCCTGGCGGCGAGCATGGGGGCCATCCTGCTGGCGGGCGGCGCGAAGGGCAAGCGTTTCGCCCTCCCGAACTCGGAGATCCTGATCCATCAGCCGACCGGCGGCGTTCAAGGCCAGGCGACCGACATCGGGATCCATGCGGAAAACATTCTGAAGACCCGCGAGAGGCTGAACAAGATATTGGCAAGTCACACCGGACAGCCCCTGGAGAGGGTGAAGGAAGACACTGAAAGGGACAAGTACCTTACTCCCGAGGAAGCTCAAGAGTACGGCATCATCGACGAAATCATAACTGACCGTCGTAGAGCCGGCGAACCGTCGCCTCCCTCCGCGGCACCGTAGAACATTGCCTTGACGCAGGTACCGATGTAGAGTTTGACTTGTATTCCAGGGATTTCGGATTGAGACCATGCCTGATTTCGACTCCGACGATCTTCGCTGCAGTTTCTGCGGACGGCCAAAGAACCGGGTAAGCAAGCTTGTGGTTGCGCCGAACGGCGTGTACATCTGCGACCGTTGCGTGGACCTCTGCGTGCAGGTGATCAACGAGGACTCCTCCGGCCGGATAGCGGGTCGCGGCGAGCGAACCCCGGTGGAGAGGCTTGCGGTCCGCACTCCCAAGGGCATCAAGAGCCAGCTCGACGAGTATGTCGTCGGGCAGGAGCAGGCGAAGAAGACGCTCGCGGTCGCGGTTTACAACCATTACAAGCGCATCAAGAGCTTCTACCAGCCCAAGGCCGGCATCGAGCTGACCAAGTCCAACATTCTCCTGATCGGCCCGACCGGTTGCGGCAAGACCCTTCTCGCGCAGACCCTGGCCAAAATCCTGGACGTTCCTTTTGCCATCGCGGACGCGACCAGCATCACCGAGGCCGGGTATGTCGGCGAGGATGTCGAGAACATAGTTCTCAAGCTCTATATCGCAGCCGAGGAAGACATCGAGCGCAGCCAGATTGGGATCATCTATGTCGACGAGATCGACAAGATCGCGCGCAAGAACCAGGACAATCCGTCGATCACGCGTGACGTGTCGGGGGAAGGTGTCCAGCAGGCCCTGCTGAAAATCCTCGAGGGGACCGTGGCGAATGTGCCGCCCCAGGGCGGGCGAAAGCATCCCGACCAGGCGTACATCCCCATCGACACCCTCAACATCCTGTTCATCGGCGGCGGGACATTCGAGGGGCTCGACGAGATCATCCGCGCCCGCAAGGAACACCAGACCATGGGGTTCCGCACCGACGTGAAGCCTCGCAAGGGCAAGCGGGCGAGCGAAGTGGTGAAGGACGTTCTTCCGCAGGACCTTGTAAAATTCGGATATCTGCCTGAATTTGTGGGACGGTTCCCGGTCATCACGACTGTCGACGATCTCGAGGAAGACGACCTGGTGCGCATTCTCACGGAGCCCAGGAACGCGATCACCCGGCAGTTCAGCGAACTTATGCTGCTCGACGGCATCGAGCTCGACTTCACCAAGGAGGCGCTTCGAGCGATCGCGAAGGAGGCGCTGAAGCGGAGGACAGGCGCGCGCGGCCTGAGGAGCATTATCGAGGGACTGATGCTGGACGTGATGTACGAGGTCCCGAGCAGGAACCTGAAGGGCCTTCTCGAGATCAACGAGGAGGATATCAAGCACGGGAAGGTTGAGCTTGATCTACACCCCATCAAGGCTGAGCCGAAGAAGACTGGGAAGAGTAAAGAAGCCTACGAGGAAGCCGGTTGAGTCCGGCTTGTGATAAGGAGTTCCGCTCTTATCCGCGCGTCGCGCGGATTTTTTCTTCGCGCTTATGCCGTCGGATCGAGGACTCGGCCGAGGAAGAGGATCGCGCCGGTCTCGATATCCCGGATGAAGAAGATGAACGGATGGTCCGCCTTGAAGGTCGCGGGCTCGGGAACCGAGGTGTAGCCAATTACCACGCCGGTGGCCGCAGCCGCCTCGGTGCCTGCTTCGTCGACGCATACAAATGCCTTGTGAAGAACGTCGGTGATGTAGAGCAATCGAGTGCCGTCCATGCCGGACAGGTCCGCGATGTCGGGCATGAACGCGTCGGTCATGCCCATTGATGTGAGTGTTTCGACAAGGCCGAACTGACTCTCGTACTCGAATTTCGGCAGCGTTACATCGACCGATCTCTCCGAAAGGTCCTCGACTATCCCGTCGATCATCTCCGCGTCAAGATTCGACTCGATTTCCTCGAAGCGGCCGACGTCCGGCAGCAGGATCACCATTGAGAGCTCTTCACCGTCGTACTCCAGTTCGAGCGCCTTGTAGCCGTCTCCGTCCGTGTAGTTCTGATCCTCGGTCTGGCGCATCAGTTGCGCGTCGACCTTGGACCCGTCGAGCAGGTTGAAATCGCCGGTGAAAGTGTTCTCCACCTCGAAATGGTTGAGCCACGCGGCGTTGAAGTAGATGGCGTTGACCAGGACGAGCGCCGTGCTGTTGTCGATGGTTCCTTCCGGCAGGAGGTCCTTGATCCGGTCTTCGGTTTTGTCCTCGACCCATCTGTTGATCGTGACTCTGCACTCGTCGGGGGCGGTTGCGAAATCGACAAGCCTCATTCCGGCGCCGTAGTTGACCGCGAGCGAATCGAGGAAATCGGGAAGCCACGTCCAGCCGTCCTGACCCCACGTTGAGTTGGCGATGTTCAGTCTGAAGCCCTTTCCGTCCTTGCCCTTCGCGCCCTGGCCTCGGGAGTGGAGCTCGAGGTCGAGCTCATTAAACGCCGGATGCAGCGTCGCCTGGGGAAGGTTGAAATGAAGGGTGTCGGCCATCTGGGTCTCGGTGTCGCCGCGAGCGCCGATCCAGGTCATGGCGAGCGCCTGCGATATGCTGAAGGGCGAGAAGAAGATGTTCCCGTCCTCGTCCTTGAGTTGCCCGTAGAGATCGAACGCAAACTCGGTGTTGCCTCCGACGAGAGCGTCAAGGTTGCCCGACGGCACGTCAGGCGAGAGGTCGCGCGTCTTGTCGGACCCAGCGAACTTGTATCCGTTGGGATTCTCGCCCGGGGGGAGATTCGGGGTGTTGTTTCCGCCACCACCGCAGGAGATCATTGATAGAAGTATCCATGCAACCAGCAGAACGGCGATCGTACCGTTTCGCATCATGACACACCTCCGCTTCAGTCGGCTAACAGAAAGTTACAAGATAATACACCGCTTGTCAAGACCCTGACGCTCGAATGGTTCCGCGAGCCCCTGTTATGCTCCGGGCTTGTATGCGCTTCCCATGCTGAACGCCGGGCCAACCATCTCCCCCAGACCCCAGTATTTGCCGTCGGTTGAGAAGATCAGAGGGTCGACCTTCTTGACGTCGGGTGCATTCCCGGCAAGGCATTCCTCGTTGACATACGACTCGACTATCTCGCCTACGAAAACGATGTGAGTGCCTTCGAAGTCGATTGTCTTGACGAGTCGGCACTCCATGTTGACCGGACATTCCTCGATCATCGGGGCGGTTTTCAGTTTCCCGTAGAAGGTCTTGAAAATGCGGGATTTGTCGACATCCCGACCGGAGTTGGTGCCGCAGAAATCGGTCGCGGCGGCAATGCCGGTCGAGGGAACGTTGACGCTGAAGGTTTCGTTTTCCTTGATGCCCGGAAGGGTATACCGGCCTTTTCTCACCGAAACATAGATTAGTGGCGGAGTGGCCTGCATGATCCCGCACCAGGCGATCACAAGGTAGTTGGGCTTGCCGTCGATATTCGCGCCGACAAGAGCGGCGGGCTGGGGATAGAGGAAATGACGTGCGCCCATGTTTTTCTTAGACATCGTAAGCCCCTCCTTCGCAAGGGATTGTAAAATTCACGTGCCGGGGATAATATAACAGTCCGGTTCTTTTGTCGAACACCGTCGCGGGTTTTGCAGGCGTAGATTCTTCGGGATCATCGGGGTAGGTAGATGGAGTATTTCGAGGATGGAAACTGGAGACCGTCCGGGGACGGACGCTGTGAGGACGCGAACTGTCCGTGCGATCACTCGAGCATTCCCCGGGGATTGGGCTACCTTTACATCAGCTCGGACGTGGTGGTGTTTCGGCGGGAGTTTCGCTCGTATGAGGCGGCATGCAAGGAAATGGAGAGGCGCGTTCGTGAGAAGTTCGGCCGTCCGGTCAAGTTCGAGGTCAGGGCGGGTCCGATCCTTCTTTGCGTGCAGGCGGCGAGAAACAAGGGCGTGGACCTGGAGATCGCCTCGGTGGACGCAAGGTACTGGTGGGTGACGGGGAGCGCCCCTCTGCGATCAACCCCAATGGCAGGCAGCAGGCAAGCCGAAGAAGAGAAGAAGAAGTGGATGTAACATGCGCATCCTGCGCATGGTTCTTGAAGGTCCGGGTCGGGTAAGAACCACGTGCGGGACGCACGTGGTACGTAACATGCGCATCCTGCGCATGGTTCTTGAAGGTCCGGGTCGGGTAAGAACGACGTGCGGGACGCACGTGTTACATGCGGTCGAAAGCGACGCGGGATGCATCGAACACCGGACCGTCGCAGCAGACCCTTTGGTAGCGAAGGCCGCAGTCGTCTCGAACCGGCACGCTGCAGCCCAGGCACGCGCCGATGCCGCATCCGAGCTTGTTCTCAAGGCTGACAAAACACTCGAGCCCGCGACGACGCGTCCATTCCGCCATCGCCCTCAGCATGGGGAGAGGTCCGCACGAGTAAACAAGGCATCCCCGTTGGAATTCTCCCTCCCGGTCGAGCGCGTCGGTGACAAGCCCCTCTACTCCAAGCGAGCCGTCCTCGGTCGACAGAACGGGATCGACGCCCATCGCCCGGAAATCGTCGATGCACACCAGGGTCGCCGCGTCGCGCGCTCCGAGGAAAACGCTGATGTGCTCCGATTCGGAGGGATCGGTCGACATGCCCGATGCGATCAGCTTCTCAGCAAGCAAAACGAGGGGAGGTATTCCCACACCGCCGCCGACAAGCGCCGCGGAGTGCCCCACATCAAGCGGAAAGCCGTTTCCGAGCGGACCGATGATGTCCAGCTTATTGCCGGCTCGTACCTGGGAGAGAACGAATGTGCCTTCGCCGATCGCCCTGAAAAGGATGGTGACCGTTCCCCTCGCGGGGTCGGCTCCGAGCACGGAAAACGGACGTCGAAGCATCTCTCCGGACCCCGGCGGAAGTACATGTATGAACTGTCCGGGCCTGGCCTCACGGGCGAGCCAGGGAGATGCGATCGTGAGCCTGAAATAGCCGGGATGCATCGGGGCAAGGTCGACGTTCTCGCCGACCTCGGCTGCAAGCTGTCGGCGTTTCACTTTCTTCAAAGGCGGCATGGCTAAGGGGAGTCAGCTTTCGTGCTTGCAGGAGTCTTCATCGCTGCAGAACTTCAGTGGGAGACCCACCAGCCGGCCCGCATCGTCGAGGTCGAGATGGTCCAGCATGTGACCGGCCTTGTCGCGCTTCGTCCTGAGATAATCGAGCGAGTACTCATTCGGGCTTATCTCGATCGGCACGCGCTGGATGATCTCGATCCCGTGCTCCATCAGGTCCCTGATCTTCTCCGGGTTATTGGTGATGAGAAGAAGGCTCCTGACATCGAAGAATTTCAGTATGCTTACCGCCATGACATAATCGCGCTCGTCGTCGCCGAACCCGAGCTGATGGTTGGCGTCGACGGTATCCAGACCCTGGTCCTGAAGCGCGTAGGCGCGGACCTTGTTTGCAAGGCCGATTCCGCGTCCTTCCTGCCTCAGATAGACAATCAGACCGCGACCGGCCTTGGCGATCATCCGCATCGATTCGTGAAGCTGCTCGCGGCAATCGCACCTGAGGCTTCCGAGGGTTTCCCCCGTCAGGCACTCCGAGTGCACCCTCACCAGGAGTCCGCGAGCGCCTCTTATGTCGCCCACGTCCAGCGCGACATGTTCCTTGTCGTCATGGTCGTTAACGAAAACGTGGACGCGGAACTCCCCGAAGCATGTGGGCAGACGAGCTTCCGAATATAAACTCACCCTGGGCAATTCCGAAGTTTTGCGTGTCTTGAAGCGGAACATCGTAGGGAAAAGGCAATCCGGCGCCTTCACGTTGGCGCGAATGAGTCTACCCCTTAACCGCGGTTAAATCAAGCGGGATCGATGCCGTTTCTGCTATCATAACAGTGTACCGATGCCGAAACCGTAACTGGAGATCGAACATGGACACGGTAACGACAGTGAGAGCGCCCAGGGGAACCGAGATCACCTGCAAAAGCTGGCTTACCGAAGCCCCGATGCGGATGCTGATGAACAACCTCGATCCCGAGGTGGCCGAGAAACCCCAGGAGCTGATTGTGTATGGCGGCACGGGAAAAGCCGCGAGAAACTGGGAGGCCTTTCATGCGATTGTCCGCACATTGAAGGAGCTTGAGCTTGACGAGACGCTTCTGGTGCAGAGCGGGAAGCCGGTGGGGGTTTTCAGGACACATCCGGACGCTCCACGCGTTCTGATCGCGAACTCGCTTCTCGTCCCGAAATGGGCGACATGGGAGCATTTCAACGAGCTTGAGAAACGCGGCCTGATGATGTACGGGCAGATGACCGCGGGAAGCTGGATATATATCGGCACCCAGGGCATTCTGCAGGGGACGTACGAGACGCTCGCTGAGCTTGGGCGGCAGCATTACGGGGGCTCTCTGAAGGGCAGGTTTGTTCTGACAGCCGGACTGGGCGGAATGGGCGCAGCTCAGCCGCTCGCGATCACGATGAACGAGGGCGTGGGCCTGATAGTTGAGGTCGATCCCGCCAGGATAAGAAGACGGCTCGATACGAAGTACCTGATGGAGGCGACCGACGATCTGGAGGACGCGCTGGAGCGTGCGCACGCTGCGGTCAAGGCGAAGAGACCTTTCTCGATAGGTCTGGAAGGGAACGCCGCCGACATCTTCCCCGAAATCGTGAAGCGCGGAATTGTCCCGGACGTTGTGACGGACCAGACATCCGCGCACGATGCGCTTAACGGTTATGTACCGAACGGGATGACGTTCGAGCAGGCGCTGCAGCTTCGCCGCAAGGACCCCGACCGTTACACGAAAGAGAGCATGAAGGCGATGGGCCTGCACTGCAGGGCGATCATCGATCTGCAGGCGGCGGGAAGCGTGTGTTTCGATTACGGCAACAACTTGAGAGGCCAGGCTCTGCAGGCGGGCGTCAACAATGCGTTCGACTATCCCGGATTTGTGCCCGCGTACATCCGACCTCTCTTCTGTGAAGGCAAAGGTCCGTTCAGATGGTGCGCGCTCTCCGGCGACCCTGCGGATATCGCGGCCACGGACGATGCGATCCGGGAGCTTTTCCCGCACGACAAGGCTCTGATGCGCTGGATAGATTTGGCGGAGAAACACGTGAAGTTCCAGGGGCTGCCGTCCAGAATATGCTGGCTCGGCATGGGCGATCGCGAGAAGGCGGGACTGAAATTCAATGAGCTTGTCCGGACCGGGAAGGTGAAGGCTCCGATCGTGATCGGTCGGGATCATCTGGACACGGGGTCTGTCGCGAGCCCGAATCGCGAGACGGAGGGCATGAAGGACGGGTCGGATGCCGTGGCGGACTGGCCGATTCTGAACGCGCTGCTGAACGCGGTATCGGGCGCGACCTGGGTCAGCGTGCATCACGGCGGCGGCGTGGGAATGGGATATTCCATCCACGCGGGAATGGTGATCTGTTGCGACGGGACCGAGGCGTGCGACGCGAGGCTGTCGAGGGTGCTCACCAATGATCCCGGAACCGGCGTGATGCGTCATGCAGATGCCGGCTACGAGAAGGCGATCGAAACCGCGAAGAAGTACGACGTGAAAATACCAATGATGAGGGAGTAGCATCGAGCGGGGTGAAGCCCTCCTATAATCCCCCCCAAGGGGGGGATGGCGCTGTTTGCCGGTGAGTAGTCATGATGTCCGGAAGGGACCGTCCCACCCGCCGCGGCGGGGGGGACTACAGGGGGGGTTTTCTCACAAGGCTGGCGCCGGAGGCTCAGCTCGGACCATGGTGATTGTCGAGCGCTGAAAAATGTCCAAGAACGCGGATGCAATAAGAAACAAACCCCCGACCGACCCCGTTCTGATGATGATCGGGACCGACATCGTCGCAGTGCTGCTGTCAGCGACCCTTCTCAGCCTGCCGATCGAGGACGGACGCTTCTGGCCCGTGGCGTTTGTGGCGCTGGTCCCGATGCTCCTGAGGATGTGGACCCGGTCGTACCGGGCGGTCTTCTTCCTCGCATTCTCGACATTCTGGCTCTACCTCTTCTACTCGCTTCAATGGGTCAACGCCTATGGACGTCACTGGACGTTTCTCCTCGCCTTCATGAACGCGGTCGGCTACGGGCTGGCGTTTCTGATCGGGTTCTACATTCTGAGGCGCTATCGGAGCCACTTTTTCGCCACGGTTCCGGCGGGCATTCTCGTGCTTCTGGAATACCAGCAGAGCATCGGGTTCACGGCTCTTCCCTGGCCTCTTTTGTGTCACTCCCAATCTCAGAATCTGCCGTTGATACAGATCGCGGCGGTCACGGGATGCTGGGGCGTGACGTTTCTCATCGTTCATGTCAATGAGGCGCTGGCGCATCTGATCGCGGGGAGTTTCAAGGCGAAAATTCTCCCACTTGCGATTCTGCCGGTGATTCTTGTCGGGGCTGCGGGGCTGTACGGGGCGCTGTCGCTAGCAAGGAGCCTTCCAAAGGCCGATATCCAGGCTACCCTGGTGCAGTGGAACGAGCCGACCAACGTTCAGTGGGGCGAGAGCTTCAGGATGAGATCCATCGAGGCCTACTCGAAGCTGACGGTCGACAAGCTGACGTCCGAGCGCGCGTCGGCGCAGTCGGAAGATACTCAGAGGCTCGTGATCTGGCCTGAGACCGCTGTCCCCGACGCGGCCATAAATCCGCCCACGATGAGCACTATCCTTCAGCTTGCCAGGGCATTCGACGCGACGTTCCTTGTGGGGTGTCTCACATTCTCTCCCGCCGACGGGAAACCGCTCGATCTGAACAAAGCGTTCAGTTGGGGAAACGACCCGAAGGAGTACAACTCCCTCGTGGCGTTCAACCCCGACAACACGGTTATTCCCGTCTACTCGAAAATCCATCTCGTGCCGTTCGGGGAAGTCATCCCGATGAAGAAATACGTCACGAGCTGGTTCCCGGCCTACCCCTGGGGCGACAGCGACATCACCCAGGGATCGGGTTTTTATGTTGCTGAGACGCCGGTGGGGAAAATCGGGGCGGTGATCTGCTACGAGAGCTTCATCCCGCAGATACCGAGGAACCTTGTCAGGAACGGGGCGGAGATTCTCGTGCTGGTGTCCAACACGAGCTGGTTCGGCGAGACCAATGCGAGTTACCAGCACGCGCGATT
>Ga0315294_10001080_pt1 | contig 29479 bp, 25 predicted proteins | sample YL17G13_40_MG_FD_203626 | JGI IMG/M metagenome (GOLD analysis project Ga0315294, IMG submission 203626) | Sediment microbial communities from Yellowstone Lake, YNP, Wyoming, USA - YL17G13_40 | ecosystem: Environmental > Aquatic > Freshwater > Lake > Sediment | place: USA: Wyoming | collected... | reverse complement strand
CACCGGCAAGAAAACGCCGGTGGGACCCGAGTTTGGTAAATATTTTTGGGCTAAGTTCTCACCCTTTGAATTGAACAGGAACTGGTGACCTACCATGCCCCCATCGGTATCCTGGTATACGGTATGGCCATAGAGGTTGCCGTATTCAGCATTACGCATCTCCGCTCCGGCCCGGTAAGCCGAGGCAATTCCATCTCCGGTACCCGCTACCCAAAACCTCCTCACTTTATAACCACAACTGCCGTTAGCCAGCACTGTAGCTTTAGCCCTGAATATATAGAATTTACCGGTAACAATATTAAAACCTGCTGCTCCAATAACCTTATTCGCTTTTTTCAATAAATCCACAACATGGATTTTATCCAAAAATTTAGCTCCCATTTTGCGGGCTTTAGCCCGGATAGGGAGCATCAAGTCTATATCAATAAAAGTCATAGATAATTCAGGAGCAAAGTTATTGGGGAAGGCAAGTAGTTTACCATCCGGAGTGCGCGCTAGTTTAGTGCCCCATTCAATAAAATCCTCAATAGCCCTGTAGGAACTCTGTATATATTTGGACAATAAGTCCTGGTCGTTCAGGTAGAAACCTGAAGAACGGACCTGAAAATCAAGGAATTTATCCCCGTTATTATTCGGCCCGAGGAATGCCAGGATGCCACCGATTTTTGTTGCTTTACCCGCCCAACCGGTCGTCTGTTTCTCAACTATTAAGACATCGGCTTCCGGATTCTCTCCTTTCGCTTTCACCGCTGCTACCAGGCCTCCGATTCCGCCGCCGATAATTAAAATGTCGGTAGAAATAATTACACCCAAATCTTCTATTGTAGCCAAAATAAACCTCCTTCATACCGGGTGCGCATAGTTGCGGATCCGGGGCTAATCATACGATGAAACTAAAGGTGCCGGTATATTGGGAATTACCTCGATGCATTGTGCCGGACAGCCAGCTTCACAAGCCAGGCACCAGACACAATCTTCCGGATAGGCGATCACCGGTTTTTTGGCGGCATCATCCCAGCGGATGACATCCGCAAAGCAGGCGTTCATACAGGTTTTACAGCCTTTGCATTTATCTGAGTCAATATTGATTTTTTTCACCCAGTTTTGAGGCGTTTTCATATATCACCTTCACTTCACGTAAATAATCTTCGAACCTTGCTTTTCAACTCTCAGGGAAGCTTGTTTATTGATCGCCGGGTCGGGAACAGCCTGCCAGATTTCCCAGAGCGCCGGTAAGAAAGCCTTAAACGTGCTTACCTCGGCGATGTTATGGACGCGCCAGCCGCCTCCGGAAGGTTTTTTTCCGCTCGGATGCGGCGGCATCGCGCCGGTCGGAGGCATATTGGGCGGCGGCACGCTACCGGTCGGCGGAGTAGGGAACCCGTGCATGCAGGAACGCATCTTGCAGCCTCCGGGGATGGCCTCCCACTGGTGGGAAAGCATGATGAAGGCTTTCGTTCCCGGCTGCTTACCGGTAGTGCCTGCGGTTAGAAGGTGTCCATAAGTCCAGAAATCCTTCTGTTCCTGGGTACCGATATTGGGGTCTACCCATTCGATGCGCAGATCCATGACCGGGCCGAAATCGATACTTTCGGTAGCAATCTGCACAGCCCCGATGTGTCCGCCCAGAGGAGGTTTGACCTCCCACTTAAAGCCCTTGTGCTCATCAGGGCACCACAATTCATAACCTTTTTCCATGTTAACCCACCACCAATCGAGCATTTCCTCGGTGACACCGGGAATCGTATGGTCGACAACTATCCACCCTTGAGGAAATTTTTCTTCCGGCATTTTATCTTACCCTCCTTGATTGATTTAGTAGACCATCAAAAAGCAGTTGCATTACTTAACTGAATATTTTACTTGACAAACGACTAAAGAGATAATATCATTAGCGTTAATCATAATCAATATTAAATAAGAAATCAAGTAGCATATGCAATAGGAAGTTGATTTTTCTAATGGGGTAGTTATGCCTGGTTGCACATTTTCATCCTAGACTTTTCCCTAAGCGTAAGAGAATCAATGCAACAGGGTAATTCCAATATCGTAAAGAAGGGGTTTGAGATGAGTAATTTATTCGATTTAAGTGGTAAGGTAGCTCTCGTCGTGGGCGGTCACGGCGGTATCGGTAAAGCCATCGCTTTAGGATTGGCTGATGCCGGTGCGGATGTCATTGTTGCCAGTCGTAACCTTGACGCTCTCAAAGGAACAGTCAAAGAAATAGAGGCTAAAGGACGGAAATCACTGGCCGTCACGGCTGATATCGTAGATGAAAAACAGGTTAACGAAATGGTTACGAAAATCCTCAAAGTATTTCCGCGTATCGATATTCTGGTTAATGCCGCCGGACTCGCTATCCGTAAACCTGCCGATTCTTTCCCTATTGATGAATGGCAGAAAGTGATGGATATTAATACCCGCGGCACATTCCTTTGCTGCCAGGCGGTAGGCCGGGTTATGTTAAAGCAGAAGAGTGGCAGAATTATCAATGTATCGTCTGTCAGAGGCCGCTACGGGCTTCCGGCGAATTACGCGGCTTATTGCGCCAGCAAAGGCGCTGTAGATTCACTTACCCGTACACTCGCCTGTGAATGGGCCAAATCTAATGTATTGGTTAATGCCGTAGCTCCGACAATCGTAGAAACAGACCTGACAAAGGACGCACTAGCTGACCCGGCCTATGCGAAGCAAATGAAAGACCGTATCCCTATGGGAAAATGGGCGGTACCGGAAGATATCGTCGGGCCCGCGATTTTCTTCGCTTCCGATGCCTCAAGCTTTGTGACCGGGCAAATTCTATATATCGATGGCGGTGTTACTACCTGGTAATGAAAACCGGAAAGGAATAGAAAACTATGGGAAAAGAGGTATTGGTAGATTTAAGCCATCCGTTCGGAGATAAATGTCCCCTGTGGCCGTACTTTGCCGATGTAAAAATCGAGAGGATGCATTATATGGCCAAGTCTGGGGTGCTGTCCCAAACGGTAACCACGGTCATGCACTGTACCACCCATGCAGATTCCCCCGCACATGTCTTTGAAGGCGGCCGCTTTACCCATGAAATCCCGCTGACCTGTTATTATGGCGACGCCGTAGTTTGGGATATCCCCAAGAAGAAATGGGAATTGATTACCACCAAAGACCTCGATGCCGCCAATAAAAAATTACCCATGAAAGAAGGCGACATTATCATCGTTCATACCGGCTGGAACAAATACTGGGGCGATAACACGAATTACTTCTGCTATTCACCGGGACTAGGCAGAGAAGCCGGGGAGTGGCTTGTTGCTCATAAAGTAAAAGCGGTTGGCGTAGACCAGCAGGCACTTGACCATCCGCTGCATACCGCTATCGGGCCCCACGGCCCCGGCCCGCTTAGACCTGACCTTTTTAAGGAATACAAAGAGTGGTCCGGCGGGCATGAAGTAATAGATGATTTCCCGGAATGGGAACCCTGCCACAACCTCTTAATGCGCAACGGCATTCTCGGCTGGGAAAATGTCGGCGGTGATATCGCTAAAGTAGTCGGCAAACGCTGCAAAATATCGGGCTTTCCAATACGCTGGTACATGGGCGATGGCTCGATTGTCCGTATGGTTGCCTATATTGATGAAAAAGACCTGAATAACGTGCCTGACCGCGTTTACAAGTATGGGACGCAATAGACCGGAAAACGTAGTTAGAGGTAGATAATATGAAAAAGTTCAGTTTATCGAATGCTAAACCTTATGCAGCGGCCAAGCATTTTAACATGACGGCCATGCGTCTTCAGGGTAAAGAAGAGACTGGCATCCAGAAATTCTGGGTGGGTCTATCTTACTTTCTCCCTGGTGGTGGTGCTGAATGGGCTTATGAAGATAACCCAAATGAGAAAGTCTATATCGTCATTGATGGAGAAATCACGGTCAAAAATAAGGAAGAAGAAATTACTCTAAAACCGATGGATTCACTTTACCTAGCTCCTAACGAGGGCCGGGAAATCCTAAATAAAACCAATAAACCTGTCACCATGATGGTAGGTATCAATTATTAGGAATATTTACATGGCAGGATTGCTTGATAGTGTTAAGGTAATAGCTTTCGAACAGGTCGTAGGAGTGCCGGCAGCCACTGCCGTTTTAGCTGACTGGGGGGCTGACGTCATTAAGATTGAACCTACATGGGGCGATTGGCAGAGGAGCCTGGTCAGCTTTAACCGGGGGCCCCTGCTGTTCCATTTAGAGAAGGGAGATATCGAACTTCACTTTGAGTTTCTGAACCGGAGCAAACGGAGTGTGGCTTTAAACCTGCGGACAGAAAAGGGCCGTGAAGTTCTTTATAAGCTTCTTGAAGACGCCGATATTTTTGCTGCAAATTATTCAATAGACGTATTGAAAAAATACTGCCTGGATTATGACAGTCTGAAAGACAAGTTCCCGGGTCTGATTCACTGTGTCCTTACCGGATACGGATCAAAAGGTCCAAAAGCGAATGACCGTGGTTATGATTATGTCGCTGCTTGGTCTTATGGCGGGATGATGGACATGGTTAGTTCCGGCCCGGATAACCCACCTCCGATATCACGACCGGGCATGATGGATATTGTAGCGTCAGCCCATATAACCAGTGGGCTCCTCGCCGCCCTCTACCACAAACAAAAGACAGGCAAGGGGCAGGGTCTGGAGCTTTCGTTGTACCATACTGCTGCCTGGACTCTGGGGTTGGATGTTCAAACCGCCCTTTACGGTCATCCGCAACCAAAGTGGGATAGAAAACGGGCACCTAATCCAATTTACACATCCTACAAATGTAAAGACCGATGGTGTATGATGTGCCACCCCACACAGGAGTACTGGGCTCCATTTTGCAAGGCTATCAGCAAGACGGAATGGATCGATGATCCCCGGTATGCCACCATGGAAAGCCGGGAACAGCACGCCGAGGAATTGGTGAATCTGATAGATAAGGTCATGGCTTCTAGGACATGGGCAGAGTGGGAGAAAGAATTCCGGGCGAACGACCTTATCGTCAGCGGCAACCAGACTATCGCCGAAATTTTAAAGGACGAGCAGGCTATCGTGAACAACTTCTACACAGATATCGAGCATCCTGTCGTAGGTAAGGCATGCCTACTAAATAGCCCTGTGCAGTTCAGTAATAACCCGGCCAAAATCACTGGTGCCGCACCACAAATAGGCGCTCATACGGAAGAAGTACTTCTGGCTGCTGGTTATACTTGGGAAGATCTAGCTAAGTTAAAGGAAGAAGGTGTCATACCGTGATGAAGCTTGAAGGAAAGGTGGCGCTTGTTACTGGTGCCAGCCGTGGTATCGGCCGGGTTATTGCCCTATCTCTTGCTGGAGAAGGCGCTGATGTTGTAGTGAACTGTTCATCTTCTATCAAGGAAGCCGAGAAAGTTGCGCGGGAAATCCGCGAACTGGGACGGCGTTCTATCGTGATTAAAGCTGATGTATCGGATAAAGCGGCCGTCGAAAAAATGGTAAGTGAGATCATGAAACAGTTTAGCAAAATAGATATCCTGGTAAATAACGCCGGCATGGCCGTTGTCGGCTCTTCAGAGAAACTGGAAGAAAACCTCTGGCGGCGTGGTATCGATGTTATGCTGACCGGTGTTTTCTTTTGCAGCCAAGCAGCCGGCAAAGAAATGATAAAGCTGAAAAGCGGAAAAATCATCAACATCGCCTCGATAAATGGCATCGTGGCTTTCCCGGAAAGGGCTTGTTATTGCAGCGCTAAAGCTGGTGTAATGGCTCTGACTAAAGTATTGGGCAGCGAGTGGGCCAGATACAATATCAATGTTAACGCGGTGGCTCCCGGATATGTGGAAACAGATCTTGTCAGTAACCTTGTGGCTAAAGGCACCTTGGATGTAAATGAGTTGGCAGGCCGGACTCCCAACGGCAAGCTGGCAAAACCAGGCGATATAGCTGACACCATAGTATTTTTAGCATCAGAGGACTCACAACATATCGTGGGTCAAACTATCGTGGTAGATGGCGGCTGGACGGCTTACGGGTATCTCGAATCATGGCTGAAAAATAACTGATTTCTTAAAATAAGCGCCGGTTGGTTACCGCTACTGTTTAATTGTTTTGATGGAGAAGGGGGAGGGTTGAACTCTCTCTGAAACAATTTAAATGTTCACTATTATCTATTCGTAAAACCAGGGTTTCTACTCACTGGGCAACCCATATACTGTTGGCAATATACTAACCCAAACCTCGAAAATAAACTAGCGGTTTTCTCTGCATCATTGTACGTCTCATTATGTATTGCATATTTCAAATACTTTGATAGTTACACCACCCTGGCGAGGGTGTCCTTCGGTGCGGAACTTATTGCTGTGAAGATAGGTCGCGAGTGCTTTGCTATCGGTTAAAATTGTTGGGATTGTTTTGAATGGTATGACCATTTCGCCTGAGAACCAACCATTATTGTCGATATAAATCCTGCATTGCTCTCCGTCTTTATCAATGCCTTCAAGCATATAGCGCGCGGACATATGCCTCACCCCGTTTTGATCGACTGTCTGGGTGTCGACTCCACCAGGAAGGACTCGTCCATTAAAGAGCTCTCCCTTGACCGTACCACCGAATGGAATCATGAGTACTTCTCCTGCCGGGCCTTTCAACTGAGAGATCTGTGTCGAATCAATTTCCACGGCTACTTCAAAAATAAGCTTATCCATTTATTATTCCTACTCTTTTCCTTTTTACGGATGTAATCTAGTCTAAATAGCGATATAACATATTAAGTCACAGCTTGGAGCATGTCCGGGTAATCCATGCCGTCGAAGCTGGAAATACCTGAAAATCGGGGGCAGTTAGCTTCAAAGAAAAGAATACTCATACAAGTTCCTGGCAGTTATGCTATCTTCCACAACACTACTATCGTTGGGTCCATAATATTTCTTCATCAAGCTATGAGTAATGGTGCCCATTCCTTTTACTAACACGGCAATATTCTAGGCCCAGTGTTTATCTCCCACGGGGAACCGGCAATGGGGGACCAGGCAATCACTACAGTTAGAAAGGCGCAACGCAGGCAATTTGGCTCCCTTCGATTGCTCGATAAACTCTATCGCTTCTCTGACTTGTTTGTTAGTTCCCTTGATGATTAGTGTGGTTGCGCCTTCAGCGCCGCCCAAACCACCTGAAGCTATAGGCACAGCTATGGCTCCGCTCAATATTTTAACAGCCTCTATTTCGGTTATTGTTTTTCCACCTGGACAAGGAAATAGTCCGGCGGGCAATCCCATACCATATTCATACTTTGCTTGCTTTGCTTCCATCGCAGCCTGACGTATAGATACAGGTATTAACTTCTCCAGTCCAACCGGGAAAACTAAAGTGAACTTCTTTTTCTTCCAGGCTGATAGTATTATGCCTATAGCTCCACGTTCTCCGCACAATATACCTACATTCCCCTGGGCGTCCAGGGCATTTACTCCTTTTATATACACGTCTATAGCGGTCATTTGCTCCATTAATCCGGCAGTGGTGTTTTCAGTTATTACCTTCCCCTTCTTTATCGCCCACAAACCGCCGAGCTTCCCCGGATCGTATTCTGCACTTTGAGGAGAATGCCCTCCGAGCGCCATTGCCATCTCTACACACATACCCCTTGGCGTAACCACACCACAGACCCAATAGTTGGTCTTGGGTTTTGCCCCGGTTAGTTCCTCAAAAATAAAGTAGGTACTGCTGCTTGGATGAAGTACAACTAGTCCTTCTGCCGCTGCCTGTCTTACCACATCCAATTTGGCAATAGCTTTAGCAATCAGTTTTTTAGACTCGGTGGGTGTCAGGACAATTTGGGCTAACATATGCTCCCCCCTTGATTCCTGATTATAAATCACAATATTAGTTTTTCAACCAGTGCTTATTTCCCCCATGCAGGGAACAATACTGATCGTTACATTTGGTACAATCGGTCTGGTGGAACTTACGGGAAATTTTAGCCCCTTTGACCTCTTCAATACAAGCAATCGCCCGTATAACTTGATTATCTTCCCCGGAGATCACCAGCGTAATAGCCCCTTCTGCCCCATCTACACCGCCGGAACTGATAGGAATAGCTGTCGCGCCGGTCAGAATTTCTATCGCTTTAAGCTCGGTAACTACTTTCCCTTCGCACTGAAGCAAGGAACACCGTGCACCCATGGCATAAGAAAGGTTCAATCTGTCTCTGGCCGCCTCCACCGCTTCCTGTATTGAACTCGGTATTAGTTTTTCCAACCCAACTGGATAAATAATAGTAAATCCTTTTTGCTTTTGAGCAGCGATTACCTTACCAATGGTGCCTCCCTCAACCTCATTACCAATCAGTACACCCACTTTCCCTTGGGGATCAATAGCATTTACGCCTTTGACATAGACATCCTTCGGCCTCATCCTGGCAAAAAGGCTGGCAAGAGTCTCCCCTTGACTCAATTTTCCTTTTTCGATGACCCAGGAAAAAGGAAAGGATTCCGGACCACCTTTACCCCTGGCTTCAGGATGGGTGGTCATCCATACCTTGACCGCATCATCGCCGCAAGCCGCCCTGGGGGTAATTGCCCCGCACATCCAAACTTCAGTTTCCGGGACTTTCCCCAGGATTTCCTCCGCGAGCAATAACGTACTGCTGGAGGGATGCATGACTATAATTCCCTCTTTTAGGGCTGTCTTTACTTCATCCATACCAGCCAGAGCTTTAGCGATCAGCTTTTTAGATTCAGTAGGTAAAAGTGTTACCTGAGCACGCATTATCCCTCCTGATTTAGCCCTGTTTCAAGCGGTTATTTATCTCATTATCATCGTTAATGAATCGTCCATTTCGACGTGTCCGGTTTGATTTTTAAGAGGTCGGTGTATTTCGTCTTTACCTGGAGAGGATCGGTAATTAGCAGATATTTATCAGTTTTACTATCCCAGGCCGGCCAATCGATTAGTCCTTTTACGCTGGGGTTACCCGTTCTGGCGAAGCTGGTCCATATGGTCTCGATGTTCTCGGCCACTTTCCGGTCCGTCTCAGATATTGTTGGCACTGAAGATTTAGCCCCGGAATCCGTGTAGCCGCCTTTAGCAGCGGCCCAGGCTTCAGCATCATCGAGGGCGCCGAACACATAGTGCAGTTCCATGCCGTGGGCGGCTACGCAGCCTTCGCGCCTCCAGCCTGCCGGTACCTGGTCGAAGACGGCCGCGTATCCACGCGATTTTGCAGTACTTTTCCCGTTCAATAACCTTAAGTAATCCTTGATCATCATATCGGCAATTAACGAGCCGGGACCGGCCAATTCTCCCTGGTTAGCTACTACAAGGTAGGGGACCTGATTCCTCCGTCCTGTTCGGAAAATGTTGACCAGCGTATCCGGCAAAAACCAGCCGTCATGCACGACCTGCCACGGCCCCATAAACAGGTATTCCGGGCCCATTTCAATGTTGTTTTCCTGGTCGGTATTGATAATCGTCTCCCAGGGCAGTTTACGTACGGCAGCCAGGGGATCTTTTTCTTTGTCCACCCCGAGGTTAAGAAATAGTTTTGCCCCGAATGCTTCCATTTCATTAAGGGGTATGGTATCAAAGTAGCGTCCCCCGCTTTCTATGATGGCCCGCTGGAACAAGCCTTTGGCCAGCGGTGAAGCCATTAGAGTCGCAACTTTCAATCCACCTCCGGATTCGCCAAATATTGTCACGTTATTCGGATCGCCACCGAAAGCAGCGATATTACGCTGCACCCACTGCAAGGCTGCTATCATATCAAGGAACATATAATTGCCTGAAGTATGTTTTGGAGATTCCGCAGTGAGAAGAGGATGCGCAATTAAACCCATCACCCCCAATCGATGATTTATATTCACCTGGATGACACCGTGAAGGGGCAGCCCGAGGTTGACGCTTAAAGGAAAGTTACCGTTTCCATATCTAAGGCCGCCGCCGTGCAGCCAGACCATTACCGGTAATTTGTCGGTAGTCTTTTTGGCCGGCGTCAGGACATTTAGGTATAGGCAATCTTCACTTGATGATTGACTTTTCATGGTCCCGGCACCATTAGGATCAGGGTACTGGGCTGCCTGGATACTGAATTCAGTGCATGCCCGTATGCCCGACCATGATGCTGGCGGCTGCGGCGGTTTCCAGCGTAATTCTCGTATTGGAGGGGCGGCATAAGGAATGCCTTTGTATATGTGAATTTCTCGGCCGGCTTGATTCACCGTCGTGCCCGTAATATAGCCGGTATCCAGTTTGACCTTAATCATCAGAATCCTCCATTTTCACTTTGGTGAATAAGTTATGTTACTCGTTACGTAAGATCTATCACTTCTAAATCACCGTTTATTATTTCCCGGATTTCTTCGGACCCAACCTGACCGATGCTTCTTTGGTGAGTCTGGCATCAAGAAAAATAATAGGTTTACACCTCTTATTTCAGATTCTGGAACCTCTGGTCAAGTATTCTAAAGGTATATAAATGGTTCCCCTGCGTCGATAAAGTGGACCGGTATTCCTTTCAGCAGGGGCTGTAATAGTTTAGGAAGTACTTTCATACCGGGTTCTTCGCTCCGTTCATGTCCCACGATAATTAAAGCTTTATTGAAACCCAATGCAGCAGCGTCACGGACATAAGCGGTAAGTGTCCATTCCGTTATTTCACCGCAGACAATCACATCAAGCTGCTCGTCATTCATTAGTTTAGCCGGCATTTCTTCCTGCCCGAGACCGAGGCTACCCCCACCTACCAGTATCCCCACCCGGCGGCATTTGGTTCCCGGGTCGCCGACAATCTGGATAACCTGCATTCCAAGCGTCTTTTTAAAAAACCCGACCAGCGCCGATACGGTGGTGGGGGGAATGATGTAACAGTGCGGCTGGGGGATATTTCCCTCGAGATATTCTTTCCAACCCAGGCTTTCCAGTAACCCGGCATAAATCAGGTCGGTATTGCCGCTGTGCATGTGATCATAATACCGCCAGATAGATATTTTATTATCATCGATTAAAGCTTTTTTCCGGTGAAAAACATCATCGTTTTTCAACCAGTCCGGGTGGTCTACGCCGGTAAAATAGGTCGGTTCATGTGTGATTATCAGGTTGCTGCCTACGTCGATCGCCCGGCGGATCACTTCTACGGTGGCCATAAATGTCGTAACCACACCGGTTACCTGGTAATCCCAGCTACCTTCGATGAGCTGATCGCAGGTTTTATCGAATTTTCTGCCGCCGTTCTGAACCAGGACTGCCTCTACAACTTCTCTTACCTTCACGCTATTGACCTCCCGAAATCAGGACTTTAAAGGTCCAATATTTGCTTTTTCCCGTCCGGTCCGGAATATGTAATCGAACATGTATATGATTGCATATCAGCCACCAGTTCAGCCATATAATTACCGCTGGTCCTTTTGATGGATAACACGGGGCCGTTCGCAGAGGCTTCACACTCGCCTCCGAAAGCGGGAAATTCATTGCGAAACCGCATCAGTTTCAAGATTTTTTGGATAACCGGACGTTTCATCTCCTGGGCAATCTCCTCAGTTGTATAGGAATGGCGGTTGATATCCCGGCCATGTTTCGTCAATTCCACTAATTCAATATCGTTTTTCCCAGCCAGCATACCGACATAATATACCTGCGGAATGCCGGGAGCAAACACCTGGACAGCGCGTGCGACTATATAAGCATCATCATTATTGCCGAGTGCTGAATAATACGTGCAGTTGATCTGGTAGATATCCAGGTCTTTATAAGTTAGTGTATTGTGGATTTTCTTAATAGCAGCGTCTCTGGTAAATAGAGAATCTTTGGTCTTGTTGATCTGGTCATCAGTTAGTAATCCACGCACATCAACAACGCCGATGCCATCATGGGTATCCAGCGTTGTAAACTGCTTTCGAGGACAAATCTGTAACCAGTGAGTTAAACTTGCTGTTTCACCGGTATACAAGGCATGTAAAAGTAGCATCGGTAAAGCAAAATCATAAACCCAATAGCCTTTTTCAGCCAATTTTAATTGAATGGTGGGGTTTTCGTGCATTTCGGGAAGAATTTCAACTTTATACGGTGTAAGAATATTTTTCACACGATCCAGTATTTCCCAGATTTCCGGTTCTTCAAAGAAACAGGAGCCGCCTACTTTTTTGGTAATATAGCCAATAGCATCCAACCGGACAAGCGTAGTGCCGTGACTGGCTAATGATTGCAGATTATCTTTAATAAATTGCCACGTAACATCGTTCTGAATATTGAGATCAATCTGGTCATCACCAAACGTACACCAGACCTTTTCTGAACTGCCATCCTTAAACTTGACGGTAATGTAAGGTGCCCGCGGTTTTCGCTTATATATTTTATCGATGTCATCTGCGGTGGGCTCGCCGTTGGGCCAGAAGTCTTTATAACGGATAAACAGTCCCTTGTAGGGAGATTTATCTTTCTTGGCAACGAAATCTTGAAAATAAAGTGATAGACTGGATATATGATTGATCATGAAGTCATACATCAAGTAGTACTTTTCCGCGAGTCTGGTTAGATCGTTCCAGTCGCCAAATTCAAGGTCCACAATATCATATCGTACGGGTGAAAACCCGCGATCCGATGAAGATGGGAAAAAAGGTAAAACATGTATACCAACAATTGCCCCGTCAAAATAATGGTCTAATATTTTTTGAAGTTCACGGATATTTTTACCCATGCTGTTCGCATAGGTAATTAACATGACGCCATTTTTAAACTTCATTAAAAAGTCACACTCATATTCTGATGTTTTCTATTATAGACCTTTATTTTTGAGTTGTCCTTCTACAAGAACTATTATCTTATTAGCGATAGGATCAACGTTCTACTGTAGGTATAGCTGTGTTGACGGTAAAGGATATGTTTGTTGATTGTATAACAAAAACCCTTGATGGAATGAGTTGAGCATGCTTTTATTTTTAAGACCGAGCACGGTGTAACTCCACCACAAACTATACTTCCATGCAATTGATTATATTACCCTCCATTCATAGATGTATGCTACTATTATTACATTCATGTGCAAATATTCAAGCTATTCGGAGGGTTAGTTATGAAAGCGCTGGTTCTCAAAGAAAAGAATTCATTAGCCATCATGGATATGTCTTTTAATGAAACCGTCGGCCCGGATGACGTGCGGATAAAAGTGAATACGGTAGGCATCTGCGGCAGCGATGTCCATTATTATACACATGGCAAAATCGGTAATTTTATCGTTAAAGAACCGATGGTGCTGGGGCATGAGGCGTCTGGTGCCGTTATTGAAACCGGGAAGAAAGTAAAGACGCTAAAAACCGGTGACCGGGTCTGCATGGAGCCGGGCGTCCCGGACCTGCGTAGCCGGGCAACGCTGGAGGGCATGTATAACCTTGACCCTGCCGTGATATTCTGGGCGACCCCTCCGGTACACGGTTGTTTGCGGGAAACCGTGGTGCACCCCGCCATGTTCACCTTTAAGCTGCCTGATAATGTAAGCTATGGTGAAGGCGCTATGGTCGAACCTTTAGCAGTAGGGATGCAGGCGGCTAAGAAAGCCTGCATCAAACCTGGCGATGTCGCTTTGGTGATGGGTTGCGGTACAATTGGTCTCCTGGCCGGGTTGGCTGCCCTAGCCGGTGGCTGTAGTAAGGTGATCATTACCGATATCATCCAGCCTAAGCTGGATATTGCGGCTGGTTACGGTATGATATCGGTCAATATAAACAAGCAGAACTTGCAGGACACTGTGAATGAAGTTACCAGCGGCTGGGGCGTTGATGTTATCTTCGAAGCCAGCGGTAACGAGAAAGCTATCAAGAATATTTTCCAGCCCCTCTGCCCCGGCGGTAAAATTGTTTTCATCGGTATGCCGGTGGAACCGGTACCGGTGGACATCGTAGCCGCGCAGGCTAAAGAAGCCCGCATGGAAACAGTGTTCCGCTATGCCAACCAGTATCCCCGTGCGGTGGCTTTACTTGCTTCAGGGAAGACAAATATCAAGCCGCTCATCACCGATAAATACAAGTTCAAGGATGCGGTTAAAGCATACGAGTACGCCGCTAATCCTAAACCCACGTCGGTTAAAGTCGTCATCGAGATGTAGCCGGGCTTAGCGTATGGTATAACCGCCGTCAACAACCAAATCATGGCCGGTCATGTAGCTGGATGCATCTGATGCGAGGAAAATTAAAGCCCCCCGCAGTTCCTCCGGCACGCCGAGCCGTTTCATCGGTGTCAGGGATTCCCAGATAGGGAACAGGTGGGACATTGATGAAAGTGTCATTTCCGTTTTCATATACCCAGGGCTGATGGCATTGACACGGATGCCGTAGGGCGCCCATTCTACCGCTGTCGTTTGCGTTAACATGATAACACCGGCTTTAGAAGTATTATAAACCGCCTGCGGCTGTGGCACATTGACCGTCCGCGCGGATATGGAACCGATATTGATAATGCTGCCGCCTTTTTGCGGTATCATCATTTTCGCCGCTGCCTGGGAGCAGAAAAAAACGCCTTTCATATTAACGTCTATTATCTTATCCCAATCTTCTTCCGGCATTTCCTCGACCGGTTCTTGCATGCTGATGCCGGCGTTATTCACACAGATATCCAGCCGGGCGAATTCCAGTTTTATAATGGAAAAAGCTCTCGCGACATCATCTTTTTGAGAAACATCTCCCGGCAGAACAATACTTTTCCGCCCTAATTTCTTGATTGCATTAGCTACCTCGGTAAGGTTTTCTTTGTGCAGCCCGAACAGGGCAACATCGCAGCCTGCCTCGGCCAAAGCTATTGCCAGTATTTTACCGATTCCCTTCCCCGCCCCCGTTACCAGAGCTTTACGGCCTTTGATATCAAATATATCGTAAATACTCATAATACTCCCTTATAACTATGACAGCGATGCCTCGATTTTCTTTAAGTTTTGCAGGCCTTTTATAGCCAGTTCTTCACCGGTATCGGCAAATTTTCTCCAGATAGCGCAGAGGCGGTTGAGCTCTTTAAAACTGGGATCGAACGATTCTATTGTTAGTGGAACGTCGCCCCCGGTTTTCTTTAGAGCAGTAAAGAATTCTTTCCACGGAACGAGCCCGGTGCCGGGTATGCCGCGGTTATTTTCACAGACGTGGACGTATCCCAGGTATTCTTTGCCGCAGGTTTCCACAGCTTCCTTAAAGCTGGATTCCTCACGTATCATATAGAAGGCATCCAAATGCACTTTGATATTGCCAGTTCCAACGGCTTTACAGTACTTGACCGCATCCCCGGCAATGTTTAAGAAATGGCTTTCAAAGCGTCCGACCGGTTCAACTGCCAGGATAAGGTCTTTCTGTTTTTTAGCATATTTAGCTATTTCTTTCATCGCCTCAATCGACCATCCCCACTCCTCCTCAGTCCTAGGCTTACCCGAGCAATAGCCCCATTGTGCGTATATCACACCGCCAAGTATCTTCGAGCCTATTTCAATATTGATATCGACCATTTTTTTCATGGCTTCGATGCCGTGCTTCCTGACCTTTATGTCCGGTGAAATAAGGTTACTGTCAGCCGGCAGACCGATAGTCGTTACCGGAATGATCCCAACCTTTTTTATCTGTTTAGCAACTGTTTTTGCCAGGAAACGTTCCGGATGGCTAACGTTGATATCGATAACATCAAACCCGAGGGATTTTGCTTTGTCGATAAGAGGGAGATCTTTTTCAGTGAATTCTTCCGTCCAGATTAATGAGTCTACACCGAATTTAAACATAATGCTCCTTCTATATGTGTGATAGCTGTATTATGGTAGAACGACTGTTTCTATACTCATTTGCTCACAGGCTTGCTTTATAGGTTGGGTGAAGTCGCCATGGATAAGGCTGGCATGATGCGTGAAACCTTCCTTCACCAATGTTTCATAAAGATGCGCCAAATCTGGCACTTCTACCCAGCACCACGAGCCGCGTAGTTTTTGTTTTGATTCAGATGTTTTACCCCGCGCGATTAGCATCTTGAATTGCCCGTCTTGCTCCTGTAAACGGCACAATGTCACCACACCAGCCTTAAGCTGGAACTCACCGGTGCCTTTTGAGCAGTCGATGCCGAGTGATTCTCCGAGTATGCTGTGGTAACGCACGGTAACATTTCCGTTCTTGCAGACAAGTGAAGGCGGAGCATTGCCGCAGTGCCAGGACAGGAATGTATTGGCTTTTTCCTGGTGTTGAATTGTCCAATCTATAAAATGCGGCACCGTCTTACCCATCGATGCCAGGTGTTGAATTAACATCGTTAATGCGCCGTAGATATCCACCTCGCAGGAGGTCATTACGCCGCGGTCGGTCATGCGCCCCATTGCGTAGCATGGGGAAAGGCCATAGACAGACTGCATGGCTGTCCAGCATTGTATGCCCATAGCAGATAATTTTTTATCTGCTGCAAATTGTGCCAGAGCATATTCCAGTCCGGCGATTTTCTTTACCGTTTCGACCCCGGCGCTGGAAAGGTCGGCCTGGACTTTCATTTCTTTAAGTATTTTCTTAATCTCCAGCGTATCTTCTGCTGCGGCGGCTTTACTCATAATGTCTGCTAGGTCAATAGGTACTACTCTCTGCCGGAATTTTCTCATAAGCAGGTCCTCGCTGAAAATACAGGTTTCGAAACGTTCTGGCCGTGGGCCTACCAGTCCGATTCTTGCATCTATAAAACCATGTTCTATGGCACAAACACGGAGGAAATCATCAACGGAAGACTGAAATTTCGCTTCTTCCGGGAAAACGATGCCACCGAACATGAATTTTATCTTCCTCCGGTGCAGGCCGGAAGAAATTGAAAGCGTGCCGCAAAACGAATCCGACCTCCGGTTGCCGTCCTGGGTAAACGGCCCCTCTTTTGTCCCGAAAAGCAGGATAGGCGTATCCCGGAAGGCCGAAGCAATGGAGAGGGCGGAAACTTCATCACCGAAGGTCATCGTGCCGATTATCAGTCCATTTATCCCGGCATCCCTGAAGAAATTAATTACTCTTTCCGCTTCATTATCATCCCGGACACATCCGCCTTTGGTAAATTCCTTGTCCGGCACGATAATTTCCAGCAGCGGATTCCTAGGGAATGCATCCAGACAGCGCTGGCGCATTTTTGCCGCCCAGTCTTCATCGAAGGGTTCCCGGTGGGCGGGAACAAAACCTATTTTTAATGTTTCCATACTTATCACTTTCCTTCCGCTTTTTGGTGATTTATGGAATAAAATAACTTGTTTTTATCCAGCTTTCTAAATATATAGCAAAGATATAATAGTATTCAAATACTAATTTACACAGCTTTTTTGACCGTTTGACAGCAGCATGTCACGCTTTTCCATGAATAGGCTGCCGAGGATGTAAACCGTGAACCGTATCAAGATAGATCCGGAACCATTTCCGGCGAAATAGACCGCAATATCCGGGGGGGGTTTTACCGAACACCTGGGACGCTGTACTTACGGCAGGAGGTTATTCCTCTGCTCTTTTTTCTCAACTCCTGGGAGGACGGGACGATAAACGTGCTAGTTCTTGAAATTTCACATGATGACTTTTTGTTGGACAGGGCAAAATTTAACAAAAAGATGAATTGTTGTATCCCCGAGTTAATTAATTAAGCACACGAGAGAGCTACTTACTTCACTTCACAAGAGCTCCTGTAAAACCTGTCTATAAGTTGAATCGTATTTTTAGCTCAAATCAGGTTTTCTTGATAAAAAAGGTAGATTATGATTATGCCCCATGATTTCATGCCCCATCATAACAAGTTGCTCAAGATAGGTTGCCAGTTGTTCCTTGTCTTTTAAGGACAGAGTAGCGAATATCATTTCTATCGATTTCCTGGGTATGGAATCCACGATGTTACGGGCTTTTTCCGTTATTATCACCCTATATTTTTTTTCATTTAGCGGCTTTCCTTTCTTTACCAAACCTAAATTGGACATCCGGTTGACGAGTGTAGATACTGAATTATGCTGTCTCACTATTATTGACGCAATTTCATCAATGGTAGCTGACCCATCAAGAATCAATAACGCATGTAAAATAGACATTTGCTCCAAAGATATTCCATATTGGGTAAGTTCTAATTCCCTTGCTCTTGAAACAAGAGACCTGGTATGGTCCAGCAAACCCCAAAGATAAGCATCGTTAAGGGTATCATGGCTCCGGAATTCACGCCTTTCGGTCATTTATCACTCCAAATCAAATAGCATCCTTATATATTATACATAACATTTATTATGGACTTATTATCATATATGATATCATATTTGACAATGATAAAAAACCATGCTAATATCTGAACAAATAAAAATAAGGAGGCATTAATGCGTTATAGAACGATACTGTTTGCTACCCTAGCTATCATTCTCGTCTTAAGTCTGCTTCTTCCAGGATGTAAGTCTACCAGTACCACTACCGCGGTCGCCCCTCCTGTGACCACTAAGACAACTATTGCTACAACAGCTAGTACTCCCACTTCCACCACCCCTGTAGTTACAACTCCAACCGTACAGAAAGGCGGAATACTGACGGTAATCTCTCCCTACGCACCCACTAGCTGGGGTTATCCCATTAAAGCCGGTGCCGGTTTTGCTTCTATTTTTGCATCTATCCCAGTCTTTGAAGGTTTTATTGATGCCGATCTTAAAGGGAACCTCCGGCCTAAACTAGCCCTTTCCTGGGAGATTGCCCCGGACAAGTCCTCGATTACGTTCAAGCTAAGGCAAGGGGTGAAATTCCATGACGGCACTCCCTTCAATGCTCAAGCTGCGAAATGGAACCTGGACCTTTTCAAGGTCCGCGGTACCGGGTCCCCTGCCGATTGGCAATCCATTGATGTCGTTGATGATTACACGATTCGCATTACATTGAAAAGCTTTAAAAATACACAGCTTTCCAACATGACGTATGCGATGATCTCCCCGACCGCGGTTGAGAAGAATGGAGCCGATTGGGCGGGTACCAACCCTGTAGGCACCGGCCCCTTTAAATTTAAGAGTTTTATTGCTAATACTTCCCTGGAATACGAGAGGTTTGACGACTACTGGGGAGATAAAGCTCTTGTTGATGGGATAAAGTACTTTCATATCGTAGATACAACCACCGCAGCGATAGCTTATAAGGCCGGTGATGCCCTTGTTTGGGAAGGTGCTGATGCCAAAACAGCATTCGAACTTTCGCAGCAAGGTTACCAGAGGCTCACCCGGCGCGGTCCCATTATGAACCTCGTCCCGGACAGCGGCAATCCGGATTCTCCTTTCGCTAATAAAGAAGTCCGTCAAGCGATAGAATATGCTATTAATCGTCAGGCTATTGTGGATGCTTTCGGCTACGGCGTATGGGAAACCGTCTATCAACCTAACGTACCCGAGCAATTCGGCCATGTGGCCGACCTTGTCGGACGGCAGTATAACCCGGATAAAGCTAAAGCACTGCTGGCACAAGCCGGTCACCCGAACGGATTCGAGACCAAAATAATTACTTCTGTGGCCTTTCCGAAGGACCCGCTGGTGGCAATCCAGGCCGACCTTGCCACAATCGGTATCAAAGTGACTATTGATGTCCAGGCTGCTGCAAAATGGGCGGAAACCAGGACAACCGGCTGGAAGAATGGACTCTTCTACGTAACTCATGGAGCTACAGATTATAACTATTGTGCCTTCCTTGAACGTTACTATAGTCCCACCAGCGGTTTCGCAGCCAAGTCCATGGGCTATCCGGAAGGGTGGGTTGACCTAATCAGTAAAATGATGCTGACATCTGATCCAGTTGAAATGGCTAAATTAGCAAAACAAGCTGTCCAGATAGAAGTTGATTTTGTGATGGAAATTCCTCTGTGGGTGCAGGCGGAAGTCTATGTCGCTAATAAGTCCGTGCATGATATGGGCGTTGGGGCTCATGGTGACGGCTTTACATGGGATGTTAATAAAGTCTGGATAAGCAAGTAAAACAGCTTGAATTGAATGTAATTGGTAGTATAATAAAATAACGTCAAAGAGGCTGTATATGTCCTTCGGCAAGTCAGCATATACAGCCTCCTACTTCCGCTGGCAAATGATGGTTTATTAAGTCTGGAAATAATACCTCTATGACAACATATGTTTTACGCCGTTGTGTACAAGCAGTATTGGTTTTAATACTCATCACATTCCTGGTGTTCCTCGTCATTCGTCTTTTGCCGGGCGATCCGATTCTGATCTATCTGTCTTCACAGGATATACAAACACTCACGGCGGAACAGATTGATGCTGCCAGGGCCCAGTTCGGCCTGGACAAGCCGTTGGTAATGCAATATTTTAGGTGGATCGGTGACCTGTTCCATAATGACCTGGGAGTGTCAATTTTTTACAATCAAAAAGTCTCTAAGCTTATTGGTGAGCGCCTGCCAGTAACCCTTAGTCTGGGAATCCTCGCCTTTCTGGTCTCCAACGTATTTGGTATTATCGCGGGCAGTATCTCAGCCTTGAGACGTGGTAAATGGATAGATACCGTAGTTACCGTAATCGCCAATTTCGGTATCACTGTTCCAAGTTTTTGGATGGGTATCCTCCTGATCTACTTTTTCGGCCTCAAACTTGACTGGTTTCCGCGTTTTGGTTATGTCCCCCCGGGTACTGACTTTATGGGTTTTTTGCATCACGCCGTTTTGCCGGTAGCCTGTCTAGCAATTTTTCCCCTCGCTTCGACTACTCGCCAGACCCGTTCCAGCATCCTGGAGGTCGCCCGTCAGGATTATATCCGCACCGCCTGGGCTAAAGGCCTCCGGGAAAGGGTAATTGTAATGAAACATATGTTGAAAAACGGGCTGATCCCGGTGGTTACTTTGAGTGGTATCGGATTGAGCTTTATCCTTGGCGGCTCTGTATTGATTGAAACTGTATTTAATATACCGGGAATGGGCCGTCTGGAAGTGGAAGCTATTCAAAGCCAAGACTATTCCATAGTCCAGGCGGTCACTCTTTTCATAGCAGTAGTAGTAGTGCTAGTTAACCTTCTTGTTGATATTACTTACGGATTGCTTGACCCCCGAATCAGGTACGGCTAAAGAGGTGAGAACAAGTGACCGAGCAATTGATTGATCCAACCACAAATACATTTAACGAGGTTACACCTCACGTTAGCGAGTTACGGCGTATTATCCGGGTTATGGCCTCCCGTAAAGTAGTTATCGTCGGAGTCGTCATCATTGTCATTATGATACTGGTCGCCATTTTTGCTCCTCTTTTAGCCCCTTACGATCCATATAAAACCAACTTGAGAGAAACCTTGCAACCAGCGAGTTCAAAGCATCTGCTTGGGACGGATTCACTAGGTAGGGACACTCTCAGCCGCGTTATCTATGGGTCGCGGACTTCGCTCATGGTGGGAATTGTGTCTATTTTTATCGCGTCCAGCATTGGAATGTTTCTGGGATTAACAGCCGCCTATTATGGCCGAATCTACGGTGCGGTCGTTATGCGGCTCATCGATGCATTGATGGCTTTCCCCATGATATTATTAGCTCTCGTTATCGCGGCTCTCCTTGGTGGAGGTATCACTAACGTTATTATCGCTATCGGTATAAGCTTGACCACGATATATGCCCGGTTAATGCACGGGCAGGTGCTCTCGGTTAAAGAGAATGATTATGTCACAGCTTCCCGGTCGATGGGCTCCAGTAACACACTAATCATGTTCCGGCATGTTTTTCCAAATTGTTTACCTCCTATGATCGTACTGATCACCATGCAGCTAGGTTCTGCGATCCTGGCCGAGGCTGGGTTGAGCTTCCTTGGAATAGGCATTGCGCCTCCGGGCGCCTCCTGGGGATCGATGGTCAATGACGGGTATAAGTTCCTCCTTGACCTGCCGATTCTCTCATTTGCTCCGGGTATTGCAATTATGTTGATCGTGTTTGCCTTTAATATGGTCGGAGATGGTCTTCGCGATGCTCTCGACCCCCGCCTCAGAGGTACTATTTAGGCATCAAGACTTTAAAAAAATACGTACATTAATTATTTCATTTAGCTAAGGAGTTATTAAAATGGGAAGCGTCTCAACGCAAAAAGTCATTCAGGAAAACCTTCAGACTAACGTGTGTTTAGAAGCTGATGTTATTGTGGTTGGGGGCGGTCCCGGAGGCCATTCCGCCGCAATAGCCGCCGCCAGGAACGGGGCTAAAACAATATTGATAGAAAGATATGGACACCTGGGGGGCATGGCTACCGGCGGGATTGTGATACAAATTCCGCATATGAGCGATGGGGGAAAAGAACCGGTTATCGCTGGTCTTTCCCTGGAATGGCTGGAAAGATTGGACCCGCTTGGCGGGACGCTCCGCCCCTGTATGCAGGATTTAGGTTCTAACGATGAAAAACTGGTTAAAAAATGGAGCCGGTTTTTTGGTAATGTGATTAACGGTAAGATTGAGCATACTGCCTGGGTGGATCCCGAACTGTTGAAATGTATACTAAACGATATGGTGGAAGAAGCCGGTATAAAATTGTTCCTGCACTCCTGGGGAACGAAAGCGCTCGTATGCGATGGTAAAGTTGAGGGGATTATTTTTGAGAGTAAATCCGGCCGTCAGGCGATATTAGGAAAAATAATAATAGACGGTACCGGCGATGGAGACCTATTGCCTTCCGCCGGGGCAGCCTTTGATGCATCCTTTGAACCGAAAGCCCGGAGTGCCACATTAGCGCTGGTTTTCCGGCTTGGAAATTGTGATTATCAAAAATACTGTGATTTTCAAGAATCTGAACCCCAAAAATACGGGGAACTGATACATGAGCTTACCAAAGTAGCGGGTACTGTTCTTTTACCACTGCCTTCACCTCGCAATGATGTGATGTGGGTCAACAACTGGATACCAGACTTAATGAGTACAAAAGTTGAGGACCTCACGAAACTCGAGGTGGAAATGCGAAAAATAATGCGCAAAGGCCACGCGTTTTTGAAGAAAAATTTTCCTACATTTGAAAATAGTTTCATTTTAGATACGGCATCACAAACCGGTACGCGAGGCAGCCGCAGGCTGATCGGCGAATACATAATCACCAAAGATGATTTCCAGAACTGTAAGAAGTTTGAAGATACCGTTGCCGTTTTCCCGCGGCTCGGCCCTCCCGGCGGAGGAGATGTTAAACATGTCTATATACCCTACCGTGTATTGGTTCCGGCAAAAATCGATAACCTTTTGGTAGCGGGACGGTCTTTCTCATCAGACTTCTCTTCCAATAATATGGCAAACCTTATCCCTCATTGTATTGCTATGGGGCAGGCTGCTGGTACGGCTGCCGCTATTGCAGTACAACAGCATATCCCACCCCGGAAGGTTGAATATCGTACACTTCAGCGGAATTTGGTTAAGCAGGGAGTGGTTTTGCCGGGTATCGAACTTATATAATCAGGTATTCTCAGACTACCCCTCCTTTAATGAAGCTAGAGCAATTATTTCGGTGCCTACGGATAAGCTCTTTACCGGCCAGCACCTTGACGGAATTTATAGTGAGCAGGTTCGATAATCTCATTATAAACCTGCCGAACTACCGGGTTATACTACTATAATGCCCGTTACTATGACGCCCAGCGTCTTATTCCTGTAAAATAATAAAGCCCCCGCTTTTTCCCCGCGGGGGCTGCTGCGTTTCTGGTGGAGACGGGGGAGGGTCAAACTCTTTCATACCGTTATATTTTAATCTGCAAATACAGAGGCGAGTTATAGCAGTGATTTTTTAATAACGATTGAATAATGTGCGCACATGCAGCTAATAGTAGAAACAAGCTATTGTAAGTTAAGGGTCTTAACATTAATATTAAAACAAGCTCTCGGTAGTCGATGTCAAATTGAAAAAAGCCGTTAATTTCTATGAAAGGTTAAAATATGAACAATCATCAAGCAAAAAAATGGGTAGACCTGGGAGAATGGGGAAAGGAATGGATGAGTTCAAGCTACCATCAAGTGATGAGCTTTCCGGTAAAGAACTCAAATTCCGCTTTAACGGCATCCACCGAGTAACAAAATGACTAAATGTTACCCTCATACTTTCCACCCAACATAACTGACATTTGTTCAATCCAACCTATCCAACAAAAAGTCATCAAGTGATATTTTAAGATATCTATTATATCAGTAATCTCCCGGGAGAATGGTAACTTAAAAAAAGATAAGCCTCCTGAATGGAAGGCTTATGAATGTGTGAAAAAGGTGTTAAATAACAATTAACTATGTAGCGACCGTTTTAATACCCGGTGTATATCCGCGGTAAATCTTTTTGAGACATCAGCACCGGGCACGAGCATATCAAAAGCGTGGCAGCCTCCGGGATATACATGGAGCTCAGTAGGGACGCCAGCAGCAATCAACCTCCGTGCATAGTCAATTCTTCCTGGGAGAATAAATCAATATCTCCAACCGTTATGTATGCCGGGGGAAGCCCTTCCAGGTTTGTCGCTCTGAAAGCTGAAGCATAACAGGAAATCCCCTCACTGCCGGGTTCACGCCCAAGATATGAACGCCAGCCGATTAAATTGTTCTCCCGGGTCCAGAAAAGAGCGTCCGGCAGGTTCTCATTGGTGGGTGCAATATTGCAGTCATTTATCATGGGATATACCAGCAGTTGGAACATGATTTTTATTTCAGCCCGGTCACGTGCCAGGATGGCTAACCCGGCAGCAAGTCCGCCGCCAGCGCTTGCGCCTCCAATCGCGACATGGGAACGATCGACTCTCAATTCATTAGCGTGGGCTGACAACCACTTTAAAGCGGCATAACAATCCTCCAATGGGGCCGGATAAGGATGCTCCGGGGCTAACCGGTATTCTACCGATACGACAACACAATTTCCTGCTAACGTGAATTGTTTTGCTACTAAATCTTCCTGGTCAATATCGCCCAGCATATAGCCGCCACCATGAATCCAAAGCAAGGCAGGTAGCAAGCCGGCCCGTTTTTCCGGGCGATAGATTCTTATTGTAACGTTGGGAGACCCCTCAGGACCGGGGATCGTTCGGTCTTCAGTATTAACCCCAGGAATAACCGGCATCTGCGTTTTCATGGTTGCCATCATCTGCTTGGAAGCGGCACGGGCAGCGGGCAGATTATCGAAGGATGTTGGCGGCATCTGGCTTAACATCATCTTGATGGGACCTTTAAGTTCAGTGTCTAATAGCTCGGTTATGTCACGATGTGCGTTTTTCGGAGCAAACCGGCCGTTTTCATTCCGAACAAGCGGCCGATTTCAGCGAAATACGCAACGATGCATACATCAACTCCTATCTTGATAAAATAAGGTGTTTCTAACAACCCTGGGTGCTTCTAAAAATAATGTCATCCTGAATTTCCGGAGAAAGCATCACAAAATAGGCGCTGAAGCCTCCCACTCTAACCACCAGGTCACGGTGCTTTTCAGGATGCGCTTTGGCATCAAGTAATTCCTCAGTATCCACCATGTTGTACTGGATATGCTGCCCGCCGTTTCTGAAAAATGTATCGGTGAGTATCGCTAATTTTTCACGACTCTCCGGGCTTTGCATGACGGTGCTGGAAAACTTTTGGTTCAGGCATGAAGCATAAGACTCTTTAAACCCTGCTTTTATTACTGACCTCATTACGCCGGTGGGTCCAAGCTTATCCATCCCCCGCATCGGCGATATCGAACCGTCATTTAACGGCTCCTTTGATTTGCGTCCGTTGGGGAGAGCGCCGATTCCAAGACCCCCGAAATAATGCCAGGACAGCCCTTCACGGGAGATTTTACAGGGTACATCAAACGGGTTTTTATATGACATGATTACACTTCCGGAAAACTTTCCTACATCACGGACCATCAAATCTACCTCATTGATATCATTACCGAACTTGGGCTCCGCCAGGCACATTTGTCTTATTTCTTCACCTCTCTTACCCTCGAAATTGGTATCTAGAGCATTCAGGAGTTCATCCATGGTCAGTTTTTCCTCGTCGAATACTAGTTTCTTGATTGCTATAAGAGAGTCCGCAGTGTCTACAATAGCCCGGTCGCTGATACCGTAGCTATGGTCAGAGTCCGTAATAATAATATCCTGCCCCTTCTCCATACAGCCAGGGCCGGTAACGCAAGAGTTAAACGGAAAACGCAGATACTTCGGCTCAACACTCTGAGCCAGAGTGCCAAGCCATAAGACCCGGCTAACAATATGTTTATGTTGCTTTTTAAATGCTTCGTATAATTCACTAAAGGTCTTGAATTTCCGCGGGTCACCGACATCGATGCCGACCTTTTTCCCCGTTATTTGCGATACACCCCGGTGAAGGGTTAAATCCAGGAAAAGCGCAACGTTTACCGCCCCTTTGCCTTCACTTCCATTATGGTCAACTTTAGTCGGAAGAATCGGTGTCACGCACCCCTGGCCGTACCAGTTTCTCGCGTCTTCTATGGGTGTTCCGTCATTTAAAAAGCTTGCTACAACATGATCGCTGTTTTCAAACAGGGGAATGCCGCCCTTGGTCTTATAATTTGTTTCCAAAGCCTTAAGCAACAACCGCCGGGGTGTTTGCGAATTCCAATTAAGAAGTACCGTCGGTGATGACAGTTTAATTAAACCTATAATATGGAGAACAAGATAGCTTAACGCATTCGTGGCGTCTTTCCCGCCTTTGTCTACGCCGCCGATATTTATACTGTTGATGCTGTAACTGAATTGGTGGGTTTCCTGCTGGGTTTTGCCAACCGGGACAACCACTTTCATACCCCAGAGTGTTAACGCGCTTCCCAAGAGTTCTGCGGCTCTTTCCAATGTCAACCGCCCTTCTTGGATGTCTTTTTCAAAATAGGGTTTCAGGTACTGGTCTATTCTGCCGACTAAGAGAGGGTACATCATCTCAAGCCCTCTGCCGACTAAAATGATGTTCATGGACTGAAGGGCCTCGTGAAATGTTCGTGCCGGGTTCTCCGGTACGTATTCGCAAATGTTGGCAATTTCAAGAAGCTCGCTTCGTCTTTCAGGGTTGGATTCTTCATTCGCTTTACGGCGTGCCAGTTCAGCATACCTCTGCGCATAATGTATCAACGCCTCGCAGACGATAATTGCCGATTGCCAGAAATAGAGTTTGTTTATATCGGTCTCTTTCATTTTGCTAAACCGCTGGAGACCATCTTTAGCTTCCTCTATCAAGCCGCGCATACCTTTGGATAGCAACTTTTCCCACATTCCCCGGCAGGTTACACCGGGAAAATAACCGGAATCCGGGGTAGGGTCGCTGCCTTTTGCTTCGGTTATATCTTGTGCCCAAGTGCCTACTACGGAATGCCATGCCTCATTGACGTGGTCCGGAGCTGTTTTCCCGGCAAAAAAGCCGGAGCATTCCCTTAAGATATTCTTTTCTTCTTTGGCATTTTTACCCTGAAATACCATCCATCGACTCAGGCTATCCCCATCGTTCCAGAGCCCGGCGATTGAGTCTCCGTTTTCATCCACAAACACCGGCGCTCCGATGAGATGCTCCGTCTCTCTGCCCACCACAATATCAAAATCATGGATAGCTATGGGGACACCTTCGAGCACTTTCTTGAACAGTCTGGCGCGGCGGAGTTCGATATCTTCGCCCTCTGTCTCCTTCCAGGACTCTACCGCTAGCCTGGCTCGGTCAACAGAGATTATCCTTGGGGCGCTGAACATGGAGTCTTTCAATTGAAAGAGACGCTTACTTAGTTGTAAATTGTCGATCTGTTTTAACAAGGCTTCACCGGTATATGATTTTGTAACCATAATTACCTCCACTTTGATAAACCACGCTGCACATGGTCTTTTCTTTATTCATTTTATATCATCTGGATACCGTACATGTTATACCTTTATCCTCAAACGCCTTTTTCATTAATTCCACACATTCCGGCTCAAGGGAAACAACATGGGGTAAAAGATATTCCCTGTCTAAAGACTCGTATTTCCCTTTTCCTAACCGGTGATAGGGCATTAATTCAATACGGCAGACTTTCCCTCCCAATCCATGCAAAAAATCCGCCGTTTCATTGATATTTTGCTTATCATCATTAATACCCGGAATCAAAGGCATCCGGAAAAGCGTTTCTATCCCACTTTCGGTAACAATCTTCGCGTTCGAAAGTATAAGGCTGTTCGGCTTGCCGGTATAATGAAAATGTTTTTCCGGATTTAAGTGTTTAAGGTCGAAGAGTATGTAATTGGTATATGGGAGGACCTGTCTTAAAGCAGATTCGGCTACATATCCTGATGTCTCTATGCAGGTGTGAATGCCAGCTTGTCGGCATTTTTCAAACAAGTCGTGTACTAAATGAGGTTGCAGCAGGGCTTCTCCACCGGAAACCGTTACCCCGCCGCCCGATGCCTGGTAAAACATTTTATCCCGGTTTACGGCATCGAAAATCTCTCCAGTATTCATCGGCTTGCCATAAAGAATGAATGCTTTGTAAGAACACACGGAACTACAGGCCCCGCAGCCCGAACAACGCCTCCGGTCAATACGCGGAATCTTGCCTTCCTCATAAACCAGCGCGCCGACAGGGCATATTTCCGCGCACTTCCCGCACTTAGTGCATAGGGTTTTAACAAACCCTACTTCAGGGTGTGGAGAAATACACTCTGGGTTACTGCACCATTGACACTCGAGGCCACATCCCTTTAGGAATACAACTGTTCTTATGCCCGGTCCGTCATGGATTGAATAACCTTGAATGTTCGTGACCAGAATAGACATTAGGTTTTTCCCCTGTTATTGATAGATTAGTTTTACCGTGGTTCTAATCTAATTATATCCCAAATTACTTACCTGGATAGGCTTCTCTGATATGATCACTGCGTATAATATCAATGGGTTGATAGCTTATCATTTTGTCATCATACGAGGAAGCCAGAGACTTACTTCAGGAACAAACAATATGATAAATAAAAAAATTACCAGGGTAATCAGGAATGGCGTCGCCCCTTTGAGAAGCTCAGCTGTTTTTATGTTAAAAGTATTTCGCACAAAATACAAATTCACTCCCATCGGCGGTGTAATAAGTCCAATCTCTAGGTTAACTACGTATAACACCCCGAACCAGACCAGGTCCAACCCTAATTTGGTGAGTAACGGAGCAAAGATAGGTATTGTCAATAAGGTGATAGTAATCGAGTCGAAAAGGCATCCTAAGATAAGATAAAGAATCATTATGGCGATAACAATCACGATGGGGGGGACATTTAAAGACGTAATCAGACCGCCCAGAAAATCTCCCACGCCGGCGCTGGCTAATATATAAGAAAAGAACGAAGCCGCAACGATAATAACCAGCATCATGGAATTTATCACGGCGGCTTCGACCATGGCCCGGTATAAGCTTTTCCAGCGAAGGTGAAAAACCGTAACGGCGATAAGTATTATGACTACACAGCCGATCCCGGCGGCTTCGGTGGGCGTGGCTATGCCGAAGAAAATTGAGCCGATGATAGACACCATCACGATAATTACTGGCCAGACCTTTCCCAATGATACCAGTCGTGCTTTCCAGCTGACTGATTCTGCAG
>Ga0315294_10001079_pt1 | contig 29492 bp, 28 predicted proteins | sample YL17G13_40_MG_FD_203626 | JGI IMG/M metagenome (GOLD analysis project Ga0315294, IMG submission 203626) | Sediment microbial communities from Yellowstone Lake, YNP, Wyoming, USA - YL17G13_40 | ecosystem: Environmental > Aquatic > Freshwater > Lake > Sediment | place: USA: Wyoming | collected... | reverse complement strand
TTGTTTTTGGGACCGAAAACACTGATGGCAGTGTCACCGCTCAAAACATTCAGTTAAACCCGTTAATCAGAGCATTTCCAACACAATTACCAAATTAACCCGAGATACATTGACAAATTAAAAACCCCGTGATAACGTTTGTTTGTTTCAATGAATAAAGAAATCGATCCCCAAAGAGTTATTGACGAAATTTACTCCCCCGGTAACGACCTTTCTATATATGCAAAAACTGTTTATCCTGATCCGGTTCATCAATACCGCCGGGGAATAAGATCCAATAGTTTTGCTATTGAAGGAGGCGCTTTCGGGGATGAAGGAAAGGGTGAAGTTCTTAAAAGATTACACGGTAGGATGACCGATTTTGGCCAAAAAGAAGCCGTATCAATCAGGTGGCAGGGGGGCAATAATACCGGTCATGAAGTTCAATTCTCTCCAAATAAAAAATTTTGTTTCCATCAAATTCCCGTCGGGGTAATTTTTCCCCAAACAACCGGCATCATTACCAGAGGAATGGTACTGCATCCGGAAGATGCCGTAACAGAAATCAACCAAATAAAAGCAACCTTTGGAGAAATGCCGGGAAACTTACTGATAGACAGCCATACCCCGCTTTGTTTGGATACGGAAAGAGCCCTGGAGGCAATTGTTTCCGGAACCGGTTCAACCGGAATGGGTATCGGTTCGGCATATGCACTTCAACTTTTACGCAATAACCTTACCGTTGGAGATTTAATGGACGAAAGAGAATGGAGAAATAGTTTATCTAACCATTACCTCTGGGTAGAGAAAACTCTTTCCGGCCATGATATTGATTTACGCGCGGTTTCTGTTAATTCATTAGCCGGAGAAAGGAGACCGGTAGGGACAGAACAGGAATTTATCGGCAGATTGGCCGGAGCCAGAAATGAATTTCTAAAATATGTCTCAGATAATATTTTTGATTTTTTAAGGACAAAATGGCGGGATTTTTCGATCCCTTTTTCCGCCGAAGGAGCGCAGGCTGTCGGACTGCACCGCGACTGGGGTATCAGTCCGGATTATACCGCCTCAGAAACTACCTTTCAGGGAATTTTTTCCGCTACTGAAGGTGTAGTTAACCCGCGGGATGTTGCCGGCAAATTCGGTGTTATCAAAGCCTACTTCAGTTCCGTCGGCAAACGGCGTCTTCCCGGCGGTCCCCTGCCTCAGGAAACAGCCTCAAAAATGCGGGATATTTTTGACGAAAGAGGCCGGTCTACCGGCAGAGATAGAGATATTTATCCTATTCACCTGCCGGCATTAAAATATTTTCAAAAGGTCGGCGGGTACGAATGGTTAATCGTTACCCATCTTGATTGGACAGCCGAAACAGTTAAAGTAGTCACCGGTTACAAAGATGAAAACGGGAATCCGGCACCTTACCATCCATACCAAAGTAAACTTGATAAACTAACCCCGGTTATCGCTGACCTGCCCGGTTGGGACGGGGAGATTGCCGGAAAAGCCAAAACACCCAAAGATCTGCCAGAAAATGCCCTTCGGTTTTTACAATTTCTAAGCCAAACAATTGCCCCGGTTGCCTACGCTACTGATGGACCGTATGAAGGACAGATGGTCAGTTGGCTGGACTCTTAAACCAAGGTCTTCCGCAGTAATGAATAAATAACCAGAACGCAGCCTATGGTAATCATAATGTCGGAAAAATTGAAAACGAAAGGAAAGAAGGAAATTTTTATGTAATCAACGACAAAACCAAGGAAAATCCGATCATAAAAATTGCTTAACCCGCCCAAAAGGATCAGCATTGTGGCAAAAAGGAAAAGAGGAGAAAATCTTTTCTTAAATTTAAAAACAAATAAAATCAGGAACAAAATTATAAAAGAGGAAAACAGGAAAGAGCCGGGATTTTTAACCAATCCCGCCGGATTTTTCAGGAAAAAATGCTTAAGCAGTCTGTCTAAAGTTATAAAAAACAAAAAGACTAAAAACATATTTTATGAAGTTTATTATACCAATTCTATTCTTTAACTTTTCGTGGTATAATAATATCCTATAACTATATTGAGGGGGTCTATTTAGCCTTTAATCAGCCTCGTATTGTTAAGTTTTTATGATTAATATCAGAAATGTTGCCATTATTGCGCATGTTGACCACGGAAAAACCACCCTGGTAGATAGCCTGTTGCGTCAGTCAAAAACACATTTGTCCAAAGAAGTAATTGACAATACCTGTATTATGGACAGTTTTGAGCTGGAAAAAGAAAGAGGGATTACTATTTTTTCCAAAAATGCCTCAATAAGATACAAAGGCACCAAAATCAATATTATTGACACCCCCGGACATGCCGATTTCGGCGGCGAGGTTGAGCGGGTGCTTCGAATGGCCGACGGATGCTTGCTTTTAGTCGATGCCAAAGAAGGGCCGATGCCCCAAACCAGATTTGTTCTTAAAAAAGCCCTGGAGCTAAACTTAAAAATAATTGTGGTTATCAATAAAATTGACCGAGTCGACAAAAAAATAAACGAGGTCTTAAATAAAGTTTTTGATCTGTTTATCGACCTTGGCGCCGACGACAATATTGCCGATTACCCCGTTTTGTATGCTTCGGGAAAAATGGGAAAAGCCGGTTATTCTCCTTCGGAGGAAGAAATGGTTAATATCACCCCGATTTTTGAAGCAATTTTAAACCATATTCCCCCGCCAAGTGGGAATAAAAACCAACCCCTGCAAATGTTAATCACCACCATCACCGGCGATAATTATAAAGGCCGAATTGCTATCGGCCGGATTTATAACGGCGTTTTGAAAAAAGGGGAAAAAGTATCTTACATTAGCCGATCAGGAGAAATTAGAGCCTGCACTTTAAATTCCGTAATGACCTTTGAAGGGTTAAACCGGAAGGAAACTGAAGAAGAAATCCCCGCCGGCGATATCGCGGCCATTTCCGGAATTCCGGAAATCACCATTGGAGAAACAATCGCCGATATCAATAACCCCATTGCCCTACCACTCTTAAGTATAGAAGAACCAACCGTCAAAATGACCTTTAATGTCAACACTTCTCCTTTGGCCGGAAAAGAAGGCCAGTTTACCACCTCCCGGCAAATTGCGGAAAGACTGCAAAAAGAACTGCAGACCGATGTTGCTTTAAAAATTGAAGATAATAAGCAAGAAGGCTGGATTGTTTCCGGCCGAGGTGAACTGCATTTGGCTATTTTAATCGAACGGTTGAGAAGAGAAGGATATGAGCTTGAAGTTTCCCGACCGCAGGCAATTACCAAGGAAGTTGACGGCAAAACCCTATCTCCCTTTGAAAAAGTTTTTATTGAAGTCCCGGAAGAATATGCCGGTTTGGTTATTCAAAAGCTGGGCGAACGATACGGTGAGCTACAGAAAATGGAAATCATCGACAAAACCGCTTATTTGGAATTTTTGGTCTCAACCAAGGGTCTTTTTGGTTTTAGAAGCCAATTTTTAACCGAAAGCAGGGGAATGGGCGTTATCAATACCAGTTTTTGGGAATTTGCTCCGGAAAAAGGAATTTTTAAGGGTCGGGAAAACGGCTCGCTGGTTAACTGTGAATCCGGCGAGACACTAATGTATGCCCTTTCTACTCTTCAGGAAAGAGGCGAACTTTTTTTTGGACCCTCGGTTTATGTTTACAAAGGACAGGTGATCGGCCAAAGCTCAAGACCGGGAGACATTCAAGTTAATGCCTGTAAAGAAAAAAAAGCCTCCAACCAAAGATCCAGAATTAAAGGGCAAGTAGAACATTTTAATACTTCCAAAGTTATGGATTTGGAAGACGCGCTGGAATATATCAATGATGACGAACTGGTGGAAGTCACCCCTAAAAACATCAGAATCAGGAAAAAAATTCTTGACGAAGCACGGGCGCGCAAAATTGCCCGGGGAATAATTGATTAAGGGAAAACGGCTTCCCCTTTTAAACCTAAAAACAGCCCTTGTTTGTCCGGCAAATTGATTTTAACCAAAAAACCTCCCTCGTCGGAAACAAGCGGCCGGCTATCGGCGGCGATTATCTTGTTTATGGCCGGCAAATTAACCTCTCCGTGACGGGGGTCAACAAAGGCTAAAATTTCTTCCTGCTCAATTTTAATTTCAAAGCAGTAAGAAGCGGTTTCCAAAATTTTAAAAGGAGTTGACGAAGGAGTGACATAAAGACCAAGGACGATATTACTGTCGTTGATAACAATTCCTTCAACCGGAGAAAACAAATCCGCCTGATCAAGTCTGGCTTTGGCCAATTCAACTTCTTTGACACTGACATTAAGCTGGGCCTGTTTCTCTACCTTCAGATACTTGGTCAGATCATCCGCTGTCCCGCTTTGTTTTAAGTTAAAAATCTCAAAATCGGCTCTGGTCTTTTCAAAATCCGCCAATTGTTTATCCAGTTCCGTTTGCAGAATCTTTCGATCTAAAGCCGCCAGTAAATTGCCTTTTTGAACGCTGTCGCCGGCTTTTTTGGCAACCGCCGCCACTTTCCCCGACCAAGCAAACCGCACTTCGATAATCCTGGCTTTAATTTCCCCGGTGTAAGTCTTGCCTGTCATAATTAAAGAGAAGGTGTTGCTGAAGGAAGAATTTCTTCGAACGGGGTTGGCGATAAGATTGGCGTACTGCTGGGGGTAGCCTCCTCTGTAGGTGAGGCGCTTGGCGTTGAGGTTAGAGGCGCAAATGTCGGATATTTGCTGATAACTCCGGTTGCCTTCCCGGGAATCACATGGATCATTTTGGCTACCAACCGACCGTTTTCATCCAAATCGCCAACAACAGCAACTCTTAACCCAATCGCCAGCTCATTTGACGGAAGCAAGGCAGACTTACTTTTGATTATTGTCTGCTGGTTAAAATAGACTTGATAGATTCGATCAACTTTTATCTGGTGGGTCAAAGTAATCATTTCTCCTGAAACACCGGTGATTATCCCGGAAACGGCTTTTCTTTTAATTTGCGCAGAAGCGGTCGCTTCCAAAACATACATTTTTTTGACCTTCCCGCTTTCACTGGCAATAACGGCAGCGATATCGTCTTTTTTAACCAAGTCCAGTTTTATCTTTTTTTTGTTTTGATTAATAATTTGGGTGCTGCTGTCAATAATCGCTTCCGTCTTTTTATTGACCTTTTTTTCCTCAATCGTGATCGAATTGGGAGTTGTCTTTTCGACATTGCCAATCACCGCCTTACTTTCTTTCTTCTCCTGCCCCGGAGGCGTTTTTACCCCTTTAACCTGATCATCATAGACGAGATTATAAACTAATGACTTTTCTTCCCCTTCCTTTGAAAAAACGGTAACCGTAAGGGTATTTACCCCGCCTGACAGCCCAATTTCGCCTTCAAATTTTCCCTCCGTATTGCTTTCCACAAAGTTTTCTGAATTTTCCGTAAATAAAGCCACCGAAGAACCGGGCAAAGTTTTCCCGCGAACGGTAACCGTCCCCTCCGTAACGACGGAATCTGCCGACGGACTCTCCAGCATCAAACCAAGGGGGGCTTTTTGGGGTTGCGATACCGCCACGTTGGTTGAAACAACCAAGTCTTTTGATAGTTTTGAGAAACCAATCCCTAAAAAGCCAATAAAAATAAGTGAAACACTTCCCAGGGACAAAATCACCTGTTTGCGGGTAAGTGTTTTTTTAAAAGGACTAGAAGGAACAGTTTCTTTTTGAGTTTCTACTGGAGGATTTATTTCATTTTCCATGGCTTAATCATAAAATTAACAAGACTGAAAGTCAAGACTGTGTATTAATGCTTCTTTTTTGGTCTTGGGCCATTTTTTAATTTGTCTCTCCCGTTTTATGGCTTCTTTTTTCGTGGCAAAATCCTCTTGGTAAACTAATTTTTTGGGTTTGTGGCTTTTGGTGTACCTCGCTCCCCTGCCATTAACATGGTCTTCTATCCTTTTTATAACATTATTCGTGGCACCGGTGTAATAACTTCCGTCTTGGCAAAGAAGAATATAAACAAACCATCTTTCCATTTTTTGATTGTATCAAAAAACAGTAAAAGCTTTTCCAGAAATTCCTTTCTAAGCTTTTTTTAAGGGAACACTGGTAAAGTCTTCTTTGGGAAAGGAGGTGAAAATATGCTAGGATAGATATCCAACAAATGAAAAAGTTTTCTGTATTTTTTTTAACGGCCATTGCTTTAATTTCTCTTTTGGCTGTATTTTTTCCCGCCAAAAAGGACAGTAAAGATAATTTGGTAAAAGATTTGCCGGTTAAATCTATTCCTTCGCCCATCAGTATCGATTATCTTCGGTCGCTCCAAATTACTTCTGATGAAATAAAAATTGAGGAAGAACTGGACAGAGGCAGCAACCACAAAAGATACATTGCCAGTTTCTTAAGTGAAGGAAATAAAGTATACGGTTTGTTGACCATTCCTTTGGAAGAAATGCCAGTGGGTGGTTTTCCGGCAATTGTTTTTAATCATGGTTACATTCCACCCTCTCAATATGTCACTACAAATGGATATGTTGCTTATGTTGACTATTTGGCCAGAAACGGCTTTGTCGTTTTTAAAATTGACTATCGGGGCAATGGAAAATCAGAAGGCGACCCTTCGGGATCTTATTTTTCTTCCGCCTATACCGTTGATGCAATTTCCGCCCTAAAAAGTTTGCAAAAATTCGACAAAATTAATCCAAATAGGATTGGTCTATGGGGACATAGCATGGCTGGGAATATTGTCTTAAGGGCCATGCTTGTTTCTGAAGAAATTAAAGCCGGTGTTATTTGGTCAGGAGCAGTTTATAGTTATGAAGATTTTGCTAAATACAAAATTAATGACAATAGTTATACCCATAAGCCAGATGAAAGCAAAGAAGGAATTTCGCAGAAAAACAGGGAAATATCACCGGAAATACAAAAAATCAGAACCGACCCTAATTCAATAGATTTTAACAGCGAATTTTGGACCGCCATTTCCTTAACCAAAAATATCAAGTATTTGTCCGGTCCTTTACAAATACACCACGCCGTAAGTGATCCGGTGGTTAATATCGGTTATTCCAGAGATTTAGTTGAAGCATTAAAAGAAAATTCAAAAAAATATGAGTTTTTTGAGTATAACGGCGGTGGTCACAATATAAGTTCTCCCTATTTTGAAACAGCCATGGAAAGAACCGTCCGTTTTTTTAAAGATAATCTATAATTGGCAAAATCGTCGACTTTTTCTCATTCATTGACATTACGGATAACCTCTGTTATAATGGCATCTGTTAACCGCGAATTGAAGGAGTTGATCTGCTTAAAGTTTGAACTACTTCTGGCTAATCAAGATAACGAAAGCTAATTATTTTTTTATTTCACTTCGTATCTTTTTTCTGCTTGTTTTGGTAACTTTCTTTTTAGGCAGATTAATTTCTTTAATTGCATATGACAAAAGAGGAAAAAATTAAACAACTTCAAACCCAACTGGCCGAATACGAAAAAAGATTGGCCTTTAAAATGAAAACCTACCGTGGCGTTATCCACGAAAGCGCGCTTTCGGAACTGAAACACTCCGAAGTCATGGTTCTGTTTGACATGATTGCCAGTCTGAAAAAAGAAATTCTTGACCTTAAAAAACCAGATCGCTTATGAGCAAAGAGGAAAGATTTCTACTAAGCAGGAGAAGATTAATCACTCTTGGGGGTTTGGCGGCGGCAGGAGTTGTTACCGCTCCCTTAGCTTGGAAAATAAATAAATTAATTGGTGAAAATTTTGAACCGGTTGGAAACTTAGAAGCGCTTTTGGATTTTACGGTTTTGCCTCCAAAAATTCCCACTCCGCCCGAGCTGAGAGGAATAATTATGAATTCCCCTTTTCTTTGGCAACATACCGACATTCCCGATGCAATCGATCGGGCAGTTGAAAATGCCCGTGCCTTTGAGTCAAAGACAATTCGCGTCTTTATTAACGATACCTATGAGCCAGAATTATCCCATTTTGAACCTTGGGTTTTGGAAAATACCAAAGTTTTGACCGAAAAGTTTCCTCTCATAGTTGACCTTTTTGATGCTTATCCCTTACTGCATTCCAATAAACCTAATATTATTTATGGTTCATGGCCTTTAACCTCACCCTATTTGGTTAAAACAAAAGGCAGATCTTTGATTGATCAGCAACTGGCTTTCTTTGTTGATCCCGACCTGGTAGAAATATTTTTAAATCGGGCCAGATCAATCGTTGACAGTCTAAAATCAAGCAGGGTTGTTGCTTGGAGTGTTGCTAATGAGTTGATTCCACCCGTGGGCACACCGGAAGAAAAAAGAGAGATTTTGACCACCTGGTATGAAAAGGTTTTACGGGAAATTAGGCGTCTCGACCCAAACCGGCCAATTGTAAGTGGAGTTGCCGATCCGACTTTGCTTGATGAACAAAGGCTTAAAACCGCTGGTTTAACTGCCAATACAATTCATCTTTATCCCGGCGGCCCGGATAATTGGATTCGAATTCTGGCCAGTCATCACCAATGCCTGCCGTGGATTATCCAGGAAATAGGGTTTCCCACTAAGGCACTTGGGATTCAGTTGGGGAGTTTACGAGATGAATTACTGGCCAGTTTTTTAGTCGACCGATTATTGAGGTTTATAAAGGTAGATGAGAAAAACAGAACCGTTAAACCGGAAAGTGAGAGTTTGGGAATTTGGCGGCTAACTTTTGAAGGTGATTGGCATGATGATGGTTTCTCGGTCAGTCCACAGTCTTTACCCAAGACCTCTAAAATTCTTAAAACTTGGCAGTCAATGGTCTTAAAGAATTAACTCAAAACCTCTTTTGTTCGTCTTAGCTCTTAAAATCTCTCATGTGTTTACCGTAACTATCAACGACTATAAATTTTCCCTCTTTATGGATAAGCCAATCCTCATATCTTTCAGCATCATTTCCAAGTTCCATTTCCCTAATTTCTCTTACAACCATTTCTTGGGTTTCGACTCTATTTTTCCAACACTCGTGTTTTGGGTCTGTAAAATCTAAGATATCCTCCGGGAAAAAAGTAGCGTCTTTCCCCTCCAAGTGAATATATTCACGTTCCATAACCCCCGCGTCAATACTTTTCAAAAGCAACAACGCCATAAAAACCTTTTCCCCCGGTCTCCAAACATAAGTTTTTAAGATCATTGAATAAGGGCGCCTTACAACCATTCCCAGCTTGGCAAATTCTATACTTCCACAACTTTCCACCGAAGCATAATAATCAGCCTCAGAGGGTATAAAAATTTCAGGATTAATAAAAAGACAATCTCTGTAAGGGTCAGAAAAATCTGAAAAAATTGGGGGGAAAAAGATAATTCTTCTTAAAAGAGGATCACCATTAACTATCTTAATAGATTCTTCGCGAAATTGCGTAAAAGCAACTGCTACAAATTTGGGGTTTCCTTGTAGAAAACTTTTCCCTAACTGCCAAAGGGGCGTAAGTTGTCTGTCTGAAAGACTCTCTGGACTGGCGATCTGATTTGCCTTAACCAGTTCTCCGGATTGAAGAAGGGGTTCTCCCCTTAAAGCTTCTGTATAAAAAAAGCACTCGTTTTCAATCATCAAGGAAGAATTCTACACTTTCTTCGCAAACTTTGCACACATCGGGGAACTTCGACTGAGCGGGTTATAACCCTGAGCCTCTCGACTACGCTCGAGATAAACTTCGTCGAAGGGCCGGTCTAGAACCTTTTTATCCTTATAAATGAAAGTTTTCTAGGCTAACTGTCGAGATAGTTGATATTTGCTCTGACTGAAGGAATTCCGTTTATTTTTGCAACTTCAAAGCGAACAATGGCCAGCCGGGTATCTGGAGTTAAATCGGGGTAGTACTCATGCATTCCGTTGAAAGCATCTTCGGCATCTTTGAAACCATCCTCCCGGGCTTCTTCGTCCGACAAATCATTAAATGTTTTTACTTCGGTATCGGCTGTTGCTTGCAATAAAATATCCAGTCCGTCCTTAAAACTGCCAACAAACAATTCGCCCGTCTTAAAATCATGCGCTTCCGGTCTATATTTCCTTAAGGTGATTTGTCTTTCCCCTGTAAGCGCAGGGAAAAGATTTCCTTCTCTGAACAGAACTGTTCTGGTTTCTGTTTTAGGCTCACGCTCTGTCATCGGGCTAATATATAACAACAAAAACTACTTGTCAACATTTGTATTATCTTTGCGAACAAAGACATTCCTTCCTCTTTCTTAACCGGAGGAGTTTCCTTAAGTATTAATCTATCTTTTAGTAAACGGAATCTTTGCGAGATAAAAACTGGGATTCAAAAAACTCTGGAAGACTTCCAGCCTATCATCATATCACCTTCCCCAAACTTTTAAAATGGCTCTTAAGGCTGATAAGATGACTCTTTCATCCAACAATTTCTTTTTTCGGGCGCTGTATTGGGATCTTCTTTGCTGTCTATATATTCGGGACTATCTTTTTTGTCTATGGCGTACATAGTGTTGCCATCTGAGCCTTCACCAGGATCAGCGCCATTTGATCTGTTAACCGTGATTGCGATTCTTTGCCCGGTTGATTTTCTGCAATAATCTCCGTCGAGCATATATTTTTCTCCCTGGTATTCAACTCTTTTTGGCGAGTTCTCGGCAACGACCATTTGCCCGCTTGCTTGATCATATCTACCTACACCTTTTTTAGAAATACCGATCTGGTATTTACTTAAAAATGCGTAGCCTACGAGTATTAACACCAAAGGTATACCTCCGTAGACTACCAGTTGCTTAACCGAGAAACTTATTTTTTTGTCATTTATACTCATTTTTTCACCCCCTTCCTTTTTTTAAGGAAATTTGACAATTCCCTCTATACACGGTTGTGATGGATCACTTAGGGCACATACCTTGTATGAGGCTGAATAAGAACTTAAGTTTTTAGTAAATCGCCATTCAAACCCAAAATCTTGGTTGATCTGGGTTGGATTAGGGGCGGTGATATTCTGTCCACTACTTGTAATTTGTACCATATCGGGGTTAAAGGATAGTTTTCTATTGGTAAGAATTTTTATTTTATTAGGAGCAGCCTCAGCGCTTATGAGTTTTATATCAGGCAGTTTTTTATCTTGAGCGGGAGCCATTTGCGCTTCACTTTGAGGGGTGAGTCTGGACTTTTTGCCATTAAGAACACTTCCTATATATGTCCAAATTTGACATTCAATAGCTCGTTTGCCTGCGGAAGCGCAAACCTGCTGAGCGCCAAACAATTTATTGGTTTGCGGGTCAAAATATAATTTCAGCGCGTCATAATATGTATTTTTGTCTCCGCTTGGAATAGCTTGCTTTTCTAGTGAGCCGGTATCGGGATCATATACAACAAAAAACCTTTCATTGCCTTCGGTATTCCGCATTTCTTTATACGGAGTTTGAAAAAGCCCATAAACTAAACCATTCTCGGGATCTACTCCAAAGATTTCCACGCCGTCTTTGTCTCTTAACCTTTTCCAATTTTTGCCGTCTAAATCAGATACACCAAGATTTATTCTTTCTTTTATATTGGCAACCCCCTGTTCGGAATAAGTAGTCGGCTCGCTGATTGTTCCGTATTTTACATATATTTTATTGTGGGGGATATCGAGCGTTACGAAAGGCCAGGTGTTTTCGTAATTTGTGTTTGTGAGTTTGGTTTCCTCATAATTGGTTCCGTCTCCTTTAACTTTGGCCAACCATAGTTGTTTATCTTCTTTCATCCCCGGAGTATTTCCTCTTGGAAAAACTATATAAACGGTATCAGAGTTAGCGTCATATCTCATGTTCGGTATATAACTATTTAAGTTCCCGCTCGTGTGGACTTTTTCTTTGAATTCAAAACTGGCAAGATCCATTGTAGCGGTGGCGATTTGCATACCTTTGGTGTAGGCAAATATTATCCTGTTTCTGGCGTCATCCAGAGCAAGACTTGAAAGATCGTCGATTTGGCCAGCCCCAAGAACAGGCCCGACATTTTCCCATGTTTCTCCGTTAGGGCTTTTGGTAGCCATTATGAGTTTTTTAGAACTCGTTCTATAAAAGTAATAAAGAAGGTCATTTTTAGGGCTATAAATTAACGAGATGCGTTCTATGCTTTCGGCAGATTTTGTTTGCTGAATCTCTTTCCAGCCCTTTCCATCCAAATCCGAAACTCCGGTCCAGGCTTGCCAAACATTATTGTCGTCCATGACTTTGTAGACAAAGTAGAGTTTTTTCCTGTTTGTGTCTATTCCAAATGAGGGTTCGTACTTTGTGTAGGGGGAGAATGTTTGTTGTTTCTGGGTAAATTCTGCAAGGTTATATTTATAAGTTTCTTTTTGACTGGGTAAAGTTGAAGTAGGAAGGAAGTTGCTGTTTTTAACTAAAGAGTAAATTAATAGCGCAAGCAGACTCAGTACAACGACGGTAATTGAAATTAATATCGGATGAAAACCAGAGCGATGTTTTCTCTTGGGCAGGGTCACATACTTACAATACCATTATTTCTCTGGAAAAAACAAGTCAATAATCAATTTTATTTTTAAGATAAGTCATGCCGAGCGGGTTATAACCCTGAGCCTCTCGACTACGCTCGAGATAAACTTCGTCGAGAATCATAACTCTAATATAACCACCCAATTAGCTTGTATCTTCAAGACATTTGAAGATTTTAGGCTTGTTCAGCAAATCAGGGAGGAAATAGAAAAAGTGAAACCTTCCCTTGCTTTAGCTGTCTAAAATTCGTTAAGGTACTCGGGTTCAGACACAAACTATGCCTGTGTATTCCTAGAATACCAAAATAATAGATAAATTAAAAGAAATCATAATGCCCAATAAATTACAATTTTCCCATTAAAAGAGCTATAATATGCCCCTATATGACACCGGAGCTTATTAGTAAAGGAGAACCATTATCTAAAAGACCAATTGATGTTGTTGGCGGTAAGGCCTACAATCTTCTTCGATTGACAGAACTATCTCAAGGAAGAGATTTCGAAGTACCGAATTTTTATATTATTCCAGTTGGCGTTCAATACGCTGAACCTCAGCTGGCAGAACTATTTGACGCCTTATCTAAACCATTGGTAGTTCGTTCCTCTTCTCCTTTGGAAGATTCCAAAGGTTATTCTTTTGCAGGGCGGTTTAAGTCTGTGTTGGGTATTAATGATATCCCGTCACTTCAAAGAGCAATTAGCGAAGTGCTAGCAAGTGCTAACGACAGCCGAGTGGTAGATTATGCTCGACAACATGGTCTTTCAATTGACGATAGAATGGCCGTCATTGTCCAGGAAATGGTTAACCCTTTATATTCTGGTGTTTGTTATTCCACTGTTGATTCATGCAATCCCAAACTAATTGCCGAATTCACTCCTGGTTTATCTGATGAGCTAATGTCAGGTAGTAAACAAGGAAGTATCGCCAGCTTTGACCAACATTTTCGCTTAACAATGGAACATGGGAATGAACTACCTGACTTAGAAAGAGTTGCAAGAGTTGCTAAAGAGTTGGAGGGCGTATTTGGTGAAAAACTTGACATTGAGTTTGCTGTTTCTGAAGACAAACGCATTTATATTGTGCAGGCTAGACCAGTTACTGACCCTGCTTGGCCGGAAGTGCAAATACCAGAAGTTGATAAAGCTCAAGTATTCCTTGATGCAGATATTGTGAGAGGTGCAGGTTCTTTTAGAGGACCGGTATTTGTGTTTAGAAGTCCCACAGAAATGCAAAGATACGCTGAAGCTCATAACAGACAACCTATGGCTGAAATTCACGACCAGTGGAATAAGTTAAGAGATTTTAATCGAAACAATCCAGATGGGTATTGTCTCTTGACTGATAATCTAGAAGCCCACGAAATCATTATGAAAGATGGTGGTTTATCCAATTTGAGGGTATTAGTGACGGTAGATTACGCTTCAAGATTTTCTCATCCTGCAAAAGTCATATCGGAAACTGGTGCTTTTTATCTTGGTGTCCTGGGGAAGAAAAGATTACTTGACCTTACTGAAACAGGAGACACTCTTGCTGTAGCTTGTAACCAATCAAAAGGGTTGGTCTACGATTTAACCAAACCAGTTGTTGAACAGCGAAAAATCGACCTCGAAGGCATTCCCGTTGTCCCTTTTAAAATTGCAATTGGAATGAGACTTCCTCCGTATGAGGAAGTAGACGACAGACTATTTGTCGATGCAGATAGTAAAGTTGGAGTAAGATTTTGGGATTACAACGAGGAAGACGGTGTTCCTACTGATGTTTTTTACAACTTAGTTGATATGGATGGTAATGTTATAAAAAGTGGTGAATATAGAGTTGGTCAAGTGATACATAGATATCCAAATTTTCCTTCCCTACTGACCGACCTACTGTCTCAAGCAAAACATCGAAAGTAAATACTTCCTAATAAAAAGATTATAACCTCGTATAATCGCTTTAAACAAGCGATAATTATGAAACAACAAAGATTCAGGGTATCGATTGGTTCTAACTAATCTACAGCTCGTTAAAAAAGACTTCTTACTTGTAACTCAACTTGTACTTACTCCAGCCATGTTGGCGATGTTTGTTACCCACAATTCCTTGCTTCTTCTGATTGATTCTTCGGTATGTTTGCTTATGGGTTTGGAAGCTACAGCCTGTTCAATGTTATCAAGTGGTGAGGGTTTGGTTCTGTCCGTTTCAAAAACATATTGGTTGATTCGTCTTTCCCTTTAATGCCACTGCTAAGGCTTTTTCCAGATTTCAGGTTTGTGACTCAAATCAGGAAAAAAGCAGAAAAAATCAATCTAATAATTCCACCCTGAGATGTTTCTTCCTCATAATATTTGGGTCATCATCCCATAGGCCATCATACTCCACTAGTACTTTTTTATATTGAGGTTTTAAGTTGTTCGAGTATATTCCTACCGTAAATATGTAACTCCCTTTTTCATAAATATCAGAAAGTGTATTAGGGGGAACACTACATACGCGAAATCCTGTAACTAAAGCATGATATCTATCAAAGTCGACATTTCCTGGCACCAGTTTAGAAGCATAGGAGTTAACAGACTTAGGTTCCATAAGCTCAAAAAAATCAATAATTCTATAGGCATTATTTGGTGGTATATTAATTTTTCTTCTTTCTTTATCTTCAGCAAATGCCCAGTGCAAATTGAGGGGCATAAAAGGCCTTAAAAGCTTTGACGTTTTTAAAGGTTTTGCATCTTCAATTATTACTTCTGTGTTTTCTAGAGTTGTATTCCCTTCGTTAAATACTTTAAAACGAGAATAGTACGCTGGAACAAAGTCAATCATTGGAATAACTGAATTGCCAAGGGGATGAAGAATTTCAGTATAAATTCTCATTAATGTTCTATGGAAGTATTCCGATTTTGTATCGTCAAACGACATCTTAACTATTGGTCTATCCAAATAACTTCTAAAAATTTTTGAGGTGAAACCTTGGTAAATTAATGCTGCTGCAGTTATCGAGAAAATTAAAATCTGCACAGTGTTTTGAGGATTTTCTTGCCAAAAAATTTGAACAATCCAAATACAAATTAGGGCTACAAAAAGAAAATATATCAAGTCCGGCCAATTTCTTTTTATAAAATCAATAGAAAAGAAGTCTTTTCTTGAACAAATTATGCCAAGAGTATACGTAAATAATGAATATATTAAGAAAACTAATAAAAACCTGTCCATAATACTAATTGGGCAGGTTTTGTTTCAAAGGTATATTAAGTGCCAACTGGCTCGAAGGGCCGGACTAGAACCATTATAAACCATTTCGTTTCGCCCACAAATCAGCCAGACGTTCCACTTCGGGTATGTATTCTGGCAAAACTTCCTCAATTTCCTCAGCTAAATAAAATCCATCATCTAACCTTGCCCAAAGCGGAAGATCGCAATCCGCATCTGCTCGGTCATCCTCATCAAAATCATCCATGTCTCTGATTCTTACCCATCTTTCTTTAACTATCGGAAATCCTTCTTTTAAAATATTTCCCAGCTCCCTTCTCTGAGTTCCCGAATACCAAGCATAATAATCTACTTGTCCATCATTTCTACAAAAAGCGTATGGTTCTTCTTTGTTATCAACTCTCGCCACAAATTGAATCCTATTATCTCCCAAACGTTCCATTTTTTCTTCCATTCGTAAAAAATCTGCCAGCAAACAGTCTGTGTAGCCTTTTTCTGGGGTTCCTGATCCTTCTAGCGCTCTTGCTCTTAAAAACCCGGCAATTATTCTTTCGTCACTTGTGTCGTTTGGGCCATTCATTGTTAACCAAGCCTGCCTTGCCAGGTCGCTGTTATATTCATATATCCGCCAATACTTAAATGGTTTTCCCTGAACCAACTGGTATATTTTCGGAATCTCACTACCATTAAGCGCTGTAAAGACGGTATGCCATCCCATTTTTATCCCCCGACTATTTATTTTATCTGCCCACCTCATTAAGTTATCAAACACCTCCATAAATTTCTCTTCTCGCAGTTGGCCTTGGATAGTTCTATCCACTGCGTCTATCGGCAAAGCAATATCATCAACCAATCCCACCCATCGATCTAATCTTTCGTCCGTAAGGGATAACCCATTAGTATGTAAACTAATGTAAATCCCGCCATCTTTCAGAATTCTCATTACTTCCTCTAAACTTCTGGCTAAAGACGGTTCACCGCCCCCCAAGACAACTTCTTTAACACCACCATCAACTAGAACTTGAGCTATTTTGAAATCTCTTTCCGGGGAAACTTCGCCCTCTGGAATTGGGCCAAAACAGTAGGTACACCTTTTTAAATCACAAGATTCTCTTAAAAACCAATGAGCTCGTTCCAAACTTGCCATAGGCCATTTTAACACCTAAAAGTTTATTGTAAATGAAGACCCGGTTGAGCTCCCCGGTCTAGGACCTTTTTCTATTCAGCTATTTTTACTTGGAGTCTTTACTGATTAGTTGGGGCATCAAAATTAGTAGAGTTTGGATAGCTTGCCTCTCCCATCCATAATCCCGGTTTAACCTTTCCCTAGGTTCTTGGCCAAAAACGAATATATCAAAAGGTCCCTTCAGTTGTTGCTCGGGACAGGTTTGTTGGGCAAGCTGGATGGCTTCATTGGGTCCTCCTGCATTGGCATAAAAATGACTCTCAGACCGACCGTCTTCAATTCTAGCCACCAGGCCGTACCATAAAGGTCTTCGAGTTTTTTCAATCTCGAGAGAATTTTTAAATTCTCCACTTTCTGGTGAACTCATGACGAAATAATAATCTTAAGGAGTCTATGTGTCAATCTGTAAAACAAAAGATGCTGAGCGGGTTATAACCCTGAGAGTAATCGAAGGGCCGGTCTAGGACCCTACTATCCCAATAAGTTTATTATTTCGGGTGCCAGTTTTTGGGAAATGAAAACCCTTCCATCATAGCTTAAATGGATATAGTCCACATTACTGACATATTTCAAATTTCCTGTATTCTCTTTTGTCAATGATTGTGTAAATAAGTTCAAGAAGGGTAAACCACTTTGCTTTGCGAGAGAAATAAATTCCTGAAAATATTTTATTACTAGATTGTATTCACTTTGCTGTTTTTCTTTATCCCACCCCAAACTTAAAACTCCTTGGGCGAATAACTCTTTATTCGGAGCCACAGTTGCCATGAGTAAAATTTTGGTTTTACCCTGGAGTGTCTTCATAATCTTTTTATGACAATCAATATATTTTTGAATACCTTCGGATGAATTTGACCAATGATTATAAGCAAAGGACTCAACTACCACTAAATTAGGATTTTCGTCTAGTACTGCCGGTAATTGCCTATTTCTTTCTTGATAATTGTATTGTTTAGTGATTCTTTCCAATCCTAAAGCAACATCTGTTGTTCCTACTCCATGATTTTTTAACTGAATAGTGTTGTTTGGTCGAAGTTTTTTTAATTCCAATTTTAGTTCTGGAAATCCTTGGCCCATGAAATCAAAAGTATCGACCATCGAGTCTCCCAAAAGTACAACTGTTTTACCCATACACGGAAATTATAACATTAACCTTTCTTCTGGTTTGTTTGTCAGAACGAAGTTGCTGAGCGGGTTATAACCCTGAGCGTAGTCGAAGGGCAGGTCTAGGACCTTTTGCCCTTGAGATGCTTGAAAAATTCCACCTGTTTTAATCTTTTAATCGCCTCCGTTTTAGTTCTGTAAGGACCACCCAAATTTTTTCTTTTCTTCTCGGAGAGGACAAAATACCCTGTTTTTCGCTTTACAATCATATTTTATAAAAATACCGAGCGGGCCGGTCTAGGACCTTATGAACCCATATTTCACTTGGTCTTTTTAGTTCTTTCCTTCTGGGGGAAGCCTTTCGTCTTTTTCTTGGGAAATGTTGGGAATTTGCTCAAGATCTAATTCCTTTTCCCCTACAACCAACGATTTTTTAGAAATCCAAACAAAACCTTTTTCTGGTGTGATCACTGCTACATCAATGGGCCCACCTACACCAGGAATATCCCCTGGGTCGCCGGCAATACCATCAGAAAACCTCTGAATCGCCGTAGTTGTGTCGATCGCCAAGGTACTGAAATCAATTCCATCTTGCAAAGTCATCGTGCCCCACTGAATAACATATTCCAAACTTCCCAATTGTTTCTGAACTTCCGGCATGCCAATTTCGGAAGCAGCTTTTTGCAAAGCCGGCAAATTACCAATACGTCCATCAAAACCAAGAACAATCCTTGACACAACGTCAATCTGACCTATCCAACTCGCTCCGTACTCTTGCCCTCGTTTTGTGCTGTCCCTTTTAAGCTCAACATTCCCTGGAACATAAACCATCACGACTTGGTGTGAGCCATCTTCATTGAAACCAGCAACGATAAATTGCAATTGCTCCACACCTGCAATACCTTCTTTCTGAATTCCCTTTGGGTCATTGAATTTGAATTTAACATGGCCGCTTTCCTCTTTAATCTCAATAATTTGACAACCCTGCCGCTCCAAATCCGCTTTTATCTGATTAGGAAGAGTCTCTAGTTGACTTCTGTATTGATACTTTTCTTCAAAAAAATCTTTCAGCTTTTGGGCAGTTTCTAGAATTGTAATTTTCTCCACCTCGATGCTTTTCTTAAATTCCTCAACAAACCTACTGATATTTTTTAATACTCCATTTTCAGGAAGAAACGCTAGCCCCGCCACAATTAAACCCACTCGATTATTTATCTTGAAAACCTTTGACGCGGAATCTGAACCAATCCTGCTCATGCCTTTCTGGTTGCGATACGATTGCCGACTGTCGGCGGCTAAAACGATTCCTTCTGGTGTTGTTGTGTTAATTCCAAGACTCATATTGCTATTTGTTTAAAAAGTTTTTAATTACCACCGCTTCGATGGTAGAATAAACAAGCGCATTTGTTCCGTTCCCAATTATCTCAGTATTTGCCCAAGTTAGTCCTGTCAGGAGCAGCGCCCAGCCAAAAATTACCCCTATTTCCTTGTTCGTAGTTATTTGGGTCGCAATACTAGCCACAGTATTCCCTACGAGCATCCGCAGATCATTAGCCAGATTTGTTCCGTCAGTCTTTATTGATTGTTCACCACACCCCACATAATCCGGAGCGGGAGAGGTGACCTCTCCGCTACTTGCAGGTGACATTTGTCGGTAGGAATAACTAAATTCCTCTAACTGTTGACGGCGAAAAAGCGAAATGTTTAGAAATTCAAGCGTCTTATTTGTTAAAAGAATTGACCTAATTTTTTGTCTCCCTCTCTCTAAATATCCCTGTTTTTCAAGAGCGGAAATAATACCACTTACAGATTTATGGTCGAAAACGCCAATATTCTTCACCATTTCCTGGAGTGTGGGAGAGGTGCCATATTTTACCCTGTAGTCGGCTATAAATCGTATAAGATTTTCTTGATTTTTGGTCACATCTAAAATTTTACTACACAACTTTTGGGTAGTCAAGACCAAGAATCTGCTTGGTGTGAAATTACGATGTTTTGGGTACCCCAGTCGCCTGGGGGTACCCGTCTTGGCTGCCCAGCCACGATTCGGACGTGTGGATAATCAGATCCCCGCCTGCTAGAACCTGAGCTGCGAACCCTGGATTCATGGTGAGTCTAATCGAACCACAGAGTTCGAACCTATTTTATCAATAATTTATCAACAATTCCTATCTATACCTATTAGAACAAATCCTACTGTTATTAAACAAAGTCTTCACCTTTAGCTCTGATAATTAAAAGCCTAACTTCATGAGAACCCAAACTTCTATCACCAGAGGATAAAAGATTATCCCATGTGTCGGGTGTATAGCCCATATCCTTTAGTCTTTGCAATGCCTCTTCTGGAGGCATTCTCCTGAAAGGAGCTAGGCTTTGCTCACGAAGAGCTTGTAAAGTAGATGGTATTGGTTGTTCGGTTTGCATATCACACAATCGCTTGACCCTACTATATCAAAGCTGCCTGGCAGGGATTCGAACCCCGATAAAACGGTTCAGAGCCGTTTGTCCTACCGTTAGACGACCGGGCAATGGAAACAGCCCAATTTTAGCAGAAAAGGGGGATTTTATAAAGATAAAGTGCTACAATCACTGCAATTACCTGCCTCTTAACAATGAAGTCACCCGAATATCAACCCAGTAATTCGTCATGGCCAAATCTTAATGTAATTAGAGAATTAAAAAGTAAACACTCAATTGCTAATAAATCACCTAATTGGTGGAGTACCGACTATAAACCTGACCCAAGAGAATTTTTATCCTTTGAAGAATTTGAAAGAAGACTAGTCCGTCTAGGAGGAGCAAAAACTTTAAGGTGTCCTTTTGGTTTATTTGCAGACAGTTATGATTTTTTTGGCTTCTATGAAGAAAGGCATGTAGTTAAAAGAGAAGTATGCCTATATCCAAACCATCTTGTTCCAATAACGATAATCGATTTAGAGATTAATGGTCAAGATCTTCCTTTTCTAGTCACTGCACGTCCATGCCCTCGTTCGGATGAATATGCTCTTTCGCTTGATAAAGTCGCCAAAGAAATTGAATTTGGAAAGCTAATAAACATACCAGAAATGTATTACCCTCATATAAGAGGACTTTTTGCCGGGAAGAGAGGAAACCATTTCTTTTGGTATGATTGGAATGACTATGAAAGTGCTCTCAGGACAACATTGGAAGCGAGAGGTTTATCTTTTTTGAACATTTGGAGTGGCGGGGGAAGGAGATATGCTGACGTTTGGTTTGAACTTAAGATGAAGGAAAATTTGGTTGATCAACGGCGACCGATTTTGCTTGATTTTCCACGAAAGGAAGTCTCCGCAGAAGAATTTTTAGCAGACTGGCAAAATGTGGATCAAGACTTAGTTGTCTTCTATCCGCTACGTCTACAAGGTCTAAGCGAGACACTACCAATGGTAATATCTACTAGAACCCACAAAGAAAGCCGATTAAGAAAACCCACGGTTTTGGGGGTCTTTGCAGAAAATGGTGCTGACGGATTTTGTCAAAGAGGGGGAATTTTAAGAATTAAAAACCTTCAAATGGCTGAAAGCGTAAGCCAATTATTAACCCAAGATTTTGGTATTCCAATCGATACAGTTTTATTTGTTCCCACTCCCGGCAGACCTAGATACGAAAGAATTTCAGGCTAATTCTAGCAGAAAATTGGGTGTTTTGCTTAAAAAGAAGTCTTAAAAAGAAAAAAGTTATCTCACCAAACTTCCCGGTGAATATTCTCCTTTTTAAATTTATCTTTTACCTTTTCGTCTCCAACTGGAACTCCAACCGGAATCACATTAAGAGGGACAATTTCTCTTGGAATTTTTAGAATTTCTCTCACTGCGTTAATTTTTTTTTCGTCCGGATATACCGCTGTCCAAACTGCCCCTAAACCCAAACTATGAACCGCCAGTAAAATATTTTCTGTAGCGGCACAACAATCCATTGTCCAAAATTTTGAAGCGTAATCTTTATCTTTATCCGGCACTCCGCAAACAACGACAGCTGCACCGGCTTTATCAAGCATTTTGGCATATGGAAGGCTGTCGCAAAGAAGGTCAAGCAAATTCCTCTTGGTTACAACAATAAACGCCCATGGCTGAGTATTAACTGCTGAAGGGGCAGACATACCCGCTCTTAAAATCTTCTCTAAATTATCCTCAGACACCGACTTGCCGGTAAAATGACGAACGCTGCACCTTGTTAAAATTGTTTCTAAAAAATTTTTCGCCATTTTTTATTTACTGTTCACAACAACTCCAAGACGCAAAAGGGTTTCTTCTTTCCCTAAAATTTCGGCGCAGGCAGTAATCGGCGGAGTAAATTTCGAGCCCGAAAGGGCAATCCGGAAACTCATAAAGAAATCCCCTGTTTCCCAACCTTTTTCATTAATCAAATCCGTTAATATTTTTTGAATATTTTCATTTGTCCAAGGATCAATCTGCGACAAAACTTCAGCTGCCGATTTTAAATGCTCCCGGTAAGCCAAATTACCAAATAAAGAAACATCAACCTTTGGTTTTTCAAAAAGAAAACCGGCCAACGGGGTAAAATCCGAAAGTTTGGTAATTCTGTCCTTGATTAAAGGAGTCACCTTGATCAAAACTTCTTCGCTTCCACCTTGTAGTAGATACGATTTAAGAAGTTCGGCAAGTTCGCTATCAGATTTTTGACGAATATAATAGCCATTAAACCAGTCCAATTTTTTACGGTTGAAACTTGGATTGGCGGTTTGTAAACTCCCTTTTTGAAAATTCTCCACAAACTCATCCAAAGTAAAAACTTCCCGATTGTCTTTGGGAGCCCAGCCTACCAGCATGATGAAATTTAAAATCGCTTCCGGCAAATACCCGTCTGCTAAAAATTCTTCACAGGCAACGGTTCCTTTTCTCTTGGAAAGTTTCCCGCCGGCAGGATCCAAGATATCGGTCAGATGTCCGATCTGCGGCAAATCAAAACCTAAGAATTTAAACAAAAGAATATGGACTGGGGTACTGGGCAACCAATCCCGTCCCCGGATAATATGGGAAATTTTCATTAAGGCATCATCAACCGGGGCCGCCAGATGGTAAGTCGGAAAACCATCCGATTTAAGAAGCATTACCTCATCAACAAACTTACTTTCCCAGGAAATTTCCTTTTTTAAAACAAAGTCAAAAAAAGAAATTTTTTCATTATCCGGTACTTTCAAACGGATTGCCGGTTTTTCCCCTCCGGCAATTCTTTTTTTTGCTTCTTCCAAAGACATGTTCCGGCAAGAATCGCGCATTTCAATTTTCTTTTGTTCGTGCTCTTCTTCTATCTCCTCTTTTTCTTTCGGCGGACAAAAACAGTAGTAAGCGTTCCCGTTTGAAATTAATTTTTCCGCGTATTGCCGATAAATTCCTTCTTTGGTTCTTTCCGATTGAACAAAGGGACCTTCATCCCATTCCAAGCCGAACTTTTTAAGAACTTCGTAAATTTTTTCCACCGACCCCGGAACAAACCTTTTTTTATCGGTATCTTCTATTCTTAGAATAAATTTTCCCCCCTGGCTTTTTGCAAACGCATAGGAATATAAAGCCGTTCTTAAACTGCCGATATGCAAAAAACCGGTAGGGCTGGGGGCAAAACGGGTTCTGATTTCATTCATCCTGCCTTGATTTTACCTCAAACTCTACCTATACTCAATCATGAGACACAATTTACAATTTACAATTTACAATTTACAATTTTTATGGCCACGCTGACTCAAACTGCCTATTTTGCCAGAAAAACAATTAAATACGGGGGAATTGCTCTGGTCTTTTTAATTTTGTTAAGAGCCAGTTATATCACCATAAAAAAACTAATCCCCCCCAAGCCCGTTCCGCCACCGCCGCCCAACATTGCTTTCGGAAAACTGCCTAAAATTGAATTTCCCGAAAAAGAAATTCTTTTTCGGATTAACTACCGGCTGGAAACTATTTCCGGAACTTTGCCGAAACTCGATGGGCAAGCCAAAGTATATTTTATGCCGGAATCGTCAGTCGGATTTTTGTCACAGGAAAAAATCGAAGACTGGGCCAAGCTGCTTAAGTTTAACCAAAAGCCGCAAAAAATAGACGGTAGTGAATTTGAAAACCTTTTTACTTTATCATCGCCGGTAAACACCACTCTTAAAGTAAATGTTCTTACCCGAAATTTCACCTTTACATATGACTGGCGCAGCGACCCGGGATTTTCTTTTCAACCGGCGCCGGACGCCAACCAATCCGTTTCTCTGGCCGCCGGATTTTTGGAGTCAGCCCAATCTTCGCCTTCGGATATCAATCCGGCAAACAATAAAATTGTTTATTTAAAAAACGAAAATAATAATCTGGCAGAATCGATCCCCCAAGAAGCAAATTTTAGCAAGGTGAACTTTTACCGCCAGACCGCCGACAGCTTAAAAATTCTTCCGCCGGATCTCAAAAACGCCAATATTTACGTAATTATTTCCCCCATCAAAAACAACTACAACGGAATAGTCGAAGCCAGATATGTCCATAATATCATTTCCACTGAAATCAATGCCACCTATCCGCTGAAAGACGTCAACCAAGCCTGGACACAACTGCTTGAGGGCAAGGGATATATTGCCAACATCGGCGACAACCCGGAGGGGAACATTATCGTCAGAAACGCCTATCTGGCCTACTACGAAGGAGAAAAACCGCAAGGTTATTTACAACCGATTGTCGTATTTGAAGGTGACCGCGATTTTACCGCTTATGTTCCGGCAATTACCGATAACTTATTTACAGACTAACCTGCTCCCAGACAAAATTGCCAAGCAACCAGTTTGTTAACTGCTTTGTTTCCCCTCCCCGATCCCGGCTGTGCAAAACAACCGTAATAATCCGGCGTGAATCTTTATCGTAAAGAGTAACCAGACACTCGCCAGCATTTTCCGTCCAGCCGGTTTTTATCCCCTTAAACCCACTGTCTTCCAAAACCAGGCCGTTAGTGTTTTTCAAGTTGTAAACAATTTTTCCGGAGGTATCGGTAATTGTCAGACTGGGAGTAGCGACAATCCGGGCAAAGTCCGGATTTTTTAAAGCCGTAATTGAAAGCCGGGCTAAATCCTTGGCGGTTGAATATTGGCCTTCCTGGTCCAATCCCATGGGGTTGGTAAAATGAGTATTCAAAAGATTTAATTCCTCCGCCCGGCGGTTCATTTTCTCAACAAAACCGGCCAAATCTGAAGGAAAATTTTTGGCCAAAACATAAGCAGCGTCATTCCCCGAACCGACCAACGCCCCATAAAGTAAATTTTCAACCGACATTTGCTCTCCCGGCCGCAACCCGATGCTATTCCCGTCTATCTTGGTGCCGTCAAAAGAAAGTATCCGGTCAAGCGGGTAATTTTCCAGCGCCACCAAGGCGGTCATTATTTTTGTGGTTGAGGCCGGCAGCAACGGTCTATCCGCCGCCTTTTCATAAAGAGTGACCATTGAATCAACATCAAGCGCATAAACACTTTCCGCCGTCAAATCCGGCAGGGGGGTGGAAGGCCTGAAAAAAGGATACGGAGCCGGCGTCGGCAACAAATCAACAATCCGAACTATGGAAACTTCCGACTTTTCCGAGAAACTTTCGACCGGCTTAGGAAAAACGATTAAAAAAGAAATGTAAAGAAAAACGGTAATAATAAAAAGTCCCAATAACGGAAGACTCAGTTTTTTGGTCATTTTTCTGGTTTGGGAAGTTTTAAATCAATTCTTTCCATATCCCGCGGAAAAAGACTGGCCTGGCGGATGTTTTCGAGGCCTAAAATCTGCATCGTAATTCTTTCCGCCCCCAAACAAAAACCGCCTTCCGGCGGCATGCCGTATTTAAAAGCTTGAAGGTAAATATCAAAATCCTCGGGTTTATTACCCCATTTTTTAACATTATCAACCAGCATTTGATAATCACTTATTCTCTGTCCGCCGGTAATCCATTCCAAACCCCGGCCAAGCAAGTCAAAACTACAAGTATAATCTGGATCCTTTGGGTCCGGATAGGTGTAAAAGGGTCTTTTTTTAGTCGGGTAATGGGTAATAAAGACCAGCTCACTCCCGAATTTTTCCAAAACATACCGGCAAATTTCCCTCTCGTCTTCAGGCTCTAAATCCGGCTCTTTTCGGTTGTCGCGGCCGGTGCGTTCAAAAATAATCTGCTGGGCTTCTCTCATTTTCAATCGAGGGATTTTATCTGAAAGTTTTGGTAAAACGGCAGAAAACATTTCCAGTTCTTTTGGGCATTTCTCCGCAATGGTTTTAAAAATTTCCCGCAGAAGTATTTCCACCGTATCCATTATTTCATCAAAATCTTCTATAAAACCCATTTCCGCATCCAGCCCCAAATATTCGGTCATATGCCGAGTCGTTACCGATGGCTCTGCCCGGTAAGCATGCGCCAGCGTAAAAACCCGCTCAAAAACACCGACCATTATTTGTTTATAAAGCTGAGGGGACTGGCCCAAAAAAGCTTCATTTTCAAAATATTTAATTTTAAAAACTTGCGCCCCACCCTCGGTAATACTGGGGACAATGGTCGGCACCTGAATCTCGGTAAAACCAAGTTTGGTTAAAATTTCCCGGAAAGAACTGATGACCGTTTCCTGCACCTTAAAAACCGCCCTATTTTTAGGATGGCGCAAAGAAAGTGAACGGTAGTCTAATAAAACCGGCAGGCTGACATTAAGATTTTCCGCTCCGGTATCAAAGGGCAGCTCTTCTGCCTTCGCCAAAACCTTTAAACTTTTTGCCTCGATTTCAATTTCCCCGGTAGATATTTTTGGATTAATCAGATTTTCCGGCCGTTTTTTAATCAGTCCGGTTATTTCCACTACCCATTCCGACCTTAGCTGCCCAGCTTCCTCTATTCCCACGAAAACCACCTGAACCAAACCGGTCCGGTCACGCAAATCAATAAAAATAATTTTGCCGTGATCACGGCGGGTATTCACCCAACCTTTCAAAAGCACCTCTTTACCAACTCTCTGGGGAGTTTCTGAAACTAATGTCCTTTCCATAGAAGCAATTTTAACACAGTTATTTTCTTTTCTCACGAAAATAAGCGGTAATTTTTCTTTTTGCCTGATTCGTAACCACAAAATCCAGCCATCCCTCCGTCGGTTTTGTTCCTTCTTTCTTAATAATTTCTACTATATCCCCGCTTTTCAACTTATAATCCAATGCCACCATCTTACCGTTGGCTTTCGCCCCGGTAGCCTCGTCGCCAAGCTGCGTATGAACCGCATAGGCAAAATCGACTGGGGTTGCCCTTGAGGGTAAATCATAAACATCCCCCTTCGGAGAGAAGACAAAAATCCGGTGCGCCAGTCCATCAAACCGCAGCGCGTCAACAAATTCCTTGGTATCTATCAGTTCATCTTGCCAGGCAACCAACTGTTTCACCCAACTAACTTTCTCATCGGGAGCAAAAACATTTTTTAGTTTTTCGCCTGAGACACCCTGATTCTTGACGCTTGCATAAAACCAATGCGCCGCCACCCCATTTTCCGCTTCTTCATGCATTTCAAAAGTCCGAATTTGAATTTCCAAAATCCGCTCGTGCAAGGAAAAAACATTGGTATGAATTGAACGGTAACCATTGGGTTTGGGTTGGGCGATAAAATCCCTCATGCCGATTGTCGGCACCGGCGTCCATAAAGAGTGAATTATCCCCAAAGAGGCATAACACTCCTTGACCGTTTCTACCAAAACCCTCATCGCCACCAAGTCATGAATTTTTTCAATATCGCCCTCAACCTCCTGTCTTTGCAATTTTTGCCATAGGCTGTAAAGATGCTTTGGCCGGGAAGAAATTTTGGCTTTAATTTCCTCACCTGCCAGCGCTTTATAAACCGCCTTGGTCGCTTTTTCCAAAAAATCTTCAGTTTTTTTATAATAAGGTCTGGAATAGTCAACTAATTTTCGGTACTCATCCGGATAAAGATACGGAAAAGCCAAATCTTCCAATAGTCCCTTCATCTCACCCATTCCCAATCTTTCCGCCAACGGCGCATACATTTCTATGGTTTCCCTGGCAATTTTCTTTTGTCTTTCCGGGGATAAATAACGCAAGGTCATCATATTATGCAGCCGGTCACACAGCTTAATGATTATTGCCCTTAAATCTCTGGCCATGGCTAAAATCATTTTGCGCAGATTTTCGACAAAAATTTCTTCAGAACTTCCCCGCAGTTTAATGCCGCTGACTTTTGTCACCGCTTCCACCAATCCCACCACTTCTTCCCCAAATTCTTTTCTTATCTCTTCAAGCGAGATTCCCGCGTCCTCAACCGTGTCATGAAGCAATCCCACCGCGATAGAAACCGAATCCATACGGTAATCGGCCAAACTCATTGCCGTTGAGTAAGGGTGAACAAAATACGGTTCCCCCGAAGCTCTTTTTTGATTCAGATGGGCAAGTTGGCCAAATTCGAATGCTTTTTGAATCAAACCAAAATCTGCCTTCGGATTATAATCCTTGATTTTGGAAATTAATTTTTCGAGGTCATCCATTTGAGGTCTTTTATTTTTACTTCGACTTTTTTTTGATTGTTCCATACGTTTAGGCTTAAATTATAGGCTATTTCCACCTCCTGGTCAATCTTTAAACTGCCGGCCAGGTAACCCATCCCAAATCCAATAGCGGAAAATCCTTGAAGCTCAAGTTTTAAATGTTTTCCGTCATTCCCGACTTTCCGAAAATCTTTCACCACTGCTTTACTGCTAAAACTTGGTTCCGGGTTACCAATTCCGAAAGGAGCCATTTTCCTGGTTTCTTCCCATAATTTTTCCGTAACATAAAAAAGCGGCAGACTTAAATCAATTTTAAGAGTCTTTTGCAACATATCGTCGGTAATTTGTTTTTCCGCCTGCGCAATTAATCTTTGTCTTAAAAGATCAATTTTAGCCGTCTCGACCGTTAGCCCAGCCGCCATTGGGTGACCGCCGGCATCAACCAACAAGTCCGCCTGTGCCCTAATCGCCTCAATAATATTAAAACCGCTTATTGATCGGCCGGAAGCCTTAGAATAAATTTCCCCCCTGGAAATAACCAATGAAGGCCGGCAGTATTCTTCAACCAATTTTCCCGCCACCAAACCGATCACTCCTTCCTCATATTGGCCACTGTCAACAACTAAAAATTTCGGCAGTTCCCCTTCTATCCCAGCAACCAATAACTTCGCCTGTTTAACCGTTTCTTCAGTTAAGACTTGCCTTTCTTTATTGGTCAAACCGAGCTTACCGGCTAAATCTTTTGCTTTACCGCAATCGTTAGTGCAAAGTAACCGCAAAGACTCCAGGGCATGTTCCATCCTGCCCATGGCATTTAAACGGGGAGCGATAATAAACCCTATTTCATAAGTGCCGATTGTCTCTTTATCTAACCCCGCTTCTTCGAAAATCGCCAGCAGTCCGCAGCGGCCGGTTTTTCCAAGTGCTTCTATCCCATATTTGGCAAAACTTCTATTGATACCAACCAGAGGTTCAAGATCGGCAATCGTTGCAATCGCGACAAGATCCAAATAGTCACTTTGAAACTCTTTCGCTATAAACCAAGCAATCGCTGCAGCGCAGATCTTGTCGGTATAAACGACAGCTGAACATTCCGGC
>Ga0315294_10001077_pt1 | contig 29499 bp, 22 predicted proteins | sample YL17G13_40_MG_FD_203626 | JGI IMG/M metagenome (GOLD analysis project Ga0315294, IMG submission 203626) | Sediment microbial communities from Yellowstone Lake, YNP, Wyoming, USA - YL17G13_40 | ecosystem: Environmental > Aquatic > Freshwater > Lake > Sediment | place: USA: Wyoming | collected... | reverse complement strand
GCGCCCGCGGGCTGGCCATCACCTACGAACTGCTGGCCCTGGGCACGGTCCTGGGGCTCTACGTGACGGAGGTGGGCCGCGCCGTCGACCACATGGTCGATGTGCTGGGCGTCGACTTCGGCGAGGATTCCGTGTTTTCGCTCATGGCCGCGGGCTTCGGCGTCATGGCCGGGCTGCTGCTCGCGCGGGGCCTGTGGATCCGGAGCGTCGCCCACCGCGTCATCGGCCTGCTGGCCCTGGCCGTCGCCCTCGTGCTCCTGGGGCGCGTCACGGTGGCAGGCTCGGAGGCGTACGCGACGCCCTTCTGGCAGCCGCGCGGCGTGGCCTTCCTGCTGCTGGTCGGGGCGCTGGCGGTTGCCGTGGTGGCGTACGGGCGGCAGTTGGCCGAGCGGTCGCCCGAGCGTCGGCTCGTGGCGCCGATCCTGGCGGTTCTGGCCCACGCAGCGGTGCTGGTGTGTTTCACGCTCGAGGCCGAGGACTTCTGGGCCACGCGGGCCGATCCGTGGTTCCGCGGCCTGGAACTCCACGCCTGGTACGCCCGGCACGCGACGCTCTCGGTCGGCTACGCGCTGTACGCCTTCGCGCTGCTGTCGGCGGGGATCCGGCGGCGGAGCGTGATGCTGCGCGTCGTGGCCCTGGTGATCCTGGGCGGCGCGCTCGCGAAAGTCATGCTGCTGGACCTCTCGAGGTTGGAGGCGATCTGGCGGATCCTGTCGCTGGGCGGGTTGGGGCTCCTGCTCCTGGCCGCCTCGCTCCTGTACCACAAGTACCGGCACGTCATCTTCCGCACGGAGACGCCGGCGGCGGACAAGAAGGAGGGCGGCCGTGAGACGATGTGAACTGGGAACGGCGATCGGGCCGGCGGCGCTGGGCCTCGCGTGCCTGCTGGCCGGCGCGGCCCGGGCCGACTTCGATCCGGAGGCCTGGCGCTCCAGCCGGGACGTCAAGGTGGTCGAGGGTGCCGCGGGCGAACATGCCCGCTTCGCGCTGGACGACGACGTCTGGGACGCCGCGGCCGGGCCCGGCCTCGAGGACCTTCGCCTCATCCGCGACGAGACCGACGACATCGGCTTCGCCGTCTACGCGCCCGAGAAGGCGCCGATCCGCACGGAGGAGCGGCCCGCGCGCGTGCTCAACATGGCCAAGCGCGGCGAAGAAGCCGCCGAACTGACCCTCGACCTGGGCGAGACGCCGCCGGTCGCCAACCGGATCCGCCTGGAGACACCGGCCCCGGACTTCCGGTGCGCAGTCACGATCGAGGGGTCCGACGACGGCAAGGTGTGGAAGACCCTGCGGTCGGACGGCGCGATCTTCGCCTTCGCCGGCGATGTGGCGAGGCGGTACACGGCCGTCTCGTTCCCCGACGCGCGGATGCGGTACCTCCGCGCCATCGTGGCCGCGCGCGCCGGTGGGAAGCCGATCGACTTGGCCGGGGCGGTTGTCCTCCAGGAGGTCGAGCCGGGGCCGCCCGAGTTGCCCCTGCTCGTGGAGCGCCCCGTCAGGAGCCGGACCGACACCCAGGTGGGCCAGGAGACGCGGATCACGCTGGACCTCGGGGCACGGCATCTGCCTGTCAGCAAGGTCGCCTTCGCGACGGCCGACGAGAACTACTCGCGGCGGGTGCGGATCGAGGTTGGCGACACGACCAAAACCTTGTCGGAAGTCGGCCGCGGCCTCATCTTCCGCTACCGGACGGAGCAGTATCAGGAGGAGCGTGTTGAGGTCGAGTTCGGCGAGGCGTTCGGGCGCTACGTGCGCGTGTGCATTGCGAACGGCGACGACCCGCCCCTGGCCATCGCGGACGTGACGGTCTCCGGCCGGCCGCGGTACGTCTTCTTCCCGTTCCAGGAGGGCCGGCGCTATCGCCTGTTCTACGGCAACCCGCAGGCGCGGCCGCCCCAGTACGATTACGCCGAGGTGTTCCGCCACATCGACCGCCGTGCGGCCATCGAGGCCCGCCTGGCGGAGCCCAGGCGGAATCCGCGCTTCATCGCAACGAAGACGGCCCCTCCGCCGCACCCCTGGGTCGTGCGGAACCAGTGGGTGCTGTACGTCGTCCTGGCGGTGGCGGTGGTGGGGCTGGCGCTGGTGGCGCTGCGGGCGTTGCGGCGGACGCCCGTCGAGCCAGACGCCGACGGCGGATGACCGTGGAGTTCAGGCGTCGGCCGGGCCATGCCGGAATCCGGCGTTGACGCGCGCCCGAGCACGTGCTAGGCTTTGTCTGGCAAATCCGTCGTCCCTGGCACGGCTACGGCTCGTGCCGTGGCCGGCGGCCCGAAGCCAGATCGGATTTGCCAGACACAGCCCGGATTCGGCGCGGCCTGGAACGGTTCATCCGGACCTGCCAGTCACCTTCACGCGATTGTGAGGCCACTTGTGCCGCAGACACCGTTCGTCCATCTGCACGTGCACACCGAGTTCAGCCTCCTGGACGGCGCGTGCCGCATCGAGGACCTCGTCCAGACCGCCGCCGCGCAGGGCGCCGAGGCCCTCGCCATCACCGACCACGGGAACCTGCACGGCATCATCGACTTCTACCTGGCCGCCCGCGAGGCGGGGATCAAGCCGATCCTCGGGTACGAGGCCTACGTCGCCCCCGGCCGCCGGCAGGATCGCGAGACCATCTCCGGCGGCACCGACGCGGGGTACCACCTCATCCTGCTGGCCAAGGACGAGCGCGGCTACAGGAACCTGCTGCGGCTGGCGACGACGGCCGCCCTGGACGGCTTCTACTACCGGCCGCGCATCGACAAGGAGGTCCTGGCGGAGCACGCCGAGGGCCTGATCGGCCTCACGAGTTGCCTCCAGGGCGAGGTGCCCCGGCGCCTGCTGGCGGGCGACGCGGAGGGCGCCCGGAAAGCCGCGGACGAGTACCGGCGCATCTTCGGTCCGGAGAACTTCTACCTGGAGATCCAGGACCACGCCATCGACGACGAGCGGCGCGTGCGGCCGCTCCTCGTGGCCCTGGCCCGGGAGACGGGCATCCCGCTGGTGGCGACGAACGACGTCCATTACCTCCGGGCCGAGGACACGGCGGCCCACGACGCCCTTCTGTGCATCTCGACGGGCAAGATCCTGGCCGACAAGGCCCGCATGCGCTACGTGCCGCGCGAGTTTCACCTCAAGACCTACGAGGAGATGCGCGAGCGGTTCGCCGACGTGCCGGAGGCGCTCGAGAACACCCTGGCGGTCGCGCGGGCGTGCAACCTCGAACTCGACTTCAGCCAGCGCCACGTCCCCGTCTACCCCGTCCCGGAGGGCCAGACGGCCGAGTCGATGCTGAGGCGGCTGTGCGAGGAGGGCCTCGCACGGCGCTACGCCAAGGTCACGCAGGCCATCCGCGACCGGCTGGAACACGAACTCAGGATCATCGAGGCCAAGCGCTTCTCGAGTTACTTCCTGATCGTCTGGGACTTCGTGCGGTACGCGCGGGAGCGGGGCATCCCGTCGAGCGCGCGCGGCAGCGGCGTCGGGTGCATGGTGACGTACCTCTTGGGCATCTCGTCGGTCGACCCGCTGGAGTACGGCCTGCTGTTCGAGCGGTTCATGGACCCCAGCCGCAACGAGATGCCCGATCTCGACATCGACATCTGCCAGGACGGGCGGCAGGAGTTGATCCGCTACGTCCGCGAGAAGTACGGCCAGGAAAACGTGGCCCAGATCATCACGTTCGGGACGATGGCGGCCCGGGCCGTGGTCCGCGACGTGGGCCGCGTCATGGACATCCCCCTGCCCGAGGTGGACCGGATCGCGAAACTCGTCCCGGCCCAACTGCACATGACGCTGGAGCGGGCGCTCGAACAGGAGCCGAACCTCCGCGAGATGGTCGAGCGGGAGCCCCGCCTCCGCGAACTCATCGACATCGGTCGGCGGCTCGAGGGCATCGCGCGCCACGCCTCGGTCCACGCGGCCGGGGTGGTCATCGCCAACGCGCCCCTCGTCAACTACGTCCCCCTGTGCCGCGTCGGCGACGACGTCACGACCCAGTGGACCATGGGCGTCGTCGAGAGGATCGGCCTCCTGAAGATGGACTTCCTGGGCCTCAGGACCCTCTCGACGATGAAGCGGGCCGTGGACCTGGTGCGCGAGCACCGGGGCGTGGCGGTGGACCTCGAGCGGCTGCCGATGGACGACGCGGGCGTCTTCGCCCTGTTCCAGGGCGGCGAGACGAAGGGCATCTTCCAGTTCGAATCCGCGGGCATGCGGGACCTCCTCCAGAAGATCCGGCCCGACAAGATCGAGGACCTCATCGCCGCCAACGCCCTCTACCGGCCCGGGCCGATGGTCATGATCGACGACTTCATCGCCCGCAAGCACGGCCGCGCGACCTACGAGTACCCGCATCCCGTCCTGAAGGAGATCCTGGGCGAGTCGTACGGCATCATGGCCTACCAGGAACAGGTGATGCGGATCGTCAGCCGCCTGGGCGACATCCCCCTGGAACGGGCCTACAAACTCATCAAGGCCATCTCGAAGAAGAGGCACGACGTCATCGCCGCCGAGCAGGACGCCTTCCTCGAGGGCTGCCGCAAGCACCGCCTTCCCGAGAACCTGGCCCGCGAGATCTGGGAACTCGTCACGTTGTTCGGCGGGTACGGCTTCAACAAGAGCCACTCGTCCGGCTACGCCCAGGTCGCGTACCGGACGGCCTACCTGAAGGTGCACTACCCGGTTGAGTTCATGGCGGCCCTCTTGACCTACGAGATGGCCGACACGGACAAGACGGCCGAGTACATGGACGAGTGCCGCCGGATGGGCATCGCGGTCGAGCCGCCCGACATCAACGAGTCGGGCGCCGACTTCACGGTCGTGGGCGAGAAGATCCGGTTCGGCCTGGCGGCCGTGAAGGGCATCGGCGAGCGGGCCGTCGAGGCGATCGTCGCGGCGCGGCAGCGCGTGGGCCGGTTCCGCAGCCTGTTCCAGTTCTGCGAGGAGGTGGACCTCGGAATCGTGAACCGCGGCGTGGTCGAGTGCCTCATCAAGTGCGGCGCGTTCGAGTCGACGGGCGCCCGGATCAGCCAACTCGCCGCCGTCGTCGACCGGGCCCTCACGACCGGCGCCCAGGCCCAGGACGACCGCCGCAAGGGCCAGATGAACTTCTTCGGCGAGTTCCAGGCCGATGCCGCCGCCGAGGCCGAGGAGCCCCTGCCGGACATCCCCGAGTGGCCCGAGAGCCGGCTCTCCGAGTGCGAGCGGGAGTCCCTCGGATTCTACGTCCGTCACCACCCGCTGGCCCAGCACGAGAAGGTCCTGCGCCACTTCGCGCCGACGACGACGGCCGACCTCGACCAGTCGCCCCAGGACGCCGACGTCACGCTCGGCGGCCTTATCAAGAGCGTCCGCACGATCGTCACCAAGAGCGGCCGCAGCGCCGGCTCGAGGATGGCCATCTTCGACCTGGAGGACCTTGCCGGCACGATCTCCTGCGTCGTCTTCCCGCGCGACTACCAGGAACTCCAGGACCTCATCCGGCCGGACCAGATCGTGTTCGTGCGCGGCCAGGTGGATCACCAGCGCGAGGAGCCCCAGGTCAAGGTCTCCGAGGTGCTCGACCTGGCGGAGGGCCAGCGCCGCCTGACGAAGGCGGTGGTCATCCGCCTGAACGGCGGCGGGTTCGACGAGGCGCTCCTGGCGGCCCTGCGGAACGTCTTGGTCGCGCACCCCGGCCCCCTGCCCGTCTTCCTGGAACTCGCGCGGGCGGGGCACGGCAAGGTGCTCATCCGCGCGGGGGACGCGCTGAGGGTCTCGATGGACGCCGCCTGCCAGCGCGACCTGGCGGAACTCCTGGGCGACGACCACGCCATCCTGACCGCCAACGGGAGCGGCTACACCGTGAAACTCTAGTCGCCCCGCGCCACGGGTCCCAGTACGTGTGCGGCGAGCGCCCGCTGTCGAGCGGAAAGGCGGCAGAAAATATGGGACAGACAAGCAAGAGAGGCGCTTGGCGCAACAAGTGCTGGCGCTGGCTGCGTCGCCGCTGGGATACGCTGATTATGACGGTGGCTACCGCGGCCATGGCGTGGTTCGCATGGGAGGCCAACCAACAGACGAGGGCAACCATCAGTCAGACAGCGCTCGCAATGCAGGCCGACAACCGCCCGGACCTGCTCATAACGTACCTCAAACACGAGGTCGCAACCTCGCATGGCGGCTTCCGCGTCATCAACACCGGCAAGGGCCCCGCCATTCTGGTGTCCATGTATCTTCTCGATGGAGGGCACTTGTGGGAACGCGGACTCAACGACACATACGTGCCGGTCGGATCAGAGCCAGTTTTCCCCGATGATCGGATGGCGGGGGGGATACAGGAGATGATCAACCTAGCCCACAAAGAGACTCCTTCGTGGGAGTACGAGGGCAAACACGCACTGTTTCTCTCGCTGGAATACAAGGATATCCTAGACAACCTCTACCAGCAGGACTTCCTCTACCAGCCGCCCAACAACCCGGTCCCTATCTGGCAGAAAGGCTGCCGCTTCCTTGGCACGGCAACTGCGAGGGGCCTGTCTCGCCCACAGCCGAAAGCAACTGACCAAGACGGGGAAACTGATTCTCAGAGACCGGCGCCGTGAGCGACTGAGCAGGGCCGCTGCTCCGCACAGGGCGGTCACGGGGAGTGGCTGAACCCGATGGGTTTTCGCTTGGGCTCCGGCGGCGCCATCAGTTCCCGTATCGCGTCGATCAAGGTTAGAATCTGCCGGTCGTGCGTGTCGAGTTTTCGCTCAAGCTCGGCGAGTCTAGAGGCGAGCACCCTGTGCGTTGCCAACATCTCGCGAAGTTTCACAAACGCCCTGACTACGTAGATGCTGGCCTTTACCGCGCGCTGCGAATTCAGAACGCTGGCCGCCATAAGCGCCCCGTGTTCCGTGAAGGCATAGGGGCGATGCCGGCGACCGCCTCGCCCGGGCTTTGACATCACAGCCTGTGACCTCAAAACCACGGCCTCTGCCGCCGTCAACTGGAACAGGAAATCCTTCGGAAACCGACCTGGGTTGCGCTTGACGGCTTGGTTCAGTACCCGGGTTTCCACCCCATAGAGCTCCGCCAGGTCCGCGTCCAACATGACCTTCTGGCCGCGTATCAGGAAGATACGCTGCTCGATACGGCCGACAGGGACGATGCTCACGTCGCGCGACATGCTGGGTGTCTCCTTCCCGGCGCACACTCCTATATCACCTGCCCCTGCCCGTCAAGCACAATGGCCGCACGGGCGCCCTTGCCGGGCCGCCCGAAATCGCTACAATCTCCCTGATGGACCGGGCCTGCATCCGCAACTTCAGCATCATTGCCCACATCGACCACGGCAAGAGCAGCCTGGCCGACCGCATCCTGCTGCGCACCGGCGCCATCGCGCCGCGCGACTTCCGCGACCAGGTGCTCGACGATATGGACCTGGAGCGCGAGCGCGGCATCACGATCAAGGCCTCGGCCGTCACGGTCGACTTCGAGTACGGCGGCCGCGCGTACATGCTCAACCTGATCGACACGCCCGGCCACGTGGACTTCCACTACGAGGTCAGCCGCGCCCTGGCCGCCTGCGAGGGCGGCCTTTTGGTGGTCGACGCCTCGCAGGGCGTCGAGGCCCAGACGGTCGCCAACGCCCACCTGGCGACGCGCGGCAACCTGGCCCTGGTGCCGGTCGTGAACAAGATCGACCTGCCGTCCGCGCGGCCGGAGGACACGGCCATGCAGGTCGAGCACCTCCTGCATCAGCCGGCCGAGGACTGCATCTTCACGTCGGCCAAGACGGGCGCGGGGCTGGAGGACCTGCTGGCGGCGATCGTCGAGCGCCTGCCGCCGCCCGCGGGCGACCCCGACGCGCCCACGAAGGCCCTCATCTTCGACTCGACCTACGACGAGCATCGCGGCGTCATCGTGTACGTCCGCGTCTTCGACGGCCGCCTGGCCGTGGGCGACCGGGTCCGGACGATGGGCACGGACGAGGTGTACGAGATCCTCGACCTGGGGAAGTTCCGCCCGCAGCCGGTCAGCGTCGAGTCGCTCTCCGCGGGCGAGGTCGGCTACGTCTTCGCCAACATCCGGGCCGTCGCGGCCGTCCACGTGGGCGACACGCTGACGCTGGCGGCCCGGCCGGCGGCCGAGGCCCTGTCGGGCTATCGACCGCCCCAGCAGATGGTCTTCTCGGACCTGTACCCGGGACCGGAGACCGAGTTCCGCCAGTTGCGGTCGGCGCTGGAACGGCTGCAACTGAACGATGCGGCCCTGGTGTTCCAGCCGATCAACTCCGAGGCCCTGGGGTTCGGTTTCCGCTGCGGGTTCCTGGGCCTCCTGCACATGGACATCGTCCAGGAGCGCCTGGAGCGCGAGCACAACGTCGAGGTCGTCCAGACCGCCCCGACCGTCCCCTACCAGGTGCTCACGCAGGACGGCAAGGTGCGCGAGGTGGACTCGGCCGGCGAACTGCCCGACCCGAACGAGATCGGAGAGATTCGTGAGCCGATCGTCCGCGTGGACCTCATCGTCCCGGCCGACGCGATCGGCGCGATCATGGCCCTGGCCGAGGACCGCCGCGCCACCTACCGCAAGACCGAGTACCTCTCGGCCGACCGGGCCATCCTGACCTACGACTTCCCCCTGGCCGAGATCATCTACGACTTCTACGACAAACTCAAAAGCGCGACGCGCGGCTACGGGACGATGGACTACGAGTTGACGGGCTTCGCGGCCGACGACCTGGTGAAACTCGACATCCTCGTCCACGGGCAGAAGGTCGAGGCCCTGTCGTTCATCGTTCACCGGACGAAGGCGGAGGTGCGCGGCCGCGCGGTCCTCAAGCGCCTGCGGAAGGAGATTCCGCGCCACCAGTTCGAAGTGCCGCTCCAGGCGGCCGTCGGCAGCCGCGTCATCGCCCGCGAGACCATCAAGGCCTACCGCAAGGACATCATCGAAGGGATGTCGGGCGGCGACGTGACGCGGAAGCAGAAACTCCTCAACAAGCAGAAGAAGGGCAAGAAGCGGATGAAGATGGTCGGCAACGTCGAGATCCCGCAGAAGGCCTTCATGGCCGTCCTGGAGGGGGGCGAAGGATAGGCCTTGCCCCTCGCGGGCGGGCCGCCGGGCCGGCGGGTTCGGACCGCGCTCGTCTGCGCCGCTATTTCAGCAGCGCCGCCACTTTCTGACGCAGCGTCGGCAGATTCTGCTCCAGGACGCCCCAGACGACCTCGTCTGAGACGGTCGCGTAGCCGTGGACGAGGATGTTGCGGAACGCAAGGATTCGCCTCGTCTCGCTGATGGCGTCCGCCAGGCGTGGGTCGACCTTGAGCGCGCGGCCTAAGGCCTCGCCGATGATCTCGAACTGGCGCTCGACGGCCGACCTCAGGAGGGCGTCCGACCGGTAGTCCGCGAACGTCTTGCCGGCGGCGAAGGCGGCCAGGTGGCCGCAGGCCGTCTGGATGTCATAGAGATACTTGCGGCATTCAGGCTGCATACAGCACCTGGCGCGTCTGGCGGATGGAGGCCAGCAGGTACGGGTTGTCGATGGGGCCCACCTCCGCGAGATCGATGGGCCGTTCGAAGAGCGACTCGAGCCCCTCCAGGAGCCCGAAGTAAGCGTCCGCGTGGTCGCCGGGCGACATGTCCTGAAACTCGACCAGGAAATCCAGATCGCTCCGCGCGGGGTCGAAGTCGCCGCGGGCAGCCGAGCCGAAGATCTCGAGCTGCCGGACCCGGTGGCGCGCGCAGAGGCAGCCCAAGGCGTCGCGCCTGGACTCCACCAAGGCAATCATCGCATCCTCCGACGACTCCGGCCACCCCAGGATACGCGCGGCCGGCCGCATTTTCCAGAGGGTTCTGCGCATCCAGCCTGCTCGCCCGGCGGCCGGCAGGCGCGGATTGCCCCGTCGTCCAGCCCCGCCGGAAGACGCGCCAGCCTCGCTTCTCACCCGGCGTCGCCGCGCGCCGGCAAGTGCGGCATTGCACGCGGCCGCCCGGGGGGTTAGACTCCTGCCTGTCGCCGCCAGTCAGGGGGGACCATGATCTGGCCGTTCACCCGGAAGCCCGACAAGCGCCGGCCGGCCCGTGCCGAGACGGGCCGCCAGGGCGAGCGTGCGGCCGAGCGGTTCCTCCGCAAGGCGGGCCATCGCCCCCTGGCCCGCAACGTGACGTATCGCCAGGGCGAGGTGGACCTGGTGACCCTGGAGAAGCGCACGGGAACGCTCTGCTTCGTCGAGGTCCGCAGCCGCGCGGTCGCCCCGGGCCGGGACCTTCCCATCCGGCCCGAGGAGACGGTGACGCTGCGGAAGCGGCGGCGCGTCATCCGTGCGGCCCGGAAGTTCCTGGCGGACCACGGGCTGCTGGATCGGCCGGTGCGGTTCGACGTGGTGGCCGTCCTCTTCGCGGGCGACGATCGCCGCAAGCCTGAGGTCACGCATTTCCCGGCCGCGTTCGACGCAACCGGCCATTAGAGGGTGGTCCTCACGCAGAGAAAGGCAGGGACTGGGGAACCGCAAAGAACGCTAAGAGCGCAAAGAACATCCAAAACTTGGGGAAACGAGCGGAGCGAGACCCAACAAGGTCCTGTTCCGGGCTGGAGGTTTCAAGTCAGTCCTCATCCTTGCCTTCCTTTGCGTTCTCTGCGATCTTTGCGGTTGAACCACCTGTAAGGCGGCGCGAAACACGATGACCGAACCGGCCGTTGACAGCCACGCGCACGTCCACTTCGACCGCCTCGGCGACGACATGGTCGGCGTCCTCGAGCGCGCCCGCGCGGCCGGCCTCGCGGCCATCGTCAACGTCGGGACCGGTCCGGCCGACAACGCGCGGGTCGTCGAACTTGCCCAGCGCGAGCCCCTCCTCTGGGCCGCCGTCGGTTTCCATCCGCACGGGGCCGCGGCCGTCAAGGCCGTCGACTGGCCCGTCCTGGAGGAACTGTCGCGGCGCCCGCGGGTCGTCGCCCTGGGCGAGTTCGGCCTCGACTACCACCACGAGCACTCGCCGCGCGCGGCCCAGGGGGAGGTCTTCACCGAGGGGATCCGGCTGGCCCTGGCGCGGGACCTGCCCCTGGTGGTCCACACGCGCGACGCCGAGACGGACACCCTCGCCCTGCTCGACGCGGCGGGCGGCGGCCGCCTGCCGCGCGGTGTCTTCCACTGCTTCACGGGCGGGCCGGACCTGGCGCGCGAGGCCCTCGCGCGGGGCTTCCACGTCTCCTTCTCCGGCATCCTGACGTTCCCCAACGCCCGGGCCGTCCGCGACGCCGCCAAGGTCGTCCCGCTCGAGCGGCTCCTCGTCGAGACGGACGCGCCGTACTGCGCCCCCGTGCCGATGCGCAGCAAGACGAACGAACCCGCGTACCTCGTCCACGTCATCCGCCACCTGGCCGGCCTGTACGGCCTCGAGGAGGACGACGTCCGCCGCATCACCACGCGGAACGCCTCGCGTCTGTTCGCGCTGCCTCTGGAGGCGGGCGGCCCGTGCCTCGTCTACCCGATCCGCCGCAGCCTCTACGTGAACGTGACCAACGACTGCTCGAACGCGTGCACGTTCTGCCCGCGGTCGACGGGGCGCCTGGAGGTCAAGGGCCACGACCTGGCGCTCGGCGAGGAGCCGTCGGCCGAGGACCTCGTCGTCGCCCTCCAGCGTGCGGGGGCCGAACACTACCAGGAGGTCGTCTTCTGCGGCTTCGGCGAGCCGACCCTGCGGCTGGACGTGGTCAAGGCCGTCGCCCGCGAGGTCAAGAAGCGGTGGAACCTGCCCGTCCGGCTCGACACGAACGGCCAGGGCTCGGCCCTGAACGGCCGCGACATCGTGCCGGAACTCGAGGGCCTCGTCGACGCCGTCAGCGTCAGCCTGAACGCCCCCGACGCCGCCACGTACGACCGGCTGTGCCGCCCGACGATCGACCACGCATTCCGGGTCGTCTGCGACTTCATCCGCGGCTGCAAGGGCCGCATCCCGCGGGTCCGGGCGACGGCGGTTGCGGTGCCGGGGATCGACCTGGAGGCCGTCCGCCGCCTGGCCGAGTACGACCTGTGCGTCGATTTCGAGGTCCGGGCGTACAACGTGGTGGGGTAGACACGCCGGCCGGCACGGGCTGCGCGGCCTAGCGGGCCCCCTGCGGCAGGAGCGGGGACCGCGCGGCCGGGGCCCGCCCTCTCCGGCTACTCCTTCGGCACCGGGGTGAGCGTGATCTTGTGGGTCACCGTCTTGCCCGATTCAGTGGTTAGGTACCCGTCGTACGTCTGGTACCCCTCCTTCTCGATGACGACGTGGACGGTGCCGCGCTCGGCGAACAGGCGGCTCAACTCGGCGGGGCTGACCTCGTCGGACTCGAACGACGTCATGACGAACACCGGCTTGTCGGCCAGGGGCGTCGTGCCGAGTTCCTTTACCTCCCGGGTGACCGGCGCCACGAGAGAGACCCGTGCCTGGGCGGGCTCCGTCTCGATGGTGATTGGCCGCGTCTCGCCTAGGGGTTGCACGTTCGTCTCACATCCGGCCAGCGCCGCGACGCCTGCCGCGACCACCCCGATCCAGACGTACCGCATCGCGTGCTCCTTTCCGCCTGTGCCCTGTGCCGCGCATCCCTCCCGCGCGATTCTACAGCGCCGCCCGGCTGCCCGCAAACCCCCTTGCCCGGCTCCATTCCGCCGGCGCCGGGGAAAAAGCCGCCGCACAGGCCCGGATCCTATCGTATACTCTATCAGGCGGGCGTGGCGCACGCGCAGGCTGGGCGTGCGCCGGCGCGCGGGAGTCCGGGGTGCGCGCGGCCCGTCCCGACATCCTGAACCGATGACCGGGGGAGCGGAGGTACGCTCATGCTGTCCGTCCGCCGCCTCGGTGCCGTTGTCCTTCTCGCCTCGATGCCGCTCCTGGCCGCGCCGCCGGCCGCCGCCCAGTCGAAGAACGTGGAGGTCGTCGTCGAGCACGACCTGTACACGGGCGGCCAGATCGCCGCGGGCCTCAGCCAGTACCTGGCCGACATCGCCCTCCAGGGCTACACGCCGCTCCTGACCACGAGTTTCACGGCTGCCTCGACGGCCGAGGACCTGCGGGCCCACCTGGCCGGCCGCTACGGCACGGACGGCCTGGCGGGGGCGGTGCTGATCGGCCACTTGCCCGTCGCGACCGTCTATACCGACCCCGGCGGCGGCATCTCCGGCGAGTTCCACCCCTGCGACCTCTACTTCACGGACCTCGACGGCTCCTGGACCAGCAGCGGCGCCCACGGCTACCTGCCCGACACCCACACCGACGGCACCGGCGACGTCGGGCCCGAGATCTGGTTGGGCCGCCTGACCACCTGGAACCTGGTGTACCTCCATCCCGAACTCGGTCGGACCGAGGCGAGCCTCCTCAACGACTACCTCGCCAAGGACCACGCCTACCGGACGGGCGCCCTCACGGTGCCGCGCACCGGCTTGGCCTACACCGACGACGACTGGGACCACGTTGCGCGCGCCGCTGCCCTCGCGCTGGCCGTCGAGGACACCGTCACCGACGTCTGGAACGATCCCGCCACGCCGGGGGACGAGACCACCGCCGCCAACTACAAGTGGCGCCTGGCCAACGAGGCTTACGAGCACGTCCTCCTGTCGGCGCATTCCGCCGCCACGTCCCACTCGATGGGCGGATCGGTGAACAGCAGCGACCTGCTGGCCCTCGACCCGGAGGTCCTCTTCTACAACCTCTTCGCCTGCTCCGCCGCCCGGTACACCGAGTTCGGCTACATCGCGGGCGAGTACGTCTTCGGGGCGGGCGACGGCCTGGTGGCGGTTGGGACCGCCAAGACCGGCGGCATGATGTCCAACACGATGCCCGATTACTTCGAGCCGCTCGGCATGGGAAGCACCTTCGGCGAGGCCATGCTCAACTGGTGGGGCGACGCCGTCAATCCGGGCGGCCACACCGACGTCGAGCGGGCCTGGTACTACGGCATGACGACGATCGGCGATCCGCTCCTCCTGACGCAGGCGTTCATCCCGGAACCCGCCACGCTCGGGCTCCTGACCCTTGGCGGCCTCGGCCTTCTCGGCCTGCGGCGGCGCCGCCGGTAGCGCGTCGCGGCGCCCCCGCGTGGTTGACCCCCGGCCGGCCGACCGGTATGATCGCTGCCTGACCGGACCGGCCGGGAGGTCACCGTGAGCGCGGAGAGCGACGTTCAAGCGCGGCTGGAGCGATTCGCACAGGCCTACGCCCGCATCCGGGACCAGGTCGGCCGCGTCATCGTCGGCCACGGCGACGTCCTCGAGGGCGTCCTCCTGTGCGTCCTCACGGGCAGCCACGCCATCCTCGAAGGCGTCCCGGGCATCGGCAAGACCCTCCTGGTGCGGACGCTGGCCGACGTGCTGGGCCTGCGGTTCGGCCGCATCCAGTTCACGCCCGACCTCATGCCCGCCGACATCGTGGGCACCAACATCATCGTCGAGACGCCCGACGGCCGCCGCGAGTGGGAGTTCCGGCCGGGCCCCATCTTCGGGAATCTCATCCTGGCCGACGAGATCAACCGCGCGACGCCCAAGACGCAGTCGGCCCTGCTGGAGGCGATGCAGGAGCAGTCCGTTACCGTGGCCGACACCACCCACCGCTTGCCGGACCCGTTCTTCGTGTTGGCGACCCAGAACCCGATCGAGATGGAGGGGACGTATCCGCTGCCCGAGGCCCAACTGGACCGGTTCGCGCTGAAACTCCTCATGACCATGCCGCGCCAGGACGAGATCTCCGAGATCGTCCGCCGCACGACCGGGCCCGAGCCGGTGCGCGCGGAGCGCGTCGCCGACGCCGCCGAAATCCTCGACATGCGCGGCCTCGTGCGCGAGGTCCCCGTCGCCTCGCACGTCCGCGACTATGCCGGCGCGCTGGTCCTGGCGACGCATCCCGACGACGGGCGCGCGCCGCCCGCCGTCCGGAAGTACGTCCGCTACGGCGCCAGCCCGCGGGCGGCCCAGACGATGGTCCTCGGCGGCAAGGTCTGGGCCCTGTGCCGCGGGCGCTACAACGTCGCCCTGGAAGACCTTCGGGCCCTGGCTCGGGCGGCGATGCGCCACCGGATCATCCTGAACTTCGAGGGCGAGGCCGCCGGCATCGATCCCGACGCCCTCGTCGCGGACGTTCTCGCGCACGTGCCCGAGCCGCGGGGGTAAGGTGCCTCTAACCGCAAAGATCGCAAAGAACGCGAAGAACAACACGGCTTGAGATAAGACAAAAGACGGGGTCGTTGGTGTCTCCCAAGGTTTTGCCGTCCTTTGCGCTCTTTGCGTTCTTTGCGGTTCCCAAGCCCTTATGAAGACAGCGCACGACGATATCTTCGGCAGCGACTTCCTGGAGCGCCTGGAGTACCTGCGCGTCGCCGCCCGCCGCGTCTTCACGGGCACGGCCGCCGGCAGCCGCACCGGCCGCCGGACCGGACCGGGCCTGGAGTTCGCCGAGCACCGCGCCTACGCCGCCGGAGACGATTACCGATACGTCGACTGGGCGGCCTACGGGCGGCTCGAGCGCCTGCTGCTGAGGCTGTGCCAGCAGGAGGAGGACCTTTCGATCTACTTCCTCCTCGACACCAGCGCCTCGATGGCGACCGGCCGCCCCCCGAAGTTCGACCACGCCCGGCGCCTGGCGGCCGCCCTCGCCTACGTCGGCCTCGCAAGCCTCGAGCGCGTCCGGATCGTCTCGTTCGGCGCCGAGGTCGGGGCCCACCTGGAAGCCGGGCGCGGCAAGTCGCACCTCGTGGGCGTCCTCGACTTCCTGCGTGGCCTCCGGGCCGGCGGCCCGACGGACCTCGAGCGCGCCGTCCAGACCTTCCTGCCTCACGCGCCGCGGGCCGGTCTGGCCGTCCTCATCTCCGACCTGATGGACGAGGCCGGCTACCAGCGCCCCCTCATCACGCTCCAGACGCGGGGCTTCGACGCCTGGTGCCTCCACGTGACCGACCCGTCGGACGTCGCGCCGGAGGGGCTCGGCGACCTCGCCCTGGAGGATGCCGAGACGGGCCGCGTGCTGGGGGTGCACCTGACGGCCGAGGTGCGCGAGCGGCTGGTCGCCGAGGCGGCCCGGTTCGCCGCCGACGCGAAGGCCTGGTGCTTGGGGCGCGGGATCGGCTACGCCGAGGCCGCCACGGCGGTGCCCGTCGATGAGTTCGTCCTGGGCGTCCTCCGCCGCGGGGGCTTTCTGGCCTGAGGTTGCCCCGCGCGGCCGCGTGGGGCCCGCCTACTCGGTCAACTCCATCGTCGCCCACACGTCGGGGCGTTCCTGGACGTTCGCGCTCTTGGAGGCGGGCCAGAAGACTTCGCGCGCGATCTCCTTGCCCTTGACCGTCAGGTTGAGGCTGAGGCCGATGCGGCCGCCGGCGGCGGGCTTGAACTTGTGCATCTCGGCGGCCGGCAGGAGGAACTCCATGACGTAGCCGTCGCCCCGCGCCACGGCCGCGCCCCGCACGCCGGGGATGTCGTAGCGCGTCTGGGCGATCTCCGTGCCGCGCTTCCATTGGCCCGCGTAGACGCGCTTCTGGGCGAGGAGCGGCACGAACCAGAACTGGTGGACGCCCGGCTCGTACGCGCGGCCGCGCGGGTCGTCGCGCGCGTCGAGGAACACCTCCAGGCAATCGCCGTCCCAGAACGATCGCGGGTCGGTCTGCCCGAGCGCGGCCCCCGCCACCTCGACCGCGCCGTAGAGGCCCTCCGGCGACCAGGCCAGGTAGATCTTCGCGTCCGCCTCGCCGAAGGTCGAGCGGAGCATCCACGCCGGCATGCGGGCCACGGCCGGCCAGTCGTCGAGCGCGCCGTCGATCGTGATCTTCGGCGCCCGGTGCAGCACGAACCGGCCGGGCACGATCGGGCGCGAGACCTTCCGCCCGCCGCCCGCGTCGAACTCCGCGACGGCCGTCTCGTCCGGCTTCCACGCGGCGCTCCACTCCAGGTCGCACTTCACCTCGCGCGTCTCGCCGGCCTTGAGGTTTGCCACCTGGACCTCCGGCGCTGCCGCCTTCCACGACGCCGGCACGCGCAGCCGCAGGACGCCGTCCAGCGGCTTCAGCGAGCGATTCGTTACGCGGACCGTGACGGCGGCCGGGCCCGGCTCGCGCCCCAGCGGACCGACCTCCATCGCCAGCGCCGGCCGCACGAGGAGCCGCAGCGGGATCTCCTTGACGGGGCCGCCCTCCGAGGCGACCAGTTTCGCGTCGCGGAAGCCCGACCCCTCGCCGCCCGGCACGGTGAACGCAAGCGGAAGCGACTTCCGCTCGCCCTTCGGCACGTTGGCCGACGCCTCGCCCCGCTCGGCCTTCCACCCCTCCGGGAGCGACAGCCGCACCGTGCACGCGATCGGCCCGTCGCGCCGGTTCGCGACCTCCAGGACCGTCTCCACGGCGTCCCCCGCCGTGACGGCCACCAGGTGCGGTGTCGCCAGCGCGTAGGCCGTCTGGCGGCACCACGGGTCGTCCGCGGCCAGGCCGATGGCGTAGACGGGCGCGATCGACAGCCGCACCGTGTCTCCCGCCAGGCGGTTCCCGACGTAGTCGCGGAGTTCCTTCGCCTTGAACCGGACCTCCGGGCCCTTCTCGTCCGCGACCGTCCAGAGGGCGGCGACCCGTTCGCCGCGGCTCTCGAAGACGGCGCCCCACGTCCCCGGCCCCGCGCTCAGGCTGCCCACGTACCTCGGCGCGGGAAGGGCCGCGGCCAGGCCGGCCATGGCGCAGAGCGCGAGTTTCGGGCTCCCGTCCGCCGCCAGCAGGCCGCACCCGTCGAAGAACTGCTTCGGCGCCGGCCCGTCGTAGTCGTAGAACCAGAACGCCTTGTCGATGCCGGCCGCCATCGCCAGCATCCACGCGCGTGCCAGGTACGCGGCCTGCTCCCGCGGCGTCACGAGCGGCCCCGCGAGGGTGTCCCAGCCGAACTCCGTGAGCCAGGCCTCGCGCGGCCGGCCGTCGGCGACGGCGGCCCGCTTCAGGTCCCGCAGGCGGTCGAAGAAGAGTTCGGGCGGCTGGGCCCGCCAGTCGCCCTCGAAGCCGGTATTCCAGTTGCCGATGTTCGTCTCCGGCGTCTCCGACCCGCAGTAGTGGTGGCCGTTGAGGACGCCGATCTTGTCATATTCACCGCGCCGGATGCACTCGGCGGCGCGCTCCGGCCAGATGCCCGCGTGCCCCTGCTCGACGGCGACCGCCTCGCTCGCGCTCAGGAGGTCGACCACCTCGCCGAGCGCCCGGTGATAGGCCCCCAGGTTCCGCCACTCGACGGCCCGCTCCGCCTCGCCGTGGTTCTGCGCCAGGTCGTACTCGTTGTCGAGTTCCCAGTGCGTGATGCCGGGGAACGCCAGGACGATGTCGGCGATCTCGCGGGTCCACGCGCGGTCGGGGCCGACGCGGCCGACGGCCTTGCCGTCCTTGACCTCGGGCGGCTGCACGCTCTTCATCAGGCACGCCAGCACCTTGACCCCCGCCTCCTCGTAGCGCCGCATGATCGCCGGGTACCAGGGCCACCCGGCGTACCGCTTGTCCTCACCCTTGGCCCGGAGCAGCCACTCGTAACTGAACGCATAGTCGCGTAACCATATAATGCCCGCCTTGCGGAAGGGCACGACCGCCGGCCGGTCGCCGCCCCCGTGCACGTTCACGCCGTAGGGCGACGCCCGCTTCTCGGCCTCCGAGAGGTCCTCGTACGGCGGCACGCGGGCGAAGGTCATCTTCTCCTCGCGCTTCGTGCCGTCCGAAAGCGCCAGCGCGACCTCGAGGCCGTACAGGCCGTAGCGCTCGGCCTTCAGCGGCAGGCCCAGATCGGCCGCGCTCTCGACCGACACGGGCCGCTCCTGGCGGTCCACCTCGCGCCCCTCAAGGTCCGTCACGCGCGCCGCGACCTTCCCCGTGAGCGTCCCCGGCTTCCAGTTGCGCACGCGGATGCCGACCGACGGCGGCTCGCGCGAGAAGAGGTTGCTCACCTGCCCCGACGAGATCTCGACCCCCACCAGGGGCGTCCGCGGCGACTCCTTCAGGGCCTTGGCCGGGTCCGCCGGAGAGGGGTCCGGCTTCCAGGTCCGCAGGGCCCCCGTCGCCGGGTCGGCGTCGCGCAGGTCCGTCTCGACCTCGATCGCGTCGATCCCGAACCGGACGGTGCGCGGCTCGTTCTGGACGTCCCAGTTGTGCGTGCCGATGCCGGCGATCGACAGGGGGCGGACCCAGTCGTCGGGCACGCGGAACGTGGCCTGTGCCCACTTCCCCTCGGCCTCGGCCGGCGGCGCCCACTCCAGTTTCTTCGGGCCGACCGCCGTGCGGCCCCAGCCGTCGCGGAACGTGACGATCACGGGGAATTGCTTGTCGCTCGTGCGGAACCGCATCGTCACCGACCGGAGGTCGCCGGGGATCACGAGCGGTTCGCGCGGCGTCGTGCTGAACCACGCGAAGCCCTGGCCCGCGAAGCGCATCTCGACCTCCATGCACTTGCCGCCCCCTGCGTCGGGCGCGACCTCGTCCGACAGACGCGTCGTCCCCGCCGCCCGGTTCCACTGGTCGGGCGGCCACGCGGCCGCGTCGAACGATTCAGCCATCTTACGGACCACCGTCTCCGCGGCGGCGCCTTCGGCCGCGCGGGCGGCCCTGCCCGGCGCGGCCAGCGAGAGGACGAGAACGACGAGCGGCGCGATTCTCACCAGGCGACCTCCTAGTAACGCTCCAGGGACTCCGGCTCCATCTCGAGGTCCACGATCCGGCCGCGGCTCGCGCGGACGAGTTCCGCCGTCGAGACCTCCACGAGGGCGTCCACCTCGCCCCCGCCACAGTAGACCACGTCGATCGCCGGTACGTTGCGGTCGATATACACGGGCACTTCGGTCGCCAGCGGGAACGGCGGGACAGCGCCCACCGGGTAGCCGGTCACGGCGAGGACCTCGTCGGCGGTGGCGAGGGTCATGCGCTTCGCCCCGGCCGCGCGGCACAGTTTCCGCCGGTCCAGCCGCGTGTCGCCCCGCAGGATGCACAAGACGAACCGCCCGTCCGCCAGGTGCGCGAGCAGGCTCTTGGCGATGTGCGCCAGGTCCGTCCCGAGCGCCCGGGCCGCGTCGGCCGCCGTGTGCGTGTTCGCGGGCATCCGCAGGACGCGGGCCCGCAGGCCCTCCCGGGCCAGGTACACCTCCACGTCTTGCCGGGTCCGGGTCATGCCGCACCCTTTTACGGGACGGCGCCGCCGGATGCAAGCGCCGGCCGCCCGCCGCCGCCTTGCAAGGTTTGCCCGATCTGGTACACTCTCCCCTGCTTCCACGGCCCGAGCGGGAACCCGAGCGATGTTCGAGAGCCTGACGCAGAAACTGAACGGCGTCTTCCGCGGCCTGATGGGGCGCGGCCGCCTGACCGAGTCCAACATCCAGGACGCCCTGCGCGAGGTCCGCACCGCCCTGCTGGAGGCCGACGTCAACCTCCAGGTCGCCCGCGACTTCGTCGAGGAGGTCCGCCAGAAGGCCATCGGCCAGGAGGTCCTGAAGACCCTCCGCCCCGACCAGGTCTTCGTCAAGGTCATCTACGACGAGATGGTCCGCCTGATGGGGCCCGTGGACGCCAAACTGCCGTTCAAGTCGCCCGGGCCGCTCGTCATCATGATGGCTGGCCTCCAGGGCTCGGGCAAGACGACGACGTGCGGGAAACTCGCACGGCTGATCCTCGAGAAAGGCCACCAGCCGACGCTCGTCGCGTGCGACTGCCAGCGCCCCGCCGCCATCGAGCAGTTGATGGTCGTGGGGTCGCAGGTGGGCGTGCCCGTCTACAGCGAGGGCCTGGGCGACCCCGTGCGGATCGCGCGGAACGGCGTCCAGTCGGCCCGGGCGGAGGGGAGCGACGTCGTCATCGTCGACACGGCCGGCCGCCTCCACATCGACCAGGCCATGATGCAGGAGGCCAAGGACATCGCCCGGGCCGTCCAGCCCGACCAGATCTACCTCGTCTGCGACGCGATGACCGGCCAGGATGCCGTCACGAGCGCCAAGGAGTTCAACGCGGCGCTGGAACTCACGGGCGTCATCCTGACGAAACTCGACGGCGACGCGCGCGGCGGCGCGGCCCTCAGCGTCAAGGCGGTCACCGGCAAGCCCATCAAGTTCATCGGCGTCGGCGAGAAACTCGACCGGCTCGAGGAGTTCCATCCCGACCGCATGGCCCACCGCATCCTGGGCATGGGCGACGTGGTGAGCCTCGTCGAGAAGGCCCAGCAGACGGTCGACGCCGACGAAGCCGCGCGGTTGCAGGAGAAACTCCGCAAGGCCGAGTTCGGCCTGGACGACTTCCTCAAGCAGATCAAGCAGATGCGCCGCATGGGGCCCCTGAAGGAAATCCTCGCCATGGTCCCCGGCATGGGCTCCGCCCTGAAGGACCTGCCGGTGGACGAGGGGGAACTGGACCAGACCGAGGCGATCATCAACTCGATGACGCCGAAGGAGCGGAGCCGCCCGGACGTGATCGACGCGTCGCGGCGGCGGCGGATCGCGCGCGGCTCCGGCGTCGAGCCGCAGGACGTGGCGGGGCTCGTCAAGTCCTTCGGCCAGGTCAAGGAACTGGTGCGCCAGATGCAGGGGGCGGGGGCCTTCGGCGGGGGCGGCGGCAAGACCGCGGCCCGAGAGCAGATGGCCAAGATCGACCTCTTCGGCCCCATGCACAGGAAGCGCCAGCGCAGTGCCCGCAAGAGGAAGGACCGCAAGCGGCGGTCGCGGTAAGACCCTGCCGACGGATGTGCTGCCCCTGCCCTACTGTAACTCAGAGACCGCGCAGGAACGTGCGCAGAATCCTTGGCTGGCCCGACCATGTGAATCCCCTCGGATCGGCGGGGCAAGAGTATCCATACTACCTAGACGCAGGCAAGAAGGAACTTCTCAAGCGGTTCGACGTCACCGTCTCGATACCGGCTTAGCAGAGCGTGGTATGGCGGAGATCCGTCAAGGGGCCATCGTCGTGTCCAGTAACCGTATCGCCACAGTATTGCCCACACTAGGAACCTCGCAGCATGCCCATTTCCGTTCGCATATGGGTGGATGCGCAGAAAGTGCTCCAGAGCCCTGCAACATACGGTGACTGTGCAGAGGAGTTTCCCGGGCGGGTCGCACAGCCCGTCAGGCAACTCATGGGCGGCGTCGAGCATACCCAGTTCTGTCTCAATATGGCGAGCAAGCGCGTTCATCGCTGGCCCGACCTGTTCAGGCCCGTATCCCACCCGAGCATCCATACCAACGCTGACCGAGTAGAAGCGCAGACAACGATAGGTTGATCCGCGGTAGTTGCCAGCGTAGTAGGCGTGCCCCGGCGGAGTCAGGGGGAGAAACAGGCGCCTGTGCGCCGGCCGAGTATCACCGGCAGCCGCAGCCGTTGCTTGGGGGTTGGCATAGAGCCAACCCAGGAGTGCCTCGCAGAGCCGCGGGAGAACAGCACTGCGGTCCGGATGGTCGCTATATTCCCACGCGGGACAGTCTTGCGGATGCATTCTAGTCGTTGGCGTCCTTGATATCGTCAACAACTTGCTTGATCCATTGCTGCATGTCTCCTGCGGTCTTCCGTAATTGCCGTGCTGCTGCCTCACGCGCCAACACGATCATCTGGGCCGAACGCCCACGCACAATGAACTTCACAAATCGCAACGTTTCCTGCGATGTGCCGGGCAGTACAGACCCCGATCGTGGTGCATTGCCCAAGTCGGGAGATGGTTGCCCTGCCATCACGAAAGGCCAACCACCTTCCGCGAACATGGGCACGCTTGCGCCTTCGATCCCACATTCATCGGCAATCAGGAACACCGCACCATTCAGGTATACCATATCGCCTTGGCACAAAGGGATTTGATACGGCGCAAAGGTCTCTGGAGTAGTACGCCCCAATTCGTCGCCTAGCACCGCGGCATACGAAAAGCCACGCACGCCCCGGTCGGTTGAGGGAGGGATTCCTTCACTCATAGTGTACACGGAGTCGCGCCGAAACGCAACTTGGAACTGCGGGGCGCAGGGAACTTCTGTCTGCGGCATATCGGCTCGGCGAAAGCGGCTCCCGCATGGGACTGTCGTGAAGTTGGTTGCTGTCATGGGATGTCTCCCTTATGCGCAATCTCCACGCCAAGGTCGACGAGTTCCCTGAAGACATGCTGCAGTTGCTCGGCTGGCAACTGTCCTTGGAACTCGGGGGCTGTATTAATGTCCAACGCCAACCGGCATGCAAAGCCCTGGTCAATCTTGACGGGCTTTGCGATCTCTACGCCTTGCAGCAGTGCCTGACCGGTTTGCCACGTCATGACGGACCAAGTGCTCAGACGGTTTATCACAAGCCCTGTGACCGCGGTGAAAGATGGACGCCGACGGTTGATCTGGTACAAGAAGTCACTGGATGCCTGCGGGTCGAGCTGCACGTGACCCAGAAACTCTGCCAGTTGCCTGTAGCCACGGATCCTATCCTCTACCGGCAGTAGGAGCATGGCACCGAAGGCGAGCCTGTTTGACGGAGGGCAGGTAGCGAGGCCCAACCACCGCTCCATGGCTGGGCAGAAGACTCGCAACGCATGTTCTAGCGGTCCGAGTGTGGCAAGAGTGACCTGCTGATCTTCGGGTTGGCTCTGTGGGGTCAAGACCCACTCTACCCGGGTGGGGTGGATGGCCAACTGAAGCTGGCAATCCGCAAGCGGACCGGATTCCTCTGTAAGCCCCTGGTGAGCCTTTGTGGTACGCGATTCGGGCTCGGAACCGGCTACTTGTGCCCACCAGTTCAGGTCCTTGGGGGCTTCCCAGGAACCAGGAAACAAGGTGACCCTGAGCCCCTGTGCCTTCCATCCCCCCAAAGCCACCCGCGATTCGGTCGCCTCTTCGGCCATTGGGTCACCTCTTGCAGCAAGACGCTCCGAGAAACCGGCGATCACATACCCCTGTATCCCAAACGTAACCCATTATCCGCACTTAGTCAAGCAGCTCGTACGGACCCAGGGCGACTTTCGAGCCTGCCCGGTCTAAGAACCACAAGCGGCATCGGAGCGCGCCAAACCCTTTCAAATCGCGATCATCGGCCCCGGCTCGAACTGGGTGGCGGCGGCGAGGTGGACGGTGCCGCTGGAGCGGCTCGCCAGGTAGGCGTGCGCCTCGAGGGCCAACTTCGGCGTGTTACAGTCGCGCGAGAGGTGGGCGAGGACCATGTGCTTCAGGCGGCCGGGGCGGGAGCGGCCGACGATCTCCTCGGCCGCCTCGGCCGAGTCGCCGTTCGAGAGGTGCCCCTCCGGTCCCGCGATCCGGTCGATGAGGTCCGCCGGCCGGCTGCTCTCCCACAGCATCTCCGGGTCGTGGTTCGACTCCAGGACCACCACGTCCGAGTCGACGAACCAGTCCAGGCAGTCCTGCGGCACGTGGCCCAGGTCCGTCGCCACCGTCACGGTCCGCTGCGAACGCCCTGAACCGATCGTGAGGCGGAAGCCCAGGCACCGGCCGGGCGCGTCGTGCGGCACCTGGAACGCTTCGACGGTCACGTCGCCGATCGCCAGGGGCTCGCCGTCGAGCGGCTCGGCGAGGCCCGTCTCGACGAGCCGCCGGAAGCCCGGCATCGTCCGGGCAAGGTGCTTCAAGTTCTCGGGGCTGGAGAGGACGCGGATACCGTGGCCGAGGCAGAAGCCGATCGCCGCCGTCGAGAAGTGGTCGCGATGCGTGTGCGTGAGGAGGACGGCCGCGAGGTCGTCCGGCGCGACGCCCACGTGGCGCAGGTCCGCCTTCAGCCGCCGCTGGGGGACGCCCATGTCCACGAGGAGCCGCGCCTTCGGCGACGCCACCACGAGGGCGTTGCCCAGGCTCCCGCTCGCGAGTGGACAGACGCGGACGTTCATGCGCTCTCGCCCCTCCTCCAGCCGTCCCCCGCCGGGTGCCACCCTGGCCCGCCAGGGCTGAGGGCGGGCCGTGGCTTGACCGCTGGCTGCTTGCAACCAGTGTCCCGGAACACACTGGTGGACCCTGGGTACGGCAACGGGTCTCCGACAAGCCACCAGTGCCACACCGCCGAAACACAAACGGTCCTTCTGAAAAGGACTTTAGACTGACCGCAGGGGGCTTGCCTCCCGGCGGCTCATCACGACCTGGGCATCCGTCTCGCGCGCCAGCCGCCGTGCCCACGCCGCCAGGGGCATACGCTCGGTCTCCCAGTGGCCGCCCAGGACGACCGCGACGCCGCGGGCCGCCAGGTCCTGCAAGTAGTGCAACTTCAGTTCGCCCGTGACGTAGGCCTGGGCGCCCGACGCGGCGACGGCGTCGGCGAGTCCGTCTCCGCCGCCCGTGACGACGGCCACGCGCTCGATCCGCCGCCGGACGGGGCCTGCGATCATGACGGACCGGAGGCCGAGCGCCCGCTTGAGGTCATCGGCCAGGTCCGCCGCGGTCGAGGAGTTTTTCGGCCGCCCGACGCGCCCGATGCTGGCCCGCCCCGGCACGGCCCGCAGCGGATACACGTCGATGGCGGGGGCCTCGTAGGAATGCGCCCGCGCAACGGCCTTGAGGACGCGGCCGAGGCGGGCCTCGTCCGCCCGGACCTCGAGCCGGCGCTCGCGGACGGTGCTCGGGCGGCCCCGCGCGCCGATCGCAGGGCGGCTGCCCGCGCCGGGGCGGAACGTGCCGTCGCCCGCGACCGAGAAGGAACATTCCGTGTAGCGGTCGATGCGTCCGGCGCCCGCCTCGAAAGCGGCGGCCCGCACGGCCTCGAGGTCCCCTTCGGGCACGAAGACGACGACCTTGTAGTGGCGGCTGCCCTCGGGCTCGGGCCGCAGGGGCTCGAGGTCCGCCAGGCCGAGCCGCCGGGCCAGGATGTCGCAGAGGCCGCCCTCGGCCGCGTCGAGGTTCGTGTGGGCCGCGATGCAGGCCCGCCCGCCGCCCGCGAGGCGAAGGGCCAGCCGCCCGTGCCGCGTCTCGGCCGTCAGGCGGTTCACGTCCTTGAAGAGCAGCGGATGGTGGGAGAGGACGACCTCGGCGCGGCGCCGCTCGGCCTCTTCGCAGACGGCCTCGCCCACGTCGAGGCAGACGAGAACGCGCCGCACCGGCCGCGCGGCATCGCCCAGGAGGAGGCCCACGTTGTCCCATGACTCGGCCAGGGCGAACGGGGCAAGACGGTCGACGGCTGCCACGATGTCGGCGACGGTGGTCATGCCGGCTTCCCCACCTGAAGCGAAGTCCCCACGCCGGGCGGCTACGGCAGGAACTGGACCAGGTGGCGGCGCGCCAGGGCCGCCCCCTCCTTGATCCGGTCCAGGCTGCCCTGCCACACGGGGTCCTGCTGCTCGACGCACACGGCGCCAGCGTACCCGAGTTCGCGCAGGCGGTCCAGGAGGCGCCGCCAGTCGACCGCCCCGAACCCCGGGATCCGATAGCGGAACCAGCCGCCCGACGGCCGCAGGACCGAGCAGTCCTGCCGCCGGTGCTCGAAGATCTCGACGTCGTTGGCCTGGACGTGGAAGATCTTCTCGGCGTAGTCGGTCGCGGCGGCCACGGGGTCGATGCCGAGCCAGACGAGGTGGGCCGGGTCGAACGCCAGGCCCAGGGCGGGGCTTCGGACGTGGGCGAAGAGGTTCTCCCACAACTGGGGGCAGAAGGCGGCGTTGCCGGGCAGGTCCTCGAACTCGCGGCCGCACATCGGGTCGTTCTCGACCGCCAGTTTCACGCCACCCGCCTCCGCCCGCGCCACCAGGGGCTTGGCGCGGCGAGCGAACTCGGCCAGGCAGTCCCCCAGGGGGGCCGACGGGTCGCGGCCGACCGTCAGGCCCACGACCTCGACGCCCAGGATGGCAGCCGCATCCACGATCCGGCCGAGGTGCTCCCAGGCGGCGTCGCGGCGCCGTTCGTCGCGCTCCAGGAGGTTCGTGTACCACACGAGCGCGCTCGCCCGGAGGCCCGCCTCATCGAGGGCGGCCATGAAGGCGTCGCGCGAGGGTCCGGTCAGGCCGCCCACGTTCAGTCCGCTGCCCTGATACCAGGAGGATTCGCTTCGGACCGGCGGGCACTGGATCTCGACGCTCTCGAAGCCCGATTGCCCCACCCAGCGCAGGGCTTCCGGCAGGCTGACGTCCCCGAAACACCACGTGCACAGGCCGAGCCGCACGCTCACTCCCTCGGGCCGACGACGGTCGCGTCAGACACGACCTAGGCGCCCCCGCCGGCGTCGGCCGGTTCCGTGGCGTCGGCCGGGGCGGGCGTTTCCTCCGGCGCAGGCGTATCGCTCGGCGGCGGCGGTTCCGTCGGCACAGCAGGCTGGATCGGTGCCGCAGGCGGGCTCGGGGCGGCCTCTTCCGGCGCCCCCTTGCGGGCCAGCGCCTGGACCAGACCTTCCTCGGTAACCAAGTAGAGCACGCCGGTGCCGGTCTCGTTGACGGCTACAAGCGTGTCGGCCCTCAAGGGGACGGCAAAGCGCTTCGCCCCGTCGGTCCGCGCGGCGGCCACCAGCAAGTCGTCCCTGCTCCGGGAGTAGAGGGTGTCGGCGTCCACGCCCACGTACGCCTGGGCGTCCGTCTCCCGCCACTGGATCCTGCCCGTGGCCTCGTCCAGCACGACCAGCCCGATGCCGTCCGCGAAGACGAACACCTGGCCGCCATCGGCATAGGGCGGGGTCTTCAGCGGCTCGCCCGCGTCGAAGCGCCACTCGCGACGTCCGCTGGACCCGTTGATCGCGTACAGGCTGTAGTCGAGGCTGGCGGCAAGGATCAGGCCGCTCTTCGTCCGTTTCAGGTCGGCGACGATCGGCCCCTCGGTCTGGTACACCCAGGAGACCCGCCGCGTGTTCTGGGCCGACGCGAGGATCTCGCCCGACTGGCTGCCGAAGAAGACGCTCGTCGAGTCGAGGGCGGGCGCGGCCGTCATGGCCCCCTCGGTCCAGCGCCCCCACGACATCGTCTTGGGGACCAGGGCCACCGCCTGGAGCCAGCCCCCCCAGGCGGGGATGTAGCAGTGTTCTCCGTTCGTGACGATCCCACCGGCCGGCGCGAAGTCCAGCCCCGTCTCGTCCAGGACCCGGCCGTCCGACACCCGCAGGGCCGTCAGTTTCGTCGTGCTCGCGACATAGAGCGTGTCCTGGTAGACCGCCGGGGCGTACACGTCCTGGTACGGCTCCGCCATCCTGCGCGACCACAAGAGGACGCCGCTCGCGGCATTCAGGACGTAGATCCGGTTGTTGCCGGCCCGGCACACGAGGTAGCCGCCGCGGACCCACGCCTCGGTCACCCGGGTTGGGGGGTCGAGCGTCAGTGGCGTGTGCCAGACGACGTGCATGCCGCCTGCCACGAGCGACAGCGGCACGACCGGCGCCAACTCGGTTCCACCGGCCTGGGGCCGGCCGCATCCGGCCGACGCCGCGAGGGCCGCCATCCCGCACACCGCCCCCATCCACACACGGACCCACCTGCCCGCCCTGCCTGCCGTCCTCATGGTTCGCTCCGTGCCCCGCACTCCCTAGCGCCCTTCGTGCCCGCATCACCCCGGCGGCACCGTCTTCCGCGCGGCCCCGCCCGTCGGGGGAAGCCGCGCCTTCGCCGCGCGGCCGCCCGCGCGCCGGCCGACCTCAACGCCCGATGTACGCGGCCAGATTCACGTTGTGCTGGCGCTCGAACCGGCTCAGACGCTCGATCCGGTCGATGTCTTCCTGGATCGGATGGGCCAGACGGAACACGTAGGGCTTGCCTTGCAGGCGGTCCCGCAGGTCCGCCAGCATGGACTCCCAACGACCGTCGTACAACTCGTCGCGCAGGCGAAGCAACATGATGTCCTCTTCGGTCAGCCCGGCGACGAACTGCTTGGCGTGGTCGCTGGCGCTCTTCTCGGAGCCCGGCGCCACGCCTCCGGCAGCGGTTTTGTTGGGATCGGGCTCGCCCACGGCCCCGTGCCCCCTGCCTGGGTCCGGATGACACGGCCGGTACAGTAGCAGCACGCCTTGCGTGGCGTCAACCGTTTTTTGCACAGGGGCTTGCGAGAACGGCGCTTGCGGCGTCCGGACCGCGGCGGCGGGCCGGCCCCGCCCCCCTACTCCAGCGCCGGACCCCGGATCGGCTCGCCCCGCTGCTGGCGGGCCTGGTCCGCCGGGTCGAACGTGCCGTAGAAGAGGGCGTTTGCGTCCATCCACGTTACCAGGCGCTCGATCTCGGCCGGGGTCAGGACGACCTTCTCGTGGCCCTCCAGGAGCATCCGCATCAGGGGGCTCGCCCGCGCGCCGAAGTGCCCCGGCGTGCTGACCGGCTCGCTGTTCTCGGCCCGGAAGTTGCCGCTCCCCGTCCACGCCGAGAACGGTACCCGGGGGGCCAGCGCGTTGTACGAGGCCGTGTAGTGGCCCTGGGGCTCCCCGGTCAGGACCACGCCCCCGTCGGCCTTCCCGGCCCGGTGACACGCGACGCACCGCTGATCGAGCACCGGCTGCACGAGGATCGGGTAACTCAAGGGACTCGAACCGGCGGGGGCGGGGGCGATGGGCGACGGCCCCCGCACGAGCGCCTCGGCGACGGGGCGGCGCGGCGGGGCCGACAGGCGCGGCTCATGGCACCCGACGCAGGACGCACACTCCCCGGGCTGGAGGTACGTGATGCTCCGCATGATCTG
>Ga0315294_10001076_pt1 | contig 29505 bp, 28 predicted proteins | sample YL17G13_40_MG_FD_203626 | JGI IMG/M metagenome (GOLD analysis project Ga0315294, IMG submission 203626) | Sediment microbial communities from Yellowstone Lake, YNP, Wyoming, USA - YL17G13_40 | ecosystem: Environmental > Aquatic > Freshwater > Lake > Sediment | place: USA: Wyoming | collected... | reverse complement strand
GTTAAAACCCGGAACAAATATGGTCGCCCAGGATACAACAGGTCATACCTACGACGCCAGCAGTATCAAGATACTGGAGGGGCTGGAAGCGGTTCGCAAACGGCCCGAGATGTATATCGGCAACCGTCAGGAAGGCGGTCTGCACCATCTGGTCTGTGAGGTGCTGGACAACGCCATTGATGAGGCGCTGGCTGGCCGCTGCGACCGCATCACGGTGCACATTCACGTGGATGGAAGCTGTTCGGTGGAGGACAACGGCGTTGGTATTCCGACGGAGATGCACACCGAGGCCAAGAAAAGTGCGCTGGAAGTAGTATTGACCACGCTGCACGCCGGCGGCAAATTTGACAATAAGGCGTACAAGATCGCCGGCGGTCTGCACGGCGTCGGCGTCAGCGCCGTCAACGCGCTGAGCGAATGGCTGGTCGCGGACGTCTGGCGCAACGGCAAGCAGTATTATTTTGAATGCCGCAGAGGTATCCCTACCGCCCCTGTAAAGGAGGTTGGGCCGACGACAAAACGCGGGACAAAAATCACCTTTTTGCCCGACGATGAAATCTTTGAAGTAATAGAGTTCAAATACGATATTCTGGAAAAGCGCATCCGCGAGCTGGCGTATCTGAACGCCGGCGTGCACATCACGTTCATCGACGACCGCTGCCAGAAAAAAGAGGTCTATCACTACGAAACCGGCATCAAGGCGTTCGTAGAGTATCTTAACGAGGGCAAAACACCTCTGTGCGACGTGATGTGTTTTACCAAGGAGGACGCAGAAGCGGGCCTGGGCTGCGAAATCGCAATGCTGTACAACGACGGCTACAGTGAAACGGCGCTGGCGTTTGCCAATGATATTCGCAACATCGACGGCGGGACGCATTTGTCGGGTTTTCGCGCAGCCCTGACCCGAACAATGAATGCTTATGCCAAGAACACCGGCCTGATTAAAGACCTGCCGCCGTCGGGCGAGGATTTGCGGGAAGGTCTGACGGCGGTCATTTCCGTCAAGGTGCGCGAGCCGCACTTTGAGGCGCAGACTAAAGTACGGCTGTCCAACCCGGAGGTGGGAACCTTTGTCGAGACGATGCTGAATGAACAACTGGCGACGTATCTGGAAGAAAATCCGGGCATCGCCAAAAAACTGCTGAGCAAGGCGATTCAGGCCGCCGCGGCTCGCGAGGCCGCGCGTAAGGCTCGTGAGCTGACTCGGCGCAAAGGGGCGCTGAGCGGAGCGAATCTGCCCGGCAAATTGTGGGATTGCACCAGCAAAGACACCGTGGATACGGAGTTATTTATTGTCGAGGGCGATTCGGCGGGCGGCTCTGCCAAAGGCGGACGCGACCGCAATTTGCAGGCGATTCTGCCTTTGAAGGGCAAAATCCTCAATGTCGAGAAGGCCCGCCTGGAAAAAATACTGGGGCACGAGGAAATCCGCACCATTATCAGCGCGCTGGGGACGGGGATTGGGACCGACGAGTTCAATCTGGAAAAATGCCGTTATGGGAAAATTGTTCTGATGACGGATGCGGACGTCGATGGGGCGCACATTCGAACGCTGCTGCTGACATTTTTCTTCCGCCAGATGTCGCAGTTGATTGAGAATGAGCGGGTGTACATCGCGCAGCCGCCGTTGTATGAAATCCAGGTCAAGGGACAAAAACATTCTGAATACGTACTTGACGAAGCGCAGATGCGGAAGCGGATGGAAAATACCGGCTTGGAAGGCTCAGTCCTGATTGTCAACCGTCCGCACGTCCAGCCCCGCCGGCTTGAGCAGGCCAAACTGGCGCTGCTGGTTAAAATTCTCAACGACGCCGAACGCAGTATCGGCGTTCTGGAACGGCGGGGAATCCTCTTTAAGAAATTCATCGAGGATTTTTATGACGGCAAGAGACTACCCGTCTATCTGCTGCGCTGCGACGGGCAGCTTGAGTTCTTCTATGAAAAAGACACTTTTGACAAACGGCTGGCGGAAGTCAAAAACTCTCTGGGCGAAGGAGTCCAGTCCGCCCTGAGCGAAGCCGAAGGACAGGAAGAGGGAATCACCGCGGAAGAAATGCACGAAGTGATGCGGCTCAATGAAATCAATGCCCGCCTGCGTCAGGAGTATGAGCTGGATATGCGGGATTATCTGGCGCCGGCTTCGGCGCAGAATGCGGCGGGAGAAGACCCTGTTGGCCGGTTCGAGATACGCAACGGCGCCGATGTTTACCGCGTCGGTACGATCGACCAGATTGGACATGCCGTCCGGCAGATCGGCGCCCGGGATGTGGAAATCAAGCGGTTTAAAGGTCTGGGCGAAATGAACAGCGAACAACTCTGGAGTACGACAATGGATCCGATACAGCGAACGCTGCTGAGGGTAACTATGGAAGATGCAGGACAGGCCGACCGGATGTTCAGCATCCTGATGGGCGAAGACGTGGAGAAACGACGAAACTTCATCCAGGAACATGCGCTGGAAGTGCAAAACTTAGACATCTAAAAACCGGCAATGAAATAGGCCGACAGAGACAAGGGAAAACATCTCCGCTTATAGGGTCAAATTTCCCTTGCAAAACAAGCTGTTGAGAAGAAAATAGGATAAAAAATACGGGACAGAATCAACCCTGAATATATGAAGGGAGTCTAAAATGGTGACGATTTTCAGGATAGCCATAATTTTGATGGTGGTAATGCTAATCGGCTGCGGCCCTCAAAAGCCCGTTGCGCCGGACACGGAACAAACACTTTTACAGCAGATCGACCAGAAATTCGAAAACCCGGACGCCCATTACAGGCTGGCCAAGATATATCAATCACAGGGGCAATGGGTCAAGGCCGAATATGAATACACGGTCGCCATCGGTTTTTCGCCGCTGAATAAATTACCGGAGGCCGGCCTGGTCAAAATGTATGAGGATTGGGGCAGGAAGGAACAAGCACAAGCCGCACTGGATAAAGCGATGCACTCCTGCAATACGGATGAAGAACTGGTGATGCTGGCCAAGGCTCTGCAAAAGGAAAATCTGCACATTCAGGCCCAGGCCTGCTATGAGTACGCTCTTACCGCAGCCATGAACAAAGGCGGCATTTACAAGGAAATGGGCTATTATTATCTGACTATCGGCGATAAAGTGCGGGCGGAGGACGCCTTCCGCAAGAGCCTGGAACTTCGGCCTTATCAGCCGGATGTGTCGGCGGAACTGGGCCGAATGGGCGTCAAGGTTGTCGCCCCCCCGATCGTTCATCAAAAACCCGCAACGCCCGCTACGACTCCGAATGTGAAGATAGAAGAAGATATTGTCAACAAAAAACAACAGAAATAATTCACTATTTCAGGCCTGATAAGGCGGTTTTTAGTTTTGTCCGTCTTTTTTGCAAAAATCAGGCTTGCAAAATTCCACAAGGTCTGTACATTGACTGCCTGATGCCTATGTCGCACGGGGACGAGTCGCGGGAAATATCCTGTGAGATGGGGCTGACAGGTTCGCAGCATGGTCAGCTCAAGCCTCCGACAAGGCCCGGTCAATTCCGAACCATCGGGATTCTGCGACCAGCGGGAAACCAAAAAAATTTTTGCGGCCATGATTTGTTTTTGCGCGGATTTTGTTTTGTTCTGCGTCGAGATTCAATCGAAAATCGACGATCGTAAATTGAAAATGGTTATTACCCGGTGGTGTAATTGGCAACACAGGAGGTTTTGGTCCTCCCATTCCTGGTTCGAGTCCAGGCCGGGTAGGTTTCAAGGTTAAAAATTAAAAATAAAAAAGCAAAAATGAGGATGGCCTGTTGGGCCAGGCTGAAAAGTATGAAAGATCATCCGGTAGCCATATTCAGCGGGTCGGGAAATCCGCAGTTGACCGAGGCGATTTGCAAATACCTCGGCCAGGAGCAGGGAACGGCGCGTATCTGGCGTTTTCCGGACGGGGAAAAATGTATCCGCCTCGAATCGGACGTGCGGGGACGCGACTGTTTTATTGTCCAGCCGACTTGTGCGCCGGTGGATGAAAATTTGGTGGAGCTGCTGATTTTCCTCGATGGCCTGAGGCGGGCCAGCGCCGCGCGGGTGACGGCGGTAATTCCGTATTTCGGTTATGCCCGTCAGGACCGTAAAGACGCGGGGCGCGTGCCCATCACGGCCAAAATGGTGGCCAACCTGATTACCGCCGCCGGGGCGGACCGGGTCCTGTCGGTTGATCTGCACGCCAAACAGTTGCAGGGATTTTTTGATATTCCCGTGGACCATCTGACGGCTGAGCCTGTGCTGGTTGAATATCTGCGCGGCAAGCAGACAAGAGATTTAACGGTAGTGGCGCCGGATGTGGGCAATATGAAAACCGCCAGCCGGTTCGCGACGGCGCTGGGGGCGGAGCTGGCGATTATTCACAAGCGGCGCGTCAGCGGCAGCGAGGTCGTCTGCGAGGAAATCATCGGCAACGTGCAAAATCGCAACATCGTGATGTGCGATGATATGATTTCCACGGGCGGAACCATCGCCAGCGCCGCGAATCTGGTCAAAGGCCGCGGAGCAAAGAAAATTTACGTCGGCGCCACACACGGCGTATTCTGCGAATCAGCGGTGGAAAAACTTCGGCAGGCGTCGCTGGACGAGGTCATAGTGACGGATACTATCCCGCTGCAGAATGAGGTGAAAGCCTGGGGAAAAATCACAGTGTTGAGCGTGGCCCCGCTGCTGGGAGAAGCCGTTGGCAGAATTCACAGGAATGAATCGCTCAGCAAAATGTTTGAAGAATTCGACGGCGCATAGAACCGCCGGCAAATAATTAAAATAAGCAGAGAGGTTTAGTTATGTCCGAGATGATGTCATTGCAGGTGGAAGTCAGAGAAAAGGCCGGCTCCAAGCAGGCGGCTCGTCTGCGTGAAAACGGGAAAGTGCCGGCGGTCGTGTATGGACATAAAAAAGAGTCGATAGCGATTGCGCTGAACATTCACGAGTTTGTCGAGGCGCTGCATCACAGCCATCGGCTTTTCACGGCCGAACTGCCGGACGGCAAGCAGACGCTGCTGCTGAAAGCGTTGCAATATGATTACCTCGGCAAAGACGTGATTCACGTCGATTTTATGCGTGTTGATTTGACCGAGCGGGTGACCGTTAAAGTGCCGCTGGAGTTGCGCGGCACGGCCAAAGGCGCCGCGCACGGCGGCATTCTCGACAAGCTGCTGGCCAGCCTTGAAATCGAGTGCCCGGTGGTGGAGATTCCCAAGTCGATACCTGTAATTGTTCGTGAGCTGGAAGTGGGCGATTCGATTACGGCGGGTCAAATCACACTCCCGGCCGATTGCGTGTTGAAGACCGACCCGAAGGCGCTGGTGATCATCTGCCACGAAGTGGCGGAAATCAAGACGACCGAAGAACTGCAGGTCGAGCAGCCGGTGGCGCCGGAAGTCATCACCGAACGCGCCGGCAAGGAAGAGGAGGGCGCAGGAGAGGGCAAGGAAGGCAAGGAGGGCAAAGAGAGCAAAGAGAAGAAATCACCGGCGTGAGATTTAGAGCGGCGCGTCCTGCGCGGCGGCAGGCGGCCTGAATAAACATCCGAAAGTGGTATATGGCCGGGATGAAAATGATTGTGGGCCTGGGCAATCCCGGGAAAGAATATGTCGGAACGCGGCATAACGCCGGGTTCGAGGTGGTGGATAGACTCGCCGACAGGCTGGCAATTGCCGTCAGGCAAAAAAAGTTTGGAGCCCTGTTCGGCGAAACGCTGCTGGAAGACACCAAAATTATTTTAATGAAGCCGCAGCAGTATATGAATCTCAGCGGCCAGGTGGTGGCGACGGCGGTGGGGTTTTACAGGCTGCCGTTAAGTCATCTGATGGTGGTCGCGGACGATATAGCGATGATGCCGGGATTGATTCGGATCCGCCCCGATGGTTCGAGCGGCGGCCACAACGGCCTGCGAGACATCATCGCGCAGATGGGAACGGATCAGTTTGCCCGGTTGCGCGTGGGAATCGGCTCTGAAAGCGAAGCTTCGATGCGGGACTTTGTTTTGAGCAAGCCAGAGCCGCAGGACGGCCTGCTGTTTTCGGAAGGCGTCCGCAAGGCCGAAGAGGCGCTGTGGTGCTGGATTCGGGAAGGTTTGTCGGCTGCGATGAACCGGTACAACGTGAAAAATCGTTTGACCGACGCTGCGGGAAAAGACGTTGGCGAGGAAGAACCAAAATCCTGAGCAGGTTCGTTCCTGACGGATTCCAACGAGAGAATAAAAAAGAATTCTGTTTGTCACGGGAGGTACAAGTTTGGAAACAAAACGAGTGTATGAGGCGTTGTTTCTGGTCGATTCGGCTCTGGCCGCGGCTCAATGGGACCACGTGATGGAGCTGATCCAGAAGATTTTGGGTCGGGCGCAGGCCAGGGTGATCTCCGTCCGCAAGTGGGATGAGCGCAAGCTGGCTTATGAAGTGCAGGGCAAGAGCCGGGGCACGTATATTCTGGCGTACTTTGAGTGTCCCTCTTCGATGGTTCGGCAGATTGAACGGGACGTCCAGTTGTCCGAGGAGATGCTTCGCGTGCTGGTTGTTCGCACGGAGCGGATGAAGCCGGAAGATATGGATAAACCGACACCGGCAATGCTATGCCGCAGCGACGGTGAACCCGGTGCCGGTACAACGACGGAAAAAACAAACAAACCGGTGGTTGAACAAGAAGCTTCGACCCAGAGAGTCAGCGAGCAGGTCTAATGGTTGTAGCACAGCCGCCCTCGGCTGTGAAATTTCACAGGGAGACGAGCATGGGAAGTTTGAATAAGGTATTGCTGATGGGCAATATGACGCGCGACCCGCAGTTATCGTATCTGCCCAGCCAGACGGCGGTGGCGGAATTTGGCCTGGCAATGACCCGCCGGTTTAAAAAGCAGGACGGTTCGCAGGGCGAGGAAACCTGTTTTGTGGATTGCCAGATGTTCGGCAAACGGGCGGAGGTGCTGAATAAATACTTCAAGAAAGGTGACCCGATTTTTGTCGAAGGCCGATTGAAATTGGACCAGTGGACAGACAAAGACAACCAAAAGCGAAGCAGGCTGCGGGTGTTTATAGAGAATTTCGAGTTTGTTGGCCGCCGCGGCGGTCAGCCCTCGGAAGCTCAGGAAGCACCTGCCGAGGCGCCGGCTCCGGATGCGGAGCCTCCGCCATACGGCGCCGGCGGCGGAGATGAAATTCCCTTCTGAAATGCAGAATCGTTTAAAAAGACAGAGATAATAAAATCGTAAATCAAGTATGGAGCAGGAACGGATATGAGGAAAACGACAACCCCCCCTAATCGAAGAAAGAAGATAATGACGACCATCCGCGAGCAGACCCAGTGTCGGTTCTGCCGGGAGAAGAAGACGTATATTGATTACAAAGACGTCGAAGTGCTGCAAAAGCTGCTGACCAACCGCGGCAAGATATTCTCCCGCAAACGCAGCGGCAATTGTGCAAGCTGCCAGCGGAAGATGAATCAGGCGATTAAACGGGCGAGGTTTATATCGCTGCTGCCGTTTACGGTCTGATCGTCGCGGCGCCGTCGGGCTGTCCTGTCGGCGGTGAAATGCCGTGTTGAAAAATGATGTGACACGTGGCGAAGCTGGAGAGAAAATATGAAAGTATTGTTATGTGAAGACGTGGAAGAACTCGGCTGGTACGGTGATATTGTAAACGTCAAGGATGGGTATGCCCGCAATTATCTGCTGCCGCAGGGACTGGCGGTGGCGCCGAGCGAATCGAAAGTCCGGGTAATGGCCGAAGAAAAGACCCGCCGCACCGAGCAGCGCCGACTGGCGCGCGAGCATCTGGAAAAGCTGGCCGAGGCGGTCGGCGGCGCCGCGGTGGAAATCGCAGCCAACGCCAACGAACTGGGGCATCTGTTTGGTTCTGTGACCGAGCGCGACATCGCCGAGCAACTGCGCCAGAAAGGATTTGAAATCAAGGATACGATGATACGCCTGAGCAGCGGTCATATCAAGGAACTCGGAACCTACGAAGTGGGCCTGAAAATCGCTCAGGACCTCCGGGTGAGCGTTCAGGTCCGGGTAATCTCGGAGCAACCACAGCAACAGCAACAACAACAGGAACAAGCCGTTGAATCCGTCGAGAGAAACAAACAGAAATCCTGAATCCGGCGCTACACAGGCGTTGTCTTCCGCGCTGGAAGGCAGGACATTACCAGTCTCCATCGAGGCCGAAGCGGCGGCGCTGGGGTCGATGATTCTGGACCGGGAGTGTATCGGCCAGGTGGTCGAACAGATTGACGCGGACGCGTTTTCCCTTCCGGAGCACCAGTACATTTTCGAGGCAATTATCGGTCTATACGAGGCCAACAGTAAAATCGATTTGGTGTTGCTGCGCGACGAGCTGACTCGTCGCGACCGGCTTAAAGCGGCCGGCGGCGTGGATTATCTGGTGCGGGTGGCCGAGTCGGTGCCCACCGCGGCCAATGTGGAATATTACGTTCGCATCGTCAAAGAAAAAGCGATGCTGCGACAATTGGCCCGCGTCAGCTATGATATTTTGCGACAGGCCTGCGACGAGACCGGCGACGTCGGGGAAAAATTAGATATCGCCGAACAGCAAATATTTGCCGTAACGGAAAAGAAAATTTCCGGCTCAGCCGTGGCCATCAAGCATTTGCTGACGGAAACGTTTGAAAATATTGAGTCCCGCAAAGGCTCGCATATCACGGGGCTTCCGACAAGTTTTGTGGAACTGGATCAACTCTTGTGCGGTCTGCATCCGGGGGAAATGATTGTTGTTGCGGGCCGTCCGAGTATGGGCAAAACCAGTTTCGCGCTGAATGTCGCGGAACACATCGGCGCGGATGAAAATCTGCCGGTGGCGTTTTTTTCTCTGGAAATGAGCCGTCAGCAACTGGTGGAGCGGATTTTGTGCAGCCGGGCGAAAGTGGATTCGCAGCAGGTCCGCAAGGGCATGGTCAGCACCGAACAGCACGCGGAATTAAGCCGGGTTGGCGGAGAATTGTACGAGAAACCGATTTTCATTGACGATACGCCGGGGCTGACTCCGCTGATGTTGCGGGCCAAGTGCCGCCGGTTGAAAAGCCAGCACAATGTGCAGTGCATCTTTGTCGATTACCTGCAGCTTATGGCGATGGGCGGACAGGTGGAATCCCGTCAGCAGGAAATCAGCACGATTTCGCGATATCTCAAGGCGATGGCCCGAGAGCTGGAAATTCCCGTGATGGTGCTCAGTCAGTTAAACCGCTCTTCGGAAGGGCGCGAGGATCATCGGCCGCGGATGAGCGACCTTCGGGAAAGCGGCTGTATTGAACAGGACGCGGACGTGGTGTTGCTGCTGCACCGCGAAGATTATTATAACAAAGGCAGAGAAGAGTTTAATGAAACCAACACCGCCGAGGTCATCGTTGCCAAGCAGCGAAACGGCCCGACCGACACGGTGAGACTGTATTTTGACGGGCGTTTTACGCGGTTTGACAATCTGGCGCATACAGGCAGCCCATTTTAAGGAGTGAAAAAGCCGATGTTTCATAAGGATGTGAAGAACTGGCCGGCGGCCGCAGGGATCGCGGTTTGTGTCGTGATAAGTTTTTCTTTGTCGGGTCATGCCCAGGAATCGCCGACGGTGCAGCAGGCGGAAAACAAAATCATCTCGTCCGTTGAAACGACCGGTGCGGTGACAGTGACCCGCGCGCAGATATTCTCGGCGATACGAGCCAGGCCGGGACAGCTTTTTTCCAAACAGATTGCCACAGAGGACGCTGCCCGCATTGCCAGGCTGGAAGGCATAGAATCGACGTACTACACGACCGAAGAAGCGGACGGAAAAATCAAACTCACCTACGTGGTGGTCGAAAAGCAGCTGGTGCGGGAACTGGTTTTCAGGGGCAACAGTAAAATCTCCGACAGCAAGCTGGCCAAAGAGCTGAGTTTTAAGCCGGGGGATCATCTGGACGTTCTGGCCGCTCGCGCAGGCACGGACGCCATCCGCAAAGTGTATCTTGAAAAAGGATACACCTGGGCGAAGATTACGCTCGATGAGCCGGGCCTGATTATCGGGAGGGTGGCATACGACATCGAAGAAGGCGCCCGACCCAAAATCGTCGCCGTCAAATTCAAAAACAACCGCGTCCTGAGCAATAGGCAACTGGCCAAAGCGATCAAAACCAAGAAGAAAAAATTTTTCTTCTGGTCGGTCTATTACAACGACGAACAGATTCAGAAAGACGTCATGAAGATACAGGAAGTTTATCAGAAACGCTCTTATCTCGACGCCACAGCGGAGTCGAAGGTCACGTTCAGCGACGACAAGCAAAAAGCATTTCTGGAGTTTTATATTTCCGAAGGTCCGTCATACACGGTGGAATCGATTGGGATTGCCGGCAATCAGTTTTTCGACGCCGCTGTACTGCGGGAAGGATTGAAACTGACGGAGAACGGCCTGTTCAGCAATGACAGAGCGGAATTCGACGCCAAAAAAATCCGCGGCAAATATCAGGAACAGGGGTTTGTTGACGCTAAAGTGGAGATGAAGCGGACCTTTCTCGACGGCGCCAAAGTCCGTGTGGAACATCGCGCCACGGAAGGCAGTCGGTTCCGCATCGGTCAGGTGACGATTACCGGCAATACCACCACGCATGACAACGTGATTCGCCGGGTGCTGGATGAGGAAAAATTCACCCCCGGCAACTGGTATAACGCCGATATCGCCCGCGGCAACGGCGAGGGGGAACTGGAGAAGACGGTCAGAGGAACGGTTTATACCGAGTCGGCCACGATTCAGGCCATACCCTCTGCCGACCCCAACCGTAAAGATGCTCTGGTGCACGTGACGGAAGGTCAGACCGGCTCGATTATTCTCGGCGTCGGCGTGGGCAGCGACAGCGGCGTGATGGGGCAAATCGGGCTTGACCAGCGCAACTTTGATATTTCCGACACCCCGGAGAGCTGGAGCGAATTGATTACCGGCAAGGCCTTCCGCGGGGCGGGCCAGCGGTTTCGAATTTCGCTCAATCCAGGAACCCTGCAAAGCAGCTATATGGTGAGTTTTACCGAGCCGTATTTATATGACAAGCCGGTGTCGATGGAGGTGGCTGCGACGGCGTTCAAGCGGGAGTGGGAATCTTATACGGAAGAACGAATTGGAGCCCACCTGGGCTTTGAAAAACGCTATAGCGACGACTGGCGGCGAGGAGTTTCATTTCGGCTGGAGAACGTGGACGTTGCCAGCCTTGACTCGGACGCTCCTGAAGAAGTCACGGATGTCAAGGGGAGCAACCTGCTGGCGGGCGCCCGGCTGTATGTTGGCAAGGACACCACCGACAGCCGGTTCCGGCCGACAAAGGGATACAATTTCGATTTCGGCTATGAACAGGTCGGCGGCGACCATACCTTCGGGATTCTCAGCGGGGCGCAGCGATGGTATTATACGCTGTACGAGGATTTGTCGGAATTGAAAACGGTGCTGGAAACGAGAGTCCGCGCCGCAACGATAGTCGGCGACGCGCCGCTGTTTGAGAAATTTTATGCCGGCGGCTCCACCACCGTTCGCGGCTTTGATTATCGCGGCATCAGCCCCCGAGCGAAGAGCAACAATGACCCCATCGGCAGCAACTGGCTCCTCAACGGAAGCGCCGAGGTGGCCGTGCCGCTGGGAAGCGACGTATTTTCATGGCTGTTTTTTACCGACGCGGCGATGATTGAAACCGGCGTCCCCCGCACCTCCATCGGTACGGGGATTCAAATTCAGATTCCGCAGTGGTTCGGTCCGGTGCCGATGCGGTTTGAAATAGCCACTCCGATAACCAAAGAGAGCGAGGACGACACCCGTATCTTCAGCTTTTCGGTCGGAGCATTATTCTAATCCAGCTAATTATGCCAATACAGAAAGGAAATAAACTTATGAAACTGGGAAAACTTCTGGCAGTCGGTTTTGTGGTTGCAATCATAGGGCTTTCATTTGGATATCGGCAGGGGATTGCGGCCAGTGAAAAGCAAATGAGTGCGGCTAAGGTAGCGGTGGTTGATGTAACAAAGGTCCTGCAAAACAGCAAAAAACACAAACAGTGGCAGGAAAAGATGACCAAAGACGAAGAGCAGATGAAGGCCGAATTCCAGAAGAGCCAGAAGGAGCTGGAAGCGCTGAAGGCCAATCTCGACCTGCTCAAAATCGGCAGCAAAGACCACATTGATGTGATGAAGGACTTTCTGGACAAAAAGAGCCTGCTGGATGCCAAGGACAAGTTCTACCAGGAAAAAGTCAACATCGAAATGCAGCAGTGGACGGAAAGCCTCTATACCCGAATGCTGGAAATCACCGCGAAAATCGCTCAGAAAAAGGGGATAGATATTGTACTGGCGCAGGAACAACTTGAATTGCCTTCGCCGAGCCTGCGGGATTTTATGCTGAGCATGCGCACCAAAAAAGTGCTGTATTGTAATCCGCAGATAGATATTACCGACAGCGTTCTGGCGGCGCTGGACGAGACGCAATAAGGATTTTTCTCCGGATATGGATGCGGGAACAACATCAATTCGGCTGGACGACCTGGCCCAGAAACTCGGTGCGCAATTGCTTGGGGACGGCGTGGTCAAAATCCGCGGCGTCAACACAATTCAAGACGCCGGGCCCGAGGAAATTTGTTTTTTTTCCTCGCAAAAACACGCTGAGAAATTGAAATCTTGCCGCGCCGCGGGAGTCCTGACGCAACGACCGATGGCCGATTGCCCCGTAGCGCAATTGGTTGTTGGAAATGTCGATAAAGCGCTGATTGCCGCGATGACAATTTTCGCTCCCGGGCTGACGGCGCAAAAAGGGATTCATCCTTCGGCGGTTGTGGAGCCTGATGCACGGATTAACCCGACGGCGTCGATTGGGCCGGGGACGTATATCGGTCATCACGTGAAAATCAGCGAGCATACCGTCATCGGACCGAATTGCTTCGTTGGCGAAAATACGACGATTGGGGCCAATTGCCGTCTCGACGCCAATGTGGCGGTCTATCATAATTGTCAAATCGGAAATTTTTGTATTATTCAGGCCAATACGACGGTCGGTTCAACGGGGTTTGGCTATGTGTTCATCGACGGCCGGCATCAGTTAATTCCGCATAATGGCGGAGTGATTCTTGAGGATGGCGTGGAAATCGGAGCCAACTCCTGTGTGGACCGCGCCAAGTTCGGCAACACCATCATCGGCGCCGGCACGAAAATTGATAATCTCGTGCAGGTGGCGCATAATGTAGTCATCGGCAAGGCGTGCCTGCTGGCCGGTCAGGTCGCTATTGCCGGCAGTACGCGACTGGGCGACGGGGTGATTATGGCGGGTCGATCCGGTACATCCGACAATCTGACCATCGGCAACGGCGTTATTGTCGGCGGCGTGGCGACCATATTTGACGACGTCGTTCCTGGTCAGAAAGTCTGGGGTACGCCGGCGACAGAAATGAACGCCCAGTTGAAAAGCATTGCGATTTTCAAGAAGCTGCCTGAATTGGCGAAAGAACTAAAAGAACTTTCCAAACGGGTGAAACAGCTTGAAGCGGCAAAAAACGATTAAATCAGAATTTAAATTGTCCGGCAGAGGATTATTCGGCGGCAAGGAGGCAAAAGTGGTGTTCAAACCCGCCGATGTGGGTCGTGGGATTGTGTTTTTTCGCACCGACCTCGATTCGCCGACGGAAATAGCCGTCCTGCCGGAGTATATCATGCAGCGCGACCGCCGAACGGTGCTGCAGAACGGCGCCGCCTTTGTGGAAACGCCGGAACACTGCCTGGCGGCGGCGTATGCGCTGGAAATTGATAACCTGGTCGTTGAGATTGACGGTCCGGAACTGCCGGGTTTTGACGGCAGTGCGGAAGAGTATTTTAAGGCGTTTCAAAAAAGCGGCGTCGCGGAACAATCCGCACCGCGAAAAGAGATTGTTATTATCGAATCGGTCTGTATCATCGAGGACGACAAATCCATTTACGCGCTTCCCAACAGCGGCGCCGGGCTGAGCGTTACGTATGATTTGGATTATACCCAGTTCACCGGTATCGGCAGACAGTTGTATTCCTGCGAACTGAGCGAGGCGCATTTCGGACAGAACCTGGCGCGGGCGCGGACGTTTGTGCTGGAAGCGGAGGCTTGGCGAATGCAGGCGATGGGCGTCGGCGCTCATCTGGGACCCAAAAATATCCTGGTCATCGGCTCGGACGGCCCGATTAAGAACAGTTATCGCTATGACGACGAATGTGTTCGCCATAAGGTGGTGGATTTAATTGGCGATTTGAGATTGGCGGGCTGTTCGATTGTCGGACGGATTGTCGCTTACAAGACCGGTCATTATCTCAATCAGAAGTTAGTCAGGAAAATCGTCGAACAGGCCCGCGGACGGGAACAAAAAACCGCCGCCGCGGACAAGCCGCTGCTGGACATTCGGCGGATTCAGAAGATTCTGCCGCACCGTTATCCGTTCCTGCTGGTCGATAAGGTGGTGGAGATTGAAAGCGACCGTCGCATCAAGGGAATTAAGAACGTTACCATTAACGAGCAGTTCTTTCAGGGGCACTTTCCCGGGACGCCCGTGATGCCCGGCGTACTGATTGTTGAGGCGCTGGCGCAAATGTCGGGCCTGCTGTTTGCGCAGCGTCTGGAGAATACCGGTAAGCTGGCGGTGCTGCTGACGATTGACCATGTGAAAATTCGGCGTGCCGTTGTTCCCGGCGACCAGTTGATCCTGATTGCCGAGGCCGACAAGATTCGCAGCCGGGCCGCCAAGTGTAATTGCAAGGCGATGGTCGGAGACGAAATCGTCGCCGAGGCGCAATTGAAATTTATGCTTGTGGACGATGAGACATTTTAACGTCTGCAGTGTTGGGTATATTCAGCGGAGGTAAAAATCAGAATATGGGTGCAGTGATCCACCCCAGCGCCGTGATAGATAAAACAGCAAAGCTGGGTAATGAGGTCGTGGTGGGGCCGTTTACTCTGGTGGAAGCCGGCGCGGAAATCGGAGACGGCACCGTTCTCGACGCACATGTGGTTGTAGGTAAAAATGTCAGGATTGGCAAAAATAATCGGCTCTTCGCCAATTGTGTCATCGGCCGTGGGCCGCAGGTGCTGAATTTCAATAAACCTGCCGGCGGTTTGACTATCGGCGATAACAATACCATCCGGGAATTCGTCACGATTCATCCGAGTATGCATCCGGACAAAAACACGGTCATCGGCAGCGGCAACCTGCTGATGATTGGCGTACATTTGGGCCACGATTGCGCTCTGGGCGATATGATTGTGATGAGCAACTATACGCAAATCAGCGGCCACTGCCACGTACAAACCGGCGCCTGGCTTTCGGGAATGGTGGCGGTGCATCAGTTTTGCACCATCGGCAAATGGTGCTACGCGGCCGGCTATGCCGGTATTGCGCATGATATTCCGCCGTTTGTGATTGTCAGCGGTCATTATCCTTCCGAAGTCCGCGGCGTTAACAAACGCGGGATGACACGAGCCGGTCTGAATGAACGGCAGCAAGAGCAGATTGAAGAGGCCTATAAATTTATCTGGCGTTCCAGAAAGCCTGTGCTGGAGCAGGTTAAGGCGCTGGCCGAAAAGGACGGCCTCGACGAAAACGTCCGTGCAATTATCGACTTGGTGCTGAATATGAGCAAACAGCGTTTCGGCCGCTATCTGGAATTATTCCGCGAGTAATCAGCGGTTTTAGAAATGTCATTCTGGCCCCCGCTTTTGCGGGGGTAAACTCCAGCCGGAATCCAGCAGTTGTAGTTTTGCAGGATGGGCTTTACCCCATCAATTATTATGAATAAAATTCGCACAGCGGTTGTCGGCGCAGGCAAGATGGGCGCTATCCACGCCAAAGTCTATGACAAACTGGATGAGGCACAGCTGGTCGCCGTCGTGGATACGGATTTGGCGCGGGCGCAAAATCTGGCGCAGCAGTATCATTGTGAAGCCTTGTCCGACCCGGAAGAACTTGTTGGAAAAGTTGATGCAGTAACCATATCCGCGCCAACGGCTGCACATAAAACGCTTGCGGAGTTGTTCATTTCCAATCGTATCCCGGTATTGATCGAAAAGCCGCTGGCGTCGAGCGCCGAAGAAGGCCGGCGGATTGTCGAATTGTCGAAAAAGTATAACACCGTTGTCGCCGTCGGTCATTCCGAACGGTGCAATCCGGTTGTTCAGGCGATGAAACGGCTGCGCATTGAGCCGATGTTCATTGAATCCACGCGGGTCAGTCCCTATCCGTTTCGCTCGATGGATATCGGCGTGGTGCTGGACGTGATGATTCACGACATCGACATTATCCTGTCGCTGGCCGACAGTCCAGTAAAGAAGGTCGAGGCCGTCGGCGTCAACGTCATCGCCGACCAGGAAGATATCTGCAACGCCCGTATCACATTTGAAAACGGCTGCATCGCCAACATCACCGCCTCGCGTCTGGCCCTGAAGACCGAACGCAAGGTGCGCATCTTCAGCCGCCAGGCGTATTTGTCGCTCGATTATCACAAAAAAACAGGCAGTATTATCAAGGTTGCCCCTAATATCGACATCGTCAAGTGGATTCGTGAACATCAAAAGGCACAGGACTTTGATTTCTCCACCATCAACTGGGCCGAGATGCTGCATATCGAGCAATTGGATATCACCGAAGCCGAACCGCTCAAAGTTGAGCAGCAGGCGTTTTTGAAAGCCGTGGTTGACCCCTCCTGTCGGCCGGAAGTCACCGCCGAAGAAGGTCTTGCCGCACTGGAATGTGCCGAAAAAATCCTCGCCTGTGTCCGCCAACACCAATGGCGATAATATTTCTGAAAAGGGTCTTAAGTTCTTCAAGTAAGACGAGAAAGTTTCTTTTCAAGTTTAGGCGCAGGAGTAAAATACCATTTTCTGCCAATTTTTTTGCTTTCCAGCAAACCGCGGTTTTCCAAATCTATTAAATCCAGTCTTGCTGTCTGATAGACAACGTTATGGCTGGTACGGTGCGATTGTATCGTATATCTGTGATACGGATGTCTTAAAGCATGACTGACCAAAACGCGTTGTCTATGATTCAATATAGTCATCCCCCTCAAATCTCTTTCAAGACTCTGCAGACGGACAGTTTTTCTCTGGATAAACTCATGAAGTTGCTGAACAGCTTTTTGAATAACGTCCAAGTGGTAAAGTATAAAATAGGTTAAATCGTTCCCATCTGTTTCTGTATAAAGAAAAGCCCGTTCGTATTTTGCCGGCGCCTTTAACAGGACCTGAGAGATAGAAACAAATTCAAAGAGCCAGTACTTGTGACGAAGCATTGACCAGTAGAATATTGCTCTTGCCGTTCTTCCGTTTCCATCTATAAAAGGATGGTCGTAAGCAAGCCAGAAATGTAATAGGATTGAACGAATTACAGGATGAATATGGCCCGATTCTGTTTGGCCGTTGGCAAATTTACACAGTGTTTCTATTCTATGATTCAGTTCTTTTGCCGAAGGGGGTTCATGGTGCACCTCGCCGTACATATCCACAACAGAAACCCGCTCATCAGCTTTTCGAAGGCGGCCCGCTGCCGACGGATCATCAAGTGTATTTTCTGTAACCAATCGATGAATTTCAAATATCAGTTTTTTCGATAGCTCGCGGTCCTTTAGCTTGTTTATATGTTGCATAGTATTAAAATTGTTGAGAATCATCTGTTCGCTTCGATTGATTGGTTTCCGGCCGCTTTTAATCATTTCTTTTGCGATCTGCCGGGTCGTTGCCGCTCCTTCTAGTTGGCTTGAAGTAATCGCCTCCTCTATTAATGAGCTGACATAATATTGGTCGCGAGTTTCAGGATTTGTAATTTGTTCAGGCATCTGAATCAGTCCACCAGACCCTAAATCGATATCATGAAGTCTTTCTGGGATAGGATCAACCTCTAATAACATTACAAAAGAGGAGCCTTTTTTGTCGTACAAAGGGATTTTTCTGTAAGAAGGTTTCCTCTGCCATTTTATGGCAAACCACCATTCCTCGTGAGTCATCGACAAAGGCGGCGAAAGGCGTCTCAATTTATCCCAGTGCAAATATTTAATGTCTCGGGGAAGTTTAGATATTTTCTCGAAGTACTGCCTGATTTTTTGAGGTTCGTGTTTGATCTTATTCCAGATTTGATCAACATCCGGCGGCACTTGAGGCATTCTCATAATTTAACTCCAAAGCCAGATATCTGTTAATAATAATAACGGCATATATCTATTTACTAATTTAATACTAATTTGTTTAAAATTAGTATATAAAATTTCATGAAGAATACTACTAATTTTACATATTTTAGTACATAATTAGTATTTAAAGCCGCAAAGAAGATTATATCTCTTTTTCGCATAAGTAGTTATGGAAATCTTGGGCATGTCTGCGTGTTTGATAAAATCATTATTTCCAAAGGCCGACTTTGCCAATACTATACAATCTAACCCTTTTATGTCTCGTAAAATCATAGACCCAGAAGGGTTTTTTCAGGGAAGAATTGCCGCGGCGAAGTGGCGGATGAGGTCCTCGGTTTCGTCCCAGCCGATGCAGGAATCGGTCAGTGACACGCCGTATTTAAGCGGTTCCACTGAGTCGATGCTTTGCCGCCCTTCTTTAAGGAAACTTTCAAGCATAACGCCGGCGATAATGGTCGTTGGGCCGCGAATCTGGTCGGCGATGTCATAGAGCGATTCTTTTTGCCGCTTGTAATCCTTGTGCGAGTTGGCGTGGCTGCAATCAATCACGATGCCGTTTGCGATATGGGCCTTTTGCAGCAGCACCTCGGCGAACGCAACATATTCACTCGAATAATTCGGCTCGCTCGTTCCGCCGCGCATCACCAGGTGGCCGTATTTGTTGCCTTTGGTCTCGGCGATAATCGCCTTGCCGTTGCTGTCGATGCCGAGGAATGAATGCGGGCTGGACGCGGCTTTGACGGCGTCCAGCGCCACGGTCAGGTTGCCGTCGGTAGCGTTTTTAAAACCGATGGGCATTGACAGGCCGCTGGCCATTTGGCGGTGAATCTGCGATTCGCTGGTACGGGCGCCGATGGCCGCCCAACTGATTAAGTCCGACAGATACTGCGGCACAATCGGGTCCAGAAATTCCGTCGCCGCGGGCAGTCCGAGTTTGGCAATCTCCAGCAAAATTCCGCGAGACTGTCGCAGGCCGAATTCAATGTCGTACGAGCCGTCTAAGTGCGGGTCATACAGCATCCCCTTCCAGCCGAGCGTCGTTCGCGGCTTTTCAAAATAAGCCCGCATGACCAGCAGCACTTTCTCGGATAGCCCCGTCTGCAGCTTATTCAGCCGTCTTGCATATTCGAGGGTCGCATCGCGGTCATGCAGGCTGCAAGGTCCTGCAATCACCAATCGGCGTTTGTCTTTATTCGTCAGGATATTCTGGATAATCTTCCGCGAGCCGGCCACCACGTGCGCAGCCTGTGGATCTTCCGGCAGGTCCTTTTTGACTTCATCCGGCGTAATCAATGGCCGAAACCGCTTGATATTAAGATTATCCGTCCGTTCCATAACGTTCAGCGGACATTATACCGATTTATCGTAAAAAGGGCAAGATAAGTTCAGGAAGCACAAAGACAGGAAGCCCAGGCAATGTGACAAGAAGAATGGATTTGTTATTGTATGCCGTTCCAGGTTTTTTTGATGCCGGGCGGCTGTTTGATGCCGCCACGACCGTTGGATTTGTGAAAATCAATAATAATCCTTACTGCCTCGTCCGTGTCGTCGCACAGCGTAAAAACATTCATATCCTGCGGGTCAATAAAATTGTGTTTATTCAGCATTATCTTCTGCATCCAGTCCATCAGACCCTTCCAGTACTCGCTTCCCATACAAATCACGGGGAAATAAGCCTGCTTGAGCGTCTGAATCAGCACGAGAGCCTCGAAAAATTCATCCATTGTGCCAAAGCCGCCGGGCATTACGATAAAGCCGTGGGCGTATTTGAGAAACATCACCTTACGGCAGAAGAAGTACCGAAAATGCAGCGACAGATTCTGAAAGTTGTTTGGAATCTGCTGATGAGGCAGTTCGATGTTCAGGCCGATACTTTTGACGCCGGCTTCGCGGGCGCCTTTGTTGGCGGCCTCCATAATGCCGCTGCCTCCACCAGTGATGACGGCGTAACCGGCTTTGCCCACTGCGCGGGCCGTATCAACGGCCAGTTCATAGTACTTATCCCCAGGTTTCGCCCGGGCCGAACCAAATATCGACACCGCCGGCCCGACTTTCGAAAGTTCCTCAAAACCTTCTACAAACTCGGCCATAATGCGGAAAACCCGCCAGGTCTCCTCGGCAGCGATTTTTGAGTAATCAGTCATAAAAGCCTGTTTATAGGACTCACGAGCAGAATGTTTTTCGACCAACACAATTATATCGACAATCAGCGGGTCGATGTTCACCATAATTCGGGCTTGTCGGCCGCGGGGCAGTGGCGGACGATAAGACAATCGGGTTTACGGGCCTTACAGCAGGTTTGGCAAATAAACAGAATGGACTTTGAAAAGACCTATTGTTTTGTGCAGTAAAACAGAGGTGTATCGACGGTAATGCCGCATTTACGAATTTGTTCCGCGCTTAGAAAATCGCTCGGCAGAATTTTATGCACCTTGAACCCTGCCTTTTGTATCCTGTCAATGAAATCAGGTCCGTATTTCCGTACATGGTCAGATTGCCCGAAAAGCCGTTCTCGTTGCCGTGGGTCTGTAATCGATGGGTCTTCAACGGTTTTCTCGACATTAATGGGGACTAATAACAAAGCCCAGCCACTGGGTTTGAGAACGCGATAAAATTCACAAATAGCCTTTTGGTCGTCAGGAACATGTTCAAGGACGTGACTGCAATAAATCACATCAAACGCTTCGTTTCCCAACGGGATATTGGTAATATCCATCACGATCTGAACGTTTGGGCTATGCAGGTCTGCTGTAATATACCCATTTTTCAGACGTTTTTTCAGCCTTGTTTTAAAACAAGGCTCGGGAGCAACATGCAGCATTTGGTGGGGCTGACCGTTGAATAAACTGGTTTTTGTGGTGAGAAACAACCAGACCAGTCGATGTCTTTCAAGGGATTTACAATGGATACACAATGCGTCCGGCCGGGGATCAAGGCCATAGGTATCGAATTTTCTGAAGTGTCGTCCACAAATTGGGCAGTATCGCCGCGTTCCGATGAAAGAAATTCTTTTTGCGAGTATTTTAATATACCCGTATATTTTTTTTAATGTTGTCACTCCTCTTATTTTTAATTTCATTTTGTTCTTATAATTACCATAATAATCAATATGCGGGTTAAAAACATCCGAGAAACGAAAAGATAGTATTATTTACACAGCATTATTTCAAGCAAATTCAAAATGTATTCTGCGGCTTATCAGAAATAGAAGGTTAACGGATTCGCAGCTGAAGCTGTTCGAATGTTTACCATAGTTCCGGCTGATTAGCTGAGGGACAGTACCCGGCGATCGGGCAATTCGGGCAATCCGGTTTGCGCGCCTTGCAGCAGGCCCGGCCGTGAAAGACGATACAGTGACTAAACAATGTCCAGCCGCCGAATTTTTCTTTGGGCACGATTTCCATCAGGTCAAACTCCAGTTTGGTCGGGTCGCTGTTTTCCGACAGACCCAGCCTGCGCGCCAGACGAATCATGTGCGTATCGCAGATAATGGCCGGCTGGCCGAAACAGTTGCCCAAAATGACGTTAGCGGTTTTGCGTCCTACGCCCGGCAGCGTCAACAGCTCTTCCATCCTCTGCGGCACTTGTCCGTTAAATTTTTCAATCAGGGTTCGGCAGGCTTTTTGGATATTCGCCGCTTTATTGTGGAAAAAGCCCGTGGGGCGGATGTTCTGTTCGAGTTCTTCCCGCTGCGCATTAATCCAGTCTTCAGGTTTGCGGTATTTGCGGAATAAATCTTTGGTGACGATGTTGACCCGCAGGTCGGTGCACTGCGCCGCCAGGATTGTCGCAATCAGCAGTTCCAATGGCGCCACATAATTCAGCGAAACTTTCGCCTCCGGATAGGTCTTTCGCAGAATCGGAAAAAATTTCAGCGCCCGCTTTTTTGCGTCGTCTTTGTTGATTTTGTTTTTTATTATAGCCATGAAAATGTTTCTTTTGAAGAAGTGATACAAAATTCAATTAAAAGGTAAAAGTTTTTGCATTCCTTTTACAGGAAATGAGGAAGAAGAATCAAACCCGGACAGCTTGGTACTGCTAACGTTGTGAGCGGATTTTGAAACATATCCCTGATTTTGTAACAACTCTGGATGTTCAAAGGCTTCATGAGGAAGTTCGATAGCGCCTTTTTCAATCAAATGAATATTGCCAGCTAAAGAATTATCTGGTCTAACAAAAAGGGGAACTCGCCATTTCTGGAGATTTTCAACAGCGCCTTCCCAAGTACCCCCTGTGCCATCTGAAGAACTGATAACTACCGTTGCATCAGATAGTGCATAAATCACTTTATTCCTCGCCATGGCATTACCAACGTGAAATCCTGCAGTTGGATGAAACGGAGAAAGCAAAACCAAATTACCTCTTTCTATTGCATCACGACAATCGTGCGTAACAGAAAGTCTCGATAAATCATTAGATAAAACGCCGATAACATTTCCATTTGAATCTAGCGAGGATTTCATGGCTATTTGATCGACGCCTCTCGCTCCTCCGGAAATCACTGTAATATGATTCCGGGCACACTGAGAACCTATACGTAAAGTAGCCTCTTCCCCATCTTTTGAAACGTCTCTTGAGCCGACAAAAGCGATTCCTCCGCCAGATAAAAATTTTCGAGTACCGACCCCGTAAAAAACAGGAGGAGCATATTTTCCCAAAATATCTTTTAATTTTTTGGGGTAATCTTCATCCGCCCGGCTTAGAACCCATCCTCCAACATTAAGCCATCGCTCTAAATCCAGAGCCAGGACTCCGCCCCGATTCAACAGCAATTGAATACGGGAGAAATCCAAAGGGAAAGATAAATCGTTCTGAAAAGAATCTGTCTCAAGCATATCGCCGGGTCTGAGATTCTTTTGTTTTAACCAATCAATGAGGCGGTTGTATTCGGACAGCGTAAGAGGTTTTGCAGCATTTTCCTGTTTGTCCCATTGTCCATACAATAATAGGATTGCTTGTGTATCTTTCGATATATCTAACATTTTATTCTTCCATGTGTGATGTCTTTGCCAAAGCAAAAGGCCATACTGGTCCGCTGCCATTTTGTCTTAATAGGGCGGCCGTTGTAGTAAACGTCCACCTCGAATCTACCATATCATCAATCAATAAAACAGGGCTATTATGAACCTTTTCTTCGATTATGTCAAATACGCCATCCAGATTTCGCGCCTGATGATAGGAATTCTGCATTTGTTTTTGAGGCAAATTGTCCTTAATTTTACCGATGCAATCGACAAAATCCAGCTTTAATTGTCTTGCGAGTCTCTGGGCAAAGTCAGGCACCAAAGAAGTATTCCGTTTAGAAGGAATACATGTAACCCACTCAGGAAACGGCGACGGTTTCCAGCGATGGATAATCAAGTCAACTGCCGCTTCAACCAATTTGTCATCGAAACAGCCAGCTTGTTGTTTGCCTTGTTTGACGAGTTGTCCCCATACGGGGTCGCCCCAGATACATAAACACCTTCCTTCTTGGGCCTGTAATTCTTGTTTAATACTCCCCGAAAAACAATAAGCTGGAAAAGCGTCATTGAATATCCATTTTTTTCGAGGTTCGATTTCCACATCACAGCGTTTTAGAAATTCCAGAGCTGATGTTGCGGAATCAGAAGAATACTGTTCTGGGAAATAAGGAACCTTTTGGCAATTTGAACATTTATTGCAGACTACAGGATTCGGGTCATCCAGTTGTTTAGACAAAAAACACATAAGACATTCACCGGTCTGCATGTAATCCTGCATGGCCTTCTGTTCAGCATAACGTATTTCTGTAATCTTTTTAATTTTATTCTGATCTAATTGATACAAAACTGTAGTGCGAAAATATTTCTTGTCCTGTTTAACGACAGGGGAGGGTTCTTCGGTAAGCAGATATTTTAATGCCTGTTTGAGTTTTTGTCTGGGTACGTTTACTTTTGATTGAAGCTGGTCCATACTCAAGCCATTGCTTTGAGACAGCGCCTGTAAAATCGAATCTACATAGTGTTGAGGAGGGAATGCCTGCTCAATAAAATATTTCACAATATCATCATCCTCCTTGCCGCAAAAAAGAATTCCGTAGGCCGTTTCAACAGCCCTGCCGGCCCTTCCCACCTGTTGATAATAATGCACTACCGAACCGGGTCTTTGATAATGAATTACAAAGCTGAGATCGGATTTATCAAATCCCATACCTAGCGCAGTAGTTCCAACAACGACTTTGATTTTATTGGCGAGCAAGTCCTGCTCAATTTGCACTCGTTGTTCAGATGGTATGTCCGCATTATATGCAATAGCGTCAATCCCTTTATGTTTCAGCCAATCTGCCAATCGGACCGAATCCCGCACCGTTAGCGTATAAATAATTCCTGTTCCGGGAATTTTCGGTAAATGATCCGCCAACCAAGCCATTCTTGCAGCGGGTTCCGGCAGTTGTATGTTTTGCAATTTCAAGCTCGTTCTGATTAAGGAGCCTCGGTTGAGTTCGAGGTTCGAACCTAACTGTTCTCGAATATCTTGGACAACTCGATTATTTGCTGTGGCTGTCGTACTCAAAACAGGGATATTGTCAGGTAAGAGGCGTAAAATTCGAACAATTCTCCGATAATCCGGCCTAAAATCATGCCCCCAATCTGAGATACAGTGTGCCTCGTCAATTACAAACAAACCAATACTCGAGGCAATTGGCAAAAGACAATTCTTTGTGAACTCTTCATTTGCCAATCGTTCCGGAGAAATCAGAAGAATATCGATTTGATTTTGTTTCAATTGTTGCAGGATAATTTCCCATTCTTCTCGATTTGTTGAGTTAATTGTGTGCGCTCGAATTCCTGCTTTTATCGCTGCGTTGATTTGATTTCTCATCAATGCAAGCAAGGGGGAAATTAACAAGGTTGGCCCTCCTCCTTTTTCTCTGAGAAGTTTTGTTGCAATAAAATACACAGCGCTTTTTCCCCAACCGGTACGCCTCACAAGGAGAAGACGTTTTCGCTGGATAACGGATTCGATAGCTTCCAATTGTCCTTCTCTGAAGTCCGCATTGGAATTATTGCATAAAATTCGCAAATAATGTAAAGCTCGTTCCTTCATGGGAATTGTCATACATTTACTCCTTCAATAGTACAATATTTCGATGGCTTATTGACTCGATTATAAACAACAATAATTCCAACTCTGTCATTAATAACAATCACATTTCAGTGATGCGTTTTTCGCAGAATCGGAAAAAATTTCAGCGCCCGCTTTTTTGCGTCGTCTTTATCCACCTTTATGCCTTTTTTGTTTTTGTCCATACAATTTATTGTCCTAAACACGTTCAGGATAATTATACCCGCTCACCGCCCAAAAAACAGGGTGGAAAAGCCGAATTATAGATAGGCACCCTCTGTTGGAAGTTTATTACTGCGAACACGAAACCGCTGGCAGGCGTAGTCGCTTCAGAGGCCCACAGGATAAAATCAGTAAAAGTTTGCATCTTGAAAGGGCGACGACGATGACCTGGTTTGAGACTGAAGAATATGCCAAATACGTCTTTGGGGTGGAAAACGCCCTGGACGATTGGGGATATGATAACTCGCGTATGCGGCTGGAACTTGCCGAATTAGACAGGGTTGAGATGAAATTACGATCCGCTCTGCGAAACAATGGCGACGACAAGCTGTTTCATGTCCTGGCTGACGAGGTTTTGCTTCGGACCCACAATTGCCGACGCGAGATCGAGGAACGCCTGATGGCGTAACCACCGGGGGCGCGGGATTTTCTTTGGCCGGCGGCGCATTTTCTGGTACATTTTCCGTCAATGGATTTGCGGGAGTTATCGTATGCACATTGAGACGTTTGTGCTGGGCGATTTCCAGACGAACTGTTATTGTGTTCAGGCCGATTCGGACAAAAAAGACTGCATCCTCATTGATGCGGGACTGCACCCGTTTGCGATGATTCAGCATCTGCAGAATCATCATCTTGTCCCTGCGGCGGTTGTTCTGACTCACGGCCATATTGACCATATTGGCGGTCTTGAGCAAGTGCGCAGGCACTGGCCGAATACACAGGTCTATATCCACAAAACCGACGCGGCGATGCTTGCCGACCCGAATGAAAATCTTTCGGCGCTGGCCGGAACGATTTTTCAGGCACGGCCGGCGGAGAAGATGCTGGACGGCGATATCGAAATCCAAATTGCGGGTTTGCGATTTGATGTGTTTCATACTCCGGGCCATACACCCGGAGGGGTATGTTTGTATGATGCTTCGGAGCCAATCGCCTTTGTCGGCGATACCCTGTTTGCCGGTTCAATCGGAAGAAGCGATTTTCCCGGCGGCGATTATGAACAGCTCATCCAAAGCATCAAAACGAAGCTGCTGGTACTGCCTGATACGACAAAAATTTATCCCGGCCACGGCCCCGCCACCACCATTGGCAACGAAAAACGCCACAATCCTTTTCTATTGTGAGCAATTCATCTATCGTGTATCTGCAGGAATTGAGGCGCCTGTATTTCCGGTTTTTAGATTTGTATCCGGCGGATTTTTGCGCCGACGGCGTTGAGTTTTTCCTCGATTTTTTCGTAGCCGCGGTCGATATGGTACACGCGGTTGACGACGGTGGTGCCATAAGCGGCCATTCCCGCCAGAATCAGCGCCGCTGAGGCGCGTAAATCCGAGGCCATCACCGGTGCGGCGATTAGCTTGTCCGCGCCGGGAACAAATACGCTTGGCCCTTCCTTGCGAAGATTGGCGCCCATACGATTCAGTTCGGCCACGTGCATAAAACGGTCGGGGTAAATTTTTTCCGTGACGACGCTGTTGCCGCCGGCCAGGGCCAGCATCGCCATAAACTGGGCCTGCAAATCGGTGGGAAAACCCGGATAGGGCTGCGTGGTGATGTCTGCCGGCAGAATTGGACCTTCACGGCTGACGACGCATCCGTCGGGGGTTTCTTTTACGTCTATGCCGATGTGATTCAGCCGGTCGGTCACCGCCACCATATCGTTCAGAGTGCAATTGTGAATATGCAGTTTGCTGCCGGTAATTGCGGCGGCGACCATAAACGTACCGGCCTCAATGCGGTCGCCGATGACTTTATAGCGAATGGGTTTTAGTTCTTTGACCCCTTCAATGACTAACCGAGGCGAGCCAATGCCTTTGATGTTGGCCCCCATTGCATTGAGGAAGTTGGCCAGGTCGCCTACTTCCGGCTCACAGGCGGCGGATTCAATCACGGTTGTCCCTTTGGCAAAACAGGCCGCCATCATCACGTTGTCGGTTCCCAGCACAGTCGAGCCGAAAGGTCCGCCCAGAAAAATTTGCTTTCCGCGTAAGCCTCCGGGCGGTATGGAAGCGACGATATAGCCGTTTTCAAGGTGAATCTGGGCGCCGAGCTCTTTGAGACCGCGAAGATGAATATCCACGGGCCGGTCGCCGATGGCGCAGCCGCCGGGCATCGAAACTTTGACCTGACCGCAACGGGCCAAAAGCGGGCCTAAGATACAGATGCTGGCTCGCATCTTCCGCACAAGGTCGTACTCCCCGATTGGACGGTCAATTTTTGTTGCATCGATACATAAGCCGCCGGTCTTATCGCGCCATGTCGGCACGCCGAGACTCTGCATAATTGTCTCAAAGCCGGCAATGTCGGCCAGCGCCGGAGCGTTTTCAACGACCGTTTCACCGGCGGCCAGAAGAGCGCCGGCCATAATCGGCAATGTCGCGTTTTTTGACCCCGCCACCTTAATCGTGCCGGAAAGTCGAACAGGACCGTCAATTTCAAAAATGTCCATGGCTTCTGTTTTCCTTTGCAAATACCCTATCAATCTACTATAAGAAATCGGCATATTCAAGGGATTTGGATAAGTGATGACACTGGAAAATATCTGTATTACGGTTTTGGCACAAAGCATACAAGCCCGGCAGACGATAGGTTTTTTGACGGTGCTGTTTTTGGCCCTTGGGGTTGGGCTGCTGGTCTCCTGGCAGGTTCAACATCCGCTGCTGAGCTCACTGAATCATTGTCCCATACGGCGAAACCGGCTGCCGTTGTTTTTCCCATTTTTGCAATTATTTGTCTGGCTGGCCGTGGCGGGACTGCTCAACGAAATTCTCAAAAAGTTCCCGTACTTTCAACCGGAAAGCACGATGCGGTTTGCCCAAAATACGGCGTTGACGACGGTGGAAATCGCGATGGCGGCATTTTTTGTGCTGGCCGCGCGGCTTGCGTTTGTCCGGGGGCTCAAAGGGTTCGGGGTGCAATTCCGAACCGCCGGAAGGGACTTATTCTGGGCGACGGTAAATCTCATCGCGGCATATCCGGCGATTTCTTTATTGCTCTGGCTGACCCTTTATGTGGGGCAGCAATTTGCCGGGCCGGAGTTCGAACTGCAAAAACATCAAACGCTTGTAGAATTGAGCCAAAACGGCCCGGTGGGGATGAAAATTTTTCTGGCGTTTTCTGTTCTGATGATTGTGCCGACTTTTGAAGAGCTGCTTTTTCGGGGGCTTTTACAGTCAACCCTCACTGCGTACCTGGTAAAACCCTGGCTGGCCATCGGAATTACCTCGTTGCTGTTCGCCTTATTGCATTACGGGACACATTTTCTCGGAATTTTCGCGTTGTCGTGCTGCCTGGGGTACGCTTACGAAAAAAGCGGTTCACTCCTGCGGCCGATATTTATTCACATCCTTTTTAACGGCACATCGGTGTTGGCAATTCTGCTGTCCGGGTCAACATAACCTCGATACCCCCCTCTAAAAGCAAAAATCGGCGTTTTCTGTGTTCTACAGACACTCGACGGGGAGCATTATAGCCTGTTTTTCTAAGAGCCAAAGTGGGCAAAAAATGTCGAAAAAACAAAATGAAAAATATGCAGAAATTTCTGTTGATTTTTTGATACAATTTTGTCAATAATGGTACACATCGGAGAGGAAAGTGGTCAAGCCAAACGTACGAGGAGGGTTTGACCCCACAACAGTAAAGACACTTTGGGTCGGCGCAAAAGGGTATATTTCTGCGCCGGCCCAGAAGCTTTTATATATGTTTTGCCGTTTCGGGTGAAAGCCTGACCCCTGAAAGGGCTTTCGTACCGCCTACGGCGGTAAAACATCTGGTTTCGGAGGAGAGGAAGATGGAAAAAGTTTTCCTGCGGATAGCAGGAAACGCAGAATCCCCCCTCAGGGGTAAGGGGGGATTCTGTCTTCCCGACACATTATCGCTCACGCCGCAATATCAGCCCGGCATCCTCGACAAAATCGTTCAAATATAAAAGACCTGCGGGAATTTTCAGCAGGTCTTTTTTTGGGGGGTTATATACCTAGCGCCACCTAGACAACAAACCGCTCTTTTTTCATGTAGAGCCGATGCACGTTGTCTGGGTGAACTCTGAACTTTG
>Ga0315294_10001075_pt1 | contig 29505 bp, 30 predicted proteins | sample YL17G13_40_MG_FD_203626 | JGI IMG/M metagenome (GOLD analysis project Ga0315294, IMG submission 203626) | Sediment microbial communities from Yellowstone Lake, YNP, Wyoming, USA - YL17G13_40 | ecosystem: Environmental > Aquatic > Freshwater > Lake > Sediment | place: USA: Wyoming | collected... | reverse complement strand
CTCATCTTTGCGCAGGAGTCCGTTGTCGATAAAAATGCATCTTGAGTTCCTGCCTATGGCTCTATGGATTAATATTGCCGCCACAGAAGAATCCACTCCCCCGCTTAAACCCAAGACTACCTTATCGCGGCCGACCGTCTTTTTTATATTTTCCACCGATTCTTTGATAAACGACTCCATGGTCCAGCGGCCGAGGCATCCACAGGTCTTAAATAAGAAGTTGCTTAAAATCTGATTGCCCCGTTCCGTATGCGTCACTTCCGGATGGAATTGAACCGCGTGTATCTTTCTCTTTGTACTTGAGATGGCGGCAATGGGTGTATTCATGGTGTGCGCGCTGATATGAAACCCGGGCGGAAGTTTCTTTACGTAATCGCCGTGGCTTGCCCAGCAGGTAAAGTTCCCCGGAAGATGCCTGAATAAATCGCGGTTATCGTCCACAAATAATTCCGTCTTGCCGTATTCGCGCTCCTTGGTATGCCTGACCTTGCCTCCCAGCATCTCCGCAATAACCTGCATTCCGTAACAGATGCCCAGGATGGGCAGGCCTAATTTAAATATCCCCTTGTCAGGATAAGGGCTCTTCTTCTCTACCACTGAATCCGGCCCTCCGGAAAGTATCAGGCCTTTTGGCGAGAGCGCGGCTATCTCTTTTGCCGGCATATTGTAAGGTATGATTTTAGAGAATACCTTGTTTTCTCTTACCCTCCGGGCAATTAACTGGGTATACTGTGAGCCAAAATCTAAAATAAGTATTGCCTGTCTTGTCATTTACTGCCTCGCCTTTCTCTGCATTCTACATTATTCTACATTCTATATTCTACCTACTGTTTTATTTTCCCATCCCCACTCTCTGGTCAACCTGGAATATTTTGCCTTCCGTATGTATCGACGGCGCGATGATAATCTCTACATCGTGCATCTGCTTAGGATTAGAGGCGCCGAGCGAGCCCATGGAGGTCTTTAACGCGCCCATTAAGTTCTGCGAACCGTCGTCAACGCGGGCAGGGCCAAAAAGGATTTCTTCCAGGGTGCCCGTGGTGCCTACGTATATCCGCGTGCCGCGCGGAAGGTTTACGTGTGAAGTAGCCATCCCCCAGTGATAACCTCTGCCGGGCGCTTCTTTTGCGCGGGCAAAACTTGAGCCGATCATCACTGCATCTGCGCCGCAGGCAAAGGCCTTGCAGATATCGCCGCCGCGATTCATCCCTCCGTCAGTGATTATGGGTATATATCTACCGCTTCTCTTGTAAAAAAAGTCTCTGGCAGCAGCGGCATCCACGGTTGCAGTCACTTGCGGCACTCCGATCCCCAATACTCCGCGGGTGGTGCAGGCAGCTCCCGGACCAACACCGATGAGCAACCCTGCCGCTCCTGTCTCCATAAGCTCAACAGTCATCTCATAGGTGACGCAATTACCGATAATCACGGGGATCTTTGTGGCTTTACAAAATCTGAGTAAATCCAGGCTCTTGTATTCCCTGGAAACATGCTTTGTGGTGGTAACCGTAGACTGGACTACAAACATATCCGCGCCGGCTGAAATTGCCAGTTTGGAAAATTTTTCCGCATGCGCGGGGATACAACTTACTACCGCCGTGCCTTTTTTCCTTTTAATCTCTGTGATCCTTTTTGAAATAAGCCTTTCTTTGACGGGCTTATTATAGATTGACTGGATTAACTCTGTGGCTTTCTGCGGGGTGGCCCTGGCAATCTGCTCCAAGACCATACCGGGTTTTTCATAACGCGTCTGGACGCCATCGAGGTTCAGTACTGCAATGCCTCCGAGGCGAGACATCTTCACGGCAAAATCAACATCCACAACGCCGTCCATAGCTGCGGCTAAAATGGGTATCTTGAAAATTCTTTTGGCAATTTCAAAGGCAGTGTCTACTTCATTGGGATTTACGGTCTGCGCCCCCGGCACCAGCGCGATTTCATCAAAACCATAACACCTGCGAGCCCTTTTACCTATACCTATCCACTCTGCCATTTTTACCTCTCTTTATATAACTTATTGTTTCTCAAAGGGTTATGAATTTTAGCCTCTTTTGCGAGAGTTGTTTATGAAAGGTTGCATAATTTTACATCAACATTACAATTTTGTCAATTGAATTTTTTGAAACAAAAAGGGCGAAGTTTTTCGCTTCGCCCTTTTTACTATGAACTATGAACTATCAACTATGAACTAACTTAATACATCCCTCCTCCGCCCATCCCGCCTCCCGGTGGCATAGACATAGGAGCTTCTTTTTCGGGCTTGTCCACAATCACTGCCTCGGTAGTCAACAACAGCGCTGCGATACTGGCTGCATTCAGCAAGGCGCAACGCGTAACCTTTTTAGGGTCGATTACGCCTGCATCAACCATATCCACATAAGCGTCCTGCACCACATCATAACCTATATTCATTTTTTCCTGCTTTACGCGCTGCACTACCACAGAACCTTCCTGGCCTGCGTTCTGGGCAATCTGCCTTATGGGTTCTTCGAGCGCACGCTTGATAATGTCCACACCTATCTTTTCATCGCCTTCGAGTTTTAACTTTTCCAGGGCAGGGATGGCGCGGATTAAAGCCACACCGCCGCCCGGGATGATGCCTTCCTCAACAGCTGCGCGGGTAGCATGAAGCGCGTCTTCTACGCGTGCCTTCTTTTCCTTCATCTCTGTCTCGGTCGCAGCACCGACGTTGATTACAGCGACTCCTCCGGCGAGCTTTGCCAGGCGCTCCTGGAGTTTTTCCTTATCATAGTCAGAATCGGTATCGTCAACCTGTTTTTTAATCTGTGCGATCCTGGCATTCACTGCTGACTGTTTACCGGCGCCTTCGACTATTGTTGTATTCTCTTTGTCCACCTTTACTCTCTTTGCGCGGCCTAAATCATCGATATCCACATTTTCCAGTTTTATGCCTAAATCTTCGGTAATTGCTTTGCCGTTGGTAAGGATAGCGATATCTTCGAGCATAGCCTTGCGCCTATCGCCATAACCGGGGGCCTTTACCGCGCAGGCAACAAAGGTGCCGCGTATTTTGTTGACTACCAGGGTCGCCAGGGCCTCGCCCTCAACTTCCTCAGCAATAATCAAAAGCGGCTTTCCTGCGTGGGCAATCTTCTCTAAAAGGGGCAATAAATCTTTCAGGGAAGAGATTTTTTTCTCATGGATAAGAATGTAAGGCTCTTCTAAAATGCACTCCATCCTTTCCGCATCGCTGACAAAATAAGGGGAGATGTAGCCCTGGTCAAACTGCATACCCTCTACTAATTCCATGGTAGTAGCGGTTGTCTTTGCTTCCTCAACGGTAATTACGCCGTCTTTGCCTACTTTTTCCATTGCTTCGGCAATCTGGTCGCCGATTGCCATATCGCCGTTTGCTGCGATGGAGGCAACCTGGGCAACTTCTTTTTTCTCCCTTGCGTTAATAGGCTTGGAAAGTTTTTCCAATTCCTCTACCACCTTTTCCACTGCCTTTTCAATCCCGCGCTTTAAAGCCATGGGATTTGCTCCGGCAGCAACGTTTTTTAAACCTTCGCGGTAAATTGCCTCAGCCAAAACCGTGGCGGTAGTGGTGCCGTCGCCAGCGGTGTCTGAAGTCTTCTCGGCAACCTCTTTTACCATCTGGGCGCCCATGTTCTCATAGGGGTCTTCCAGTTCAATCTCTTTGGCTACCGTAACGCCGTCTTTGGTTATTGTGGGTGAGCCGAATTTTTTGTCAATGACCACATTGCGGCCCCTGGGCCCTAAGGTCACCTTGACAGCCGCAGCCAACTGCTCAACACCGCTTAAAATCTTCCTGCGGCCTTCATCGCTGAACAACAATTGCTTTGCCATGGACTCCTCCGTTATTTTTTAGAGAGTGTTGAATAATTAACTTTACACGAATTAACACGAATGAAAAGCCGAATTAACACGAATAAATTAGTGGAAATTCGATAGGAATTCGTGGGAATTTGTGTAAAAAATGTATTTTTCAACAGTCTTATTTAATAATTGCCAGAATATCCTCTTCGCGCATAATCAATAATTCTTCGCCTTCTTTGGTAGTAATCTCATTACCGGAATATTTTCCGTACAATACTTTATCGCCGACTTTTACCTCAGGCGCCTGCAGAGTGCCGTTTTCCAGCACCTTGCCTTTGCCTACGGCAACAACCTTACCCTCTTGAGGCTTTTCTTTGGCAGTGTCAGGCAACACTATGCCGCCCTTAGTCTTTGCTTCTGCCTCTAAAGGCTTAATCACCACACGATCACCCAATGGCTTAATCTCCATGTTTCTACACCTCCTTAAATGAGCCCGTTCGACTTCGCTCGGAACTAGTCCTGTCATTAGCACTCTGAATAAGAGAGTGCTAATTATAAAAGAAAAAAATTTTTTGTCAAGAGATTTTTTTAGAAAATATTTTAGAAAGACGATTCTTAAGCTTTCCCTTCAGTACTGCCAGAAAGCCCTTTGTTCTTACGAGTAGGTATTTATCGAGTTCTTGAATGTCGGTATCTTTTATGTTTATAAATTCTATGCCTGCTTCATAAACGCTACCTACCTTTTTCTTCCTGATAGTCAGTTCCCTTATCCAGGCCACCCTGCCTTTAGTAATTATAAATTTATTTAATTGCGGCAGGGGAAATTTAAGGTCCAGGATAGCCCCCTGTTCCAATCTTTCAAAAACAATAATACGTATCCCCACCAAGCTGATATTCTTGCTTTCCGTAGTAAAAAGCTCTGCCTCCTCCTGCTCGGAGACCGCATATTCTACTTCTGCATTAAAAGGTAAACGCGGGAATCTCCTTCTTTCTCTGCCGGACATAGACCTGGATATCCTCCTATTGCTTAATTATAGCATATTTTTTCTTTGTCTATAAATAAGGTTTAAGCCGCGAAGTGTTAAATCCCGGTTTATCTTGTCGAGTTGCCGGCAATATCTCCCCATTAAATTGATATTGCCTCCTGTGCCGATGACTTTTGCGTTTTTACCTATTTTATTCTTTATCCTTATTACTAAGGCATCGGTGAGTGCGCTGAAACCATAAACTACGCCGCTTAACAGGCTGTTTTTTGTATCCCGGCCGATGAATTCTCCTGCCTTATTTAATCTTATTTTAGGCAGCAATGCAGTCCGTTCGGCAAGGGCATCGAGAGAGATCTGTAACCCCGGTAAAATCATACCTCCCATATATTCTTTTCTCTTCGAGATTACATCAAAGGTAATGGCAGTGCCAAAATCCACAACAATAACAGGCGCACCGTAAAGCGCGGTTGCGGCATAGGCATTAACCAAGCGGTCCTGGCCGACCTGCTTAGGTTTACGGTAGCAGTTCCTGATAGGCACCTTTATGCCCTTACCTATAATATATGGGTTCCTGCCTAAGAGCCTTCTAAAGTCGCGCTCCAAAACCCGCAAGGCGCTAGGCACCACGCTGCAGGCGATTAAGCCATCAATTTTATTCCTGAGGAATATTTTCTTAAGATGGGCTGAATAATCCTTCTTCCCGGTAGGAATCGTATATCTGTTTATCAGGCGCCTTCCCTTAAATACAGCCAGGCTTATATTGGTATTGCCAACGTCAACGGCTAAGAGCATTTTTCAATTCTTTTATCTGGTCTCTGATTGCCGCGGCTTCTTCAAACTGCAGGTTCCTTGCCGCTGATTCCATTTCATATCCTAATTCCGCTATATATTTATTTAACTCGTATTCCTCTCTATTCTGGCCGGTTAGGCCCTCAATAAATTGCTCTGTCTCCTCTAAATCCTCAATCCCCTGCCTTATCGCCTTTTGGATAGAGCGGGGGGTAATTTTATTTTCTCTGTTAAATTCCAATTGCCTGTTTCTGCGCCGGCTGCTCTCCGCAATTGCCTTTTTCATGGAGCCGGTGATGCTGTCCGCATACATAATCACCGTCCCGTTAATATTACGGGCGGCCCTTCCTGAAACCTGAATCAGGCTGGTTGAGGAACGCAAGAAACCTTCTTTGTCGGCATCCAGAATCGCTACCAGCGATACCTCAGGTAAATCCAGGCCCTCCCTTAACAAATTTATCCCCACCAAACAGTCAAATTCTTTTTGCCTTAATTCCCGAAGTATTTTTGAACGCTCTATGGTCCGGATTTCCGAATGCAGATATTTTACTCTCAATCCCTTTTCTTGTAAATAACTTGTTAAGTCTTCGGCCATTCTCTTGGTCAGCGTGGTCACCAGGACCCGCTCATTACTCTGTGCCCGTTTTCTGACCTCGCCGATTAAATCCTCGATCTGGCCTTCGGTGGGCTTAACGATGATTTCCGGGTCAACTAACCCCGTAGGCCGGATAATCTGCTCGATAACACTGCCTTTACTTTTTTCTATTTCGTATTCATCCGGGGTAGCGGAGACAAAAATCTCCTGTTTGGCTAAATTCTCGAATTCTTCAAATTTCAGCGGGCGGTTATCAAGGCAAGAAGGCAACCTAAAACCGTATTCTACCAGCACCTCTTTTCTGGCGCGGTCCCCCTCATACATCCCCCTTAGTTGCGGCAGGCTAACATGCGACTCATCAATGACGGTGAGGAAGTCACCCTGAAAATAATCAATCATTGAATATGGCCTTGAACCTGCCGGCCTGCCTGAAAGGTGCCGCGAATAATTTTCGATGCCGTGGCAATAACCAATCTCCTTTAACATTTCTAAATCATAATTAGTGCGGGATTCAAGACGCTGCGCTTCCAGTAATTTGTTTTTGCCTCTTAAGATTTTAAGCTGCTCTTCCAATTCTAATTTTATGGACTGCATTGCCGCTGTAACCCTGTCTCCCGAAACAATAAAATGTTTAGCCGGATATATCGCTGCCCTCTCAAGGGAACTCAAGGTTGCGCCGGAGGCCGGTTCTATCTCCAGAATTTTCTCTATTACATCGCCTGACAATTCTATGCGCAGCGCTTTCTGCTGGTAAGAAGGAAAAACCTCCAGCACATCTCCCCGCACGCGTAATCTGCCACGGATAAATTCATAGTCGTTTCTCTCATATTGTATCTGGATGAGCCTTGAAATAAGTTCATCGCGGGAAAGAGCCTGGCCTTTTTCTATAAAAACCAACAATTGGCGGTAATCCTGAGGGCTGCCCAAGTTATAAATACAGGATACCGAGGCGACAATCAAGACATCGCGGCGCGACATAAGCGAAGTAGTTGCGGAAAGCCTTAAGCGGTCTAACCTGTCGTTAATCGCTGAATCCTTTTCTATGTAGGTATCGGTCGAGGGGATATACGCCTCTGGCTGATAATAATCATAGTAACTGACAAAATACTCCACGGCATTATTAGGGAAAAATTCCTTGAATTCAGAATACAACTGCGCGGCTAAGGTCTTATTATGAGAGATTACCAGAGTCGGCAAATTTACCTTGGCAATTACATTGGCGAGAGTGAAAGTTTTTCCCGAACCGGTAACGCCCAGGAGCGTCTGAAATCGCCTACCTGATAAAACTGATTCCGCGAGTTCCCTGATTGCTTTAGGCTGGTCTCCGCAGGGACGGTAATTTGAAACCAGTTTGAATCTTTCCATTAATCTAGGGGGTCCCTAATCTTGCCTTCGATAGGCCCTATGCCTGTATTAAATCTAAATCCTACTGGGATACGGCGTGAATCGGCAGTTAGGCAAACAAAAATATTGCGCCTACCCAGGATGTACTCGCTTAATTTGGAATTTATGAAAACTCCAAACACCAGAAAACTCCCTTTATGACGAATATCTTTTAAAAAAGGCTTTTCTGCCTTGAGGTCTAACTTCCAGTTCCTCCGGGCATAATAAATATTTATCGAATAATTCTTACCCACTTCCAGCTGCATCAGCCGAAGGCAATAAAAACTGGAGAGCAGGTCCTGAACGCCGCTCATGATTTTAAGGGTACTAGGGGTATCCGATTCAATTTTATCGCGCACACCAGAGAGAGTTATGGTAGCCGTAGAACCTTGAGTTTTATACTTTGCCTCCTTCTTTTCCCAATCAAAATCAATCTCCACAGAGTCAAATTTATCTCTTAAACGCCTGGTCTTTTCAAAACGCAGGGTCTGAAAAGTATTAGTGTCTATATAGGTATGCACCGTATATTCAACATCATAGAGCTTGCAAAACAATCTGTTCGGCACTGCCCGGCCAGTAATATGGTAACAGTCTCTACCGTTTATCTTCTTTATATCTTCCACCTTTAGGATGATATTGCCCATAGGAATTCCCAAGCACTCTAACCGATAATGCAATGTTTCTCCCGCCCTTAATGAATTTTCGGGATTGGCTATAGTAAATTTTTCTTTCTGGTTGCTGAAATTCTGGGCAGAGACAGCAGTGCTCAAGCTAAAAATGACGACCATTGCTATTACGGTATTTTTCATGATTTTAAAACCTCTAGGCTTATATCCACTGATTTTATAGAATGCGTTAGCTCTCCAACTGAAATAATCTCTACTCCGCTAGCAGCAATCTTTTTTATATTTTTAAGATTTATGCCTCCGGATGCCTCGAGCTTAGGTGTTAGGTGATGAGTGTTAGGTGTTAGGCTATTCCTGATTGCGACGGCCTTTTTCATCTCTTTTGTGCTCATATTATCTAAGAGGATTATGTCCGGTTTCATCTTCAGCGCTTTTTTAAATTCATTTAGATTTTTTACTTCAACCTCTATCCTAACTCTGGGTGAAATCCTTTTTTTAATTTTATCTAAACCTAAAACCCAAAACCTGACACCTAACACCTCAATATGATTATCTTTAATAATGACCATCTCATCCAGCCTCATCCTGTGATTACAACCGCCCCCGATATGCACGGCATACTTTTGTAATTCTCTTAAACAGGGAATAGTCTTTCGGGTGTCGGTAATTTTTATTCGATAGGGCCTGACTTTCCTTACATACTCTCTTGTCTTTGTCGCTATCCCGGAAAGCAGGGTTAAAAAATTAAGCGCCACCCTTTCTGCGGATAAGATGCTGCCGGCCCTGCCCTGGATTCTGGCGATTATTTTCCCCTTCCTTACCATTTGCCCCTCTTTGACAAGGGGCGTAAATTTAATCCTGCCGTCTACCGTCCTGAGCACTCTCTTGGCAACGGCTAGGCCGCAGGCCACGCAGTCCTCCTTCGCTAAAAAAACTGCTTTTATAAATTTATTTTCCGCAACCGTTAATTGCGTGGTGATATCTCCCCGGCCTATATCTTCTCTTAAGGCGCGCCGGATAATGCTGTCTAATTGCTGGCCGTCAAGCCCTGGATTTCTCTCTGAAAGGAAAAATTTAGCTGAGCCCATCTCTTACTGCCTTCAGTTTTTTAAGCGTATCATTGAGTTCCGCTAATTTAGTTTTTTCAGCCTCTACGATTTCTAGTGGAGCTCTTTTGAGAAAATTATCGTTGGAGAGCATTTGTTTTTTTGCCTTTATCTCTAATTCTGCTTTTTGTATTTTTTGCTCGATCTTGCGTTTGTGCCTCTCTGCGTCAGGCGCTCCGGAAAGAGGGATAACTATATGCGCATCGCCTTCTACGCTGACAAACTCTTCCGTAGCGCGGCGATACTCCCCCTCAATAACCAGTTTACTTAATTTCGCTGAGTTTTGTATGTACGGAGCCGCTGACTCCAGGAAACTCCTCTTTGCCCTGTTGCCTATGCAAATCCTGGCCTCTATTTTATCCTGTATAGGTATCTCCAGTTCCGAGCGCATATTCCTAACGGTAGTGATTACTTCAAATAGCATATTCATTAACTTTTCGGTCTTTTTATCGACCATCTCCTCCTGCATATGCGGCCAAGGCTCCGTCATTATACTCCTGACTTTGCTTGTCCTGAGCGAAAACGAAGGATGACTTTGTGACTTTGTGACTTGGGCCAACCTCTGCCATATCTCTTCGGTAACAAAAGGCATGAAAGGGTGCATTAACCTTATGGTTTTCTCCAAGACTTTATACATAACCAGCTGGTTATGCCGATGTTTTATATCGGATTTTATCATCTCCAGATACCAATCGCAGAACTCATGCCAAAAGAACCCGTAGAGCAAATTGGCGGCTTCGTTAAACTTGTAGGTATCCAGATCTTTATTTACTCCTCTTAGGACTGAATAAAACCTGCTCAATATCCATCTATTCACTATATTTTCAGCCGGAGGCTGATCCGCCTGTGGTGGAAAATCTTCTTTTTTTTCCGCCAAGCTATCTGATATAGGGCGGGATCCCGCTTGAGATAAAGAATGGGTGCGGGAAAAGAACGCGCAGAGGTCAAAATTAGTATTTGCCGGCTCTAAATTCATTAAGATAAAACGGGAGGCGTTCCAGATTTTGTTGGCAAAGTTTCTGCCCTGTTCAAACCTTTCCTTAGACAAAAATACGTCCTGACCCTGGCTGGTTATAGATATCAGGCTGAAACGCAGGGCATCTGTTCCGTATTCGTTGATAATTTCTAAGGGGTCAATAATGTTTCCTAAGGATTTGGACATCTTCTTGCCTTCGATATCGCGCACTGTGCCGTGGATATAGACATCGCGGAAGGGAATGTCTTTCATGAACTCTAAACCAGCCATAATCATGCGCGCCACCCAGAAAAAGATAATCTCCGGTGCCGTTACCAGAACAGAGGTAGGATAGAAATAATCTAAATCTGCTTTCAGCTTTCGGCTATCAGCTATTAGCTTATCGTTAACTGACGAGTGACGAGTGACGAGTGACGACTGAAATGGCCAATAGAACGTCGCAAACGGCCACAGCCAGGACGAAAACCAGGTATCAAGAACATCCTCATCCTGATAAATATCAGTCAAACCACATCGCGGACACTTGTCAGGTTTTATACGCGAAACAATAATACCTTTTTCAGATCCAGAATCTGATGACTTGATGACTTGGTGACTTGGTGACCCCTGACATTTCTTGCAATAATATACCGGGATGCGGTGCCCCCACCAGATCTGCCTGGATATACACCAGTCCTGGATGTTCTCCATCCAGTTGAGATAAACCTTCGTCCAGCGTTCAGGGTAAAATTTTATTTTACCTTTCTTGACCGCCTCGGTTGCCGGCTTAGCCAAAGGCTTCATCCTGACAAACCACTGCTTTGAGAGATACGGTTCGATGATGGTATGGCAGCGATAACAATGCCCTACGGATAATGCATGCGGTTCAACCTTATCAAGTAGCCCTTTACCTCTCAGGTCCTTGAGGATAGCCTCTCTCGCCTCAAATCTATCCATACCGTTGTAATCGCCCGCATTTTCATTCATGCGTGCGTCGGGGTGCATGACATTCACAAATTCAAGGCGGTGTTTTTTACCCAATGCGTAATCATCGGGGTCATGGCTAGGCGTCACTTTAACTGCTCCGGTGCCGAACTTCATATCCACCATGCTGTCTGCAATTATCTTTATTTCCCTGTTCATTAAAGGTAAAATTAATATCTTACCGATTAGTTCCTTGTAACGTTTATCTTTGGGGTTAACCGCTACCGCAGTATCGCCTAACATGGTCTCTGGCCTTGTCGTTGCCACCACGATATATGCCGGCAATCCGGTATTGTGCCCTTTGGGTTTACTTGTGACCTTGTGACCTGGTGACTTTGTGACCTCTTCCTTAAAGGGATATCTTAAATAATACAGATTTCCCTCTAATTCCCGGTGCGGCGCTTCTTCGTCAGAAAGGGCGGTTGAGCACCTCGGGCACCAGTTTATAATGTAATTGCCTCTGTAAATAAGCCCCTTCTCGTATAACCTGACAAAGACTTCAGTCACTGCCTTTGAATACTCTTCGTCCATAGTAAAACGGAGCCGCCCCCAATCGCAGGAAGCGCCCAGTTTCTTAAGCTGCTGTATAATAGTCGAGCCGTACTGCTCTCTCCAGAGCCAGACCCTCTCAATGAATTTTTCTCTGCCTAAATCCTTCCGTTCCAGGCCCTCTTTGGCAATCGCCCTTTCCACGACGTTCTGAGTGGCAATACCGGCGTGGTCTGTGCCGGGCATCCAGAGAGACTCCTCGCCCTTCATGCGATGGTAACGGATGAGAATATCCTGAAGGGTATTATTTAAGGCATGCCCCATGTGTAAGATACCGGTTACGTTGGGCGGCGGGATAACTATACAGAAGGTTTTTTTTGAGGGGTTTGGTTTTGCGGAGAATAGATTATTTTCTTCCCAGAATCTGCACCATTTATCTTCGGTTTCTTTGGGATTATATTGCTTGGGAATCTCGCCTATCATTGCAGCTTATCTTTTAAGAGCTTGTATTCAATGCTATCTACCAAGGCTTGCCAGGAAGCTTCAATTATATTTTCATGCACGCCAATAGTACTCCAGGTGTCATTTTCATCCTGCGACTGGATAAGCACGCGCACCCGCGCGGCCGTGCCTGCCTTTTCATCCAGGACGCGCACCTTGAAATCCGAAAGGCGCATCTTGGATAAGGTGGGATAAAAATCTTTCAGCGCTTTTCTGAGCGCATTATCCAGGGCATTGACCGGGCCGTCGCCTTCTGCTGCGGTATGTTCTTTTATCCCTTTTACTTTTAATTTAATGATTGCCTCTGAGGTGATTTTTTTGTCCGAACGTTTCTCTACCACCACCCTAAAACCCTCCAATTCGAAGAACCTCTTATATTTTTTGAGCGCCTTTTTCATTAATACTTCGAAGGATGCTTCCGCAGCCTCGAAATGATAACCCTTATGCTCTAAGGACTGGACGAGTTTTAAAATCTTTTTTGTCTGGGGGTCCTCTTTGCTTAAATCTAAATCTAAGTCCTTTGCCCGGACCAAGACCCCGGTTTTCCCTGCCAATTCAGAAACCAGAATCCTGCGCCTATTGCCTACCAGCTCCGGCTCAACATGTTCATAGGTCCTGGGGTTTTTCATTACCGCATTGATATGCACCCCGCCTTTATGCGCAAAAGCAGAAGCCCCGACATAGGGCTGGTCGTTTCTCTGCTTCATATTGCTTATCTCGCTGACAAAGCGCGAAACCTTGGTCAGCTCTTTCAACTTATCGTCAGCAATGCAATCAATGCCCAATTTTAATTTAAGATTGGCGATAATCGGGATCAAGTCCGCATTACCGCAACGTTCGCCATAGCCGTTGATGGTGCCCTGCACCATATCCGCCCCCGCTTCCACCGCAGCGATAGAATTTGCTACAGCCAGTTCAGAATCATTATGGCAATGGATACCCAGCCAGACGTTTATTTCAGGCCGGATTTCTTTGATAATGCCGGAAATCCTGGAAGTAAGCGTCCCGCCGTTGGTGTCGCATAAAACCACTGCCTTGGCCCCCGCTTCCTGCGCAACGAAGAGGCACTTCAAACTGTATTCCTTATTAGCCCCGTAGGCATCAAAAAAGTGCTCGGCATCATAAAATACGGTCAGACCGCAAGAAACCAGAAAACTTACCGTGTCCTTAATCATATTCAGATTCTCATCCAGAGTGGTCTTCAGGACATCCGTAATATGCAGGCCCCAGGTCTTCCCGAAGATAGTCGCCACCTTAGCCTGTGATTTTAAGAGGGCCTTGAGATTATTATCTTCTGCTGCTTTAGTGTGCGGCCGGCGCGTTGAGCCAAAGGCAACTAATTGAGCATTCTTAAGGCGCAACTTTGCCATCTTCAAATAGAACTCCATATCTTTGGGATTAGAGCCCGGCCAGCCGCCTTCAATATAATGTATGCCTAAAAGGTCTAATTCCTTCGCGATACTGACTTTATCCATCGCGGAATAAGAAATACCTTCGCCCTGTGCGCCATCGCGCAAAGTTGTATCGTATAATTTTACTCCGGACATATACCCCCCTCTACTTTCCCAAACCGAATTTTTCATGTAAGGCCTTGACAGCCGATTCCCCGAATTTCTTCTTTATAATGCAAGATATGCTTATATCTGAAGTGGAAATCATCTCGATATTGATCCTGTTCTTGGCTAATATATCAAACATATGGGCAGCAACCCCCGGGTGAGATTTCATGCCCACTCCGACGACAGAAACGCGGGCTATATCCTGGTCCTCCAGGACCTCGCCGGCCCTAATACTCCTGGCGACTTTTCTGGTAATCCTCATCGTCTTCTGGATACCTGCTTTGTTTACCGTAAAAGATATATCGGTCTGGCGGATATGGCTTACATTCTGCACTATCATATCCACGTTGACTCCGCTAGTGGATAATTCCTTGAATATCCGTGCCGCTATCCCGGGGCGGTCGGGGACATTACAGACGGTAATCTTTGCTTCGTTTTTGTTCAGGGTTATCCCGCTTACCAGCACATCTTCCATTCTTTTGGCCTCCTTAATAATCAAAGTCCCGTTTCTCTCATTAAAACTGGAGCGGACATGTATGGGCACATCGAATTTTTTCGCCACCTCGATGGAACGTGCCTGCATAACCTGCGCCCCTAATGACGCCATCTCAAGCATCTCATCATAGGTAATTTCTTTGATTTTTTTAGCCTTTGGTTCTATGCGAGGATCGGTAGTGTAGATACCCTCAACATCGGTGTAGATTTCGCATTCACCCGCATTCAATTCTTTCGCCAGCGCCACTGCCGTTAAATCCGAACCGCCCCTGCCTAAAGTAGTGATATCCTGGTTCAGGGTTACGCCCTGGAACCCCGCTACAATCACGATCCTGCCTTTTCTTAGTTCTTCCTTTATCTTATCCGCATTTATTTTTATAATCCTGGCGCGCGTATGACTGGTATCAGTAATAATTCCCACCTGTGCGCCGGTAAAAGAAATAGCCTCAAAACCAAGTTTGTGTATTGCCATAGCCAGGAGCGCCACGGAAATCTGCTCTCCGGTAGATAGCAGCATATCCATTTCACGCTCAGAAGGCTCGGCATTGATTTTATGCGCCAATTCAATTAATTCATCGGTTGTATCCCCTGATGCAGAAACAACCACCACTAAATCATAGCCTTTTTTTCTGTAACCCGTTACCCTTCTGGCTACGTTCTGTATGCGCTCAACGCTGGCTACGGAAGAGCCGCCGAATTTCTGCACTATCAGGCCTCTATGCATTCCTCTTTCTCCTCATAAAAATAACAGGTATTACCTCGAAAAACATAAAACCAGCTAAGATAATTAAAAGTACAGAAACAATAAGCAGCACGATTTCTTTATTTAGAGAATACCTGATGGCCTGATATACCAAGGCCGCAACGGTAGTAAGTAGCATAAAGAACGCCGGCCACAGAGTAAACTTTACGCTTTTGTTCTTGCTTAAGAGCCAGCAGCTTAAAACAAACAGCGCCAATGCTGCTATCAGTTGATTAGAGGCGCCGAATACCGGCCAGATCTTCTGCCATTTACCGCTGAAAGCCAGGGCACCGCTTAAGATTATAATAACGAGGGTGGAAAGATAACGATTTTTTATTTTAAATAACTCCTCGGTTAAGTAACGCGATATCCTCGTCGCGGTATCCAGGGTCGTCAATATAAAAGCATTCAATATGGTTATGGCAATAAACGGGCCGTAACCGCCCAGGATGCTCTTTGTAATTACTCCGTACCCTTTTCCAAATATCCCTATAGGGCTGGTGCTTTTTAATGCCGCCGCGAGATCTTCTCCGCGCCTGAATAATATCGCGGTTGCGATAATTGCTAACACCGCCACTAATCCTTCTAGCACCATGCCTCCGTATCCGATTCTCCTGATATGGCGCTCGCTGGCAATCTGCTTGGAACTTGTGCCGCTGGCAATGAGCGCATGGAACCCTGAAACTGCGCCGCAGGCCACAGTCACAAAAAGCATAGGCCAGAGATACCCTTCGCTTGCCGACCATTTATTATAATAAGGCATGGAAATATTTGGATGGGCTAATACCAACCCTATATAGCCTACGCCTACGCCAAAAAACAGCAGGAAGCTAGAGAGATAATCGCGCGGTTGCAGGAGTATATTCACAGGCAGGACCGAAGCAAAATAACAGTAAACCAACAAAACTAAGAGCCAGATATTTATGTTACTCTTTATCATTAGAGTATTACCCAAAAATATTAGTCCCACTAAACACACCAGGCCAAAGATGGTCGTCAATGCTGTATTTACCCTTGCATGATACAATAAATAACCCGCTATCATCGCAACCGGGATCAGCCCCAGCGAGGGCAAAACTATCTTTGGCTCTTTTACAAAGGTATCTGCGCACAGATATGCAAACACGGCAATAACCAGAACCAGGGCTAACCAGACAAACAAAGAAAAAATAATTTTCGCCCTCCGGGATATCACGTGTTGCGCAATATCCGCTACCGAGGAACCTCCTTCTCTTACTGAAGTTATCAAGGAACCGAAATCATGCACGCCTCCGATAAAGATTGTTCCTACAACAACCCAGAGCAATGCAGGCAACCAGCCCCAGAGCATTACTGCAATCACAGGCCCGATAATCGGGCCTGCTCCGGCAATAGAGGCAAAATGATGGCCGAATAAGACCAGCCAGTTTCTTGCAGGGATATAATCTACACTGTCAAATTTAGAATAAGCCGGGGTCGACCTCTTCGGGTCAATATGCCAGAGCGACTCCAGTTTCCTGGCATAAAACCTGTATGCCCAGAAAAATAATATTATCGCGATAAAAACAATGATTAAGGAATTCACTGAGTTTTCTTAATAAAATAATCCATCAGTTCATGGCCTTTTTCAATGTAGAGGTCGGATTTCTCCGCCTCTTTCTCGCTGTAATTCAAGAACCCCCTCGCGGTAATACCTTTGCCGAAAATGCCGAAGACTACCGGCTCAGCTGTATGGGTCTTAAGCGAAATGGGAGTGGGATGATCGGGCAGGACTAAAATTCGGAAATTTTTCTTGCGTTTAAAGGCCTTTAGTATTGTGCCCACCACCAGCTGGTCAAATCTCTCGATAGCGGTAATCTTTTCTCTTAAGTCTCCGTTGTGGCCCGCCTCATCAGGGGCCTCTACATGCACAAAAACAAAATCTTTTTCCTCCAACGATTTTAATGCTGCCTTTGCCTTGCCCGCGTAATCGGTATCATAATATCCGGTTGCGCCGGGAATATTTATTACCTCAAGCCCCAATATTTTCCCCAGCCCCTTTAGTAAATCCACCGCAGATATGACGCTGCCCTCAAGGCCGTACTTCTCCAAAAATTTCGGGAGGTTAGGCTTCTTGCCCTGGCCCCAGAGCCAGATCATATTCGCGGGATTCTCCTTTAAGTCTATCCTCACCAGATTTATCTCGTGTTTTTCCAGAATCTTGCGGGATTCCTCCATCAGTTTTATAATAATATCCGCGCCGTCTCCTTTAGGCATATTCTTTATTATGCCCTGTCCCGTAATATCATGCGGGGGCATGCATTTTATATCCTCCAGGTGCTCTTCCGCGCCTCTTTTGACCAGCATCAAATGCCTGTAGCTTATGCCGGGGTAAAATTTGACCCTGTTAGTCCCCAGGTTCTGGTCGACGAATTTTATCAATATCGCTGCTTCCCTGGAGCTTATATGCCCCGCACTGTAATCTACGAGTTTATCATTGGTAAACGTAACCAGGTTACAGCGAAAAGCCACGTCATCGTCCTCCAAGTCTAAGCCTAAATTCGCTGCCTCTAAGGGGCCTCTGCCGGTATAGAATTTTTGCGGGTCATAACCTAAAATAGAAAGGTTAGCCACATCAGAGGCAGGACTCATTTTCTCCGGGATTGTTTTTACGCGGCCGAGCCTGCCGTACCTGGCAATGTAATCCATATTCGGCGTCCGGCCAGCCTCCAAAGGCGTACGCTCTCTCAGTTCTTTTATCGGATAATCCGCCATCCCGTCGCCAACCAAAACTATGTATTTCATTTTAGGTGTTAGGTGTTAGGTTATTGGTCTCGAACAAATTAATTAGGTTCTTAGCCATATTTTCTTTGGATAAAAACGGCCCGCGCTGGCTTTTATGATCAACTAAATAGGCCTCGTAGCGTTTATTGCGCACAGTATTGGCCACGGCTAAGTTCAGCCCGCTCTTTTTGAGAAGGCGGCGCGCCTTACTTATCAGCCTGCCTGCGTTTAAATCCGGCTCAAATTTAAAACCTACCAAAAACACGGAGCGGTCAATCTTTTTTATTAAATCTATAATTTTTGAGGTCGGCACGAGTCTGAGATTCCAGATCTTTCTGCCCGATTTTACTTTGTCAGCGAAAGTTACTGCGGCTGCATAATCGGAAACGGCCGCGGAATGCACCACGGCAGCATATTTCTTCGACCTCAATTCTTTTATGATAATCTCTTTTAATTCGTCAAAGAACTTAAAGCGTATCAGCTTTATCTTCCTGTTCAAACAGCAGGCCGCTGTCGGCCCTAAGAGCAAAGTGACCTTAGCTCCCCGCTGTAGCAATTTTTCTGCTAATAGAATCCCGGTCTCACCGGTCGCAATATTACTGATTACCCTGACCCTGTCTATAGGGACCCAGGTTGGTCCAGCCGTGATCAGAATTCTTTTATTTTTAAGATTCACCTGTGTCTATTGACTATCGACCCGTTAATATCCAATTTCTTTTAATATCGCCTTAAGGTTTGGCTTCACAACCTTCGGTGCCTTGATGGTTTTTATAGCCCTGTCCGGATCCTTTAGCCCGTGCCCGGTCAGTATGCAGACTATTCTTTTAGTTCGTGAGTTCGCGCGTCCTTGTATTCTTGTGTTTTGAAAATAGCCTTTTTTCGCCAGTTTTAACAAACCTGCGACTGCGGCGGCAGAGGCAGGTTCGACAAAAACGCCTTCCCTGGCTGCTAATAACTGATAGGCATCAATTATCTGTTTATCCGAGACCATATCAATAAGTCCTCCTGATTCATCGCGCGCAGCTTCTGCCTGTTCCCAGCTTGCCGGGTTACCGATACGTATGGCAGTAGCGATAGTCTCGGGATTTTTTATGGGATGGCCGCGAACTATAGGAGCTGCGCCCTCTGCCTGAAAACCCAGCATCCGGGGCAGGGTTTTAATTTTACCCCGCTGTTTGTATTCCTTATACCCTTTCCAATAAGCAGTGATATTTCCGGCGTTGCCGACCGGCATCACTTGGAAATCCGGAGCCCCCTGCAGGAAATCACAGATTTCAAAACTTGCAGTCTTCTGCCCTTCAATGCGATAAGGACTCAAAGAATTTACCAAGGTAATAGGGTATTTTTCCGTAATCTCTCTTACTAAATTTAAGGCGTCATCAAAATTACCGTCTACGGCTAAAACCATTGCGCCGTGTATGAGCGCCTGGCTGAGTTTCCCCAGGGCGATTGCGCCGCGGGGTATCAGGACTATGCATTCTAGACCTGCGCGCACTGCATAGGCTGCGGCTGAAGCAGAGGTATTACCGGTGGAGGCGCACATAATTGCCTTTGAGCCTTCCTCGCAGGCCTTTGAGATTGCCATAGTCATGCCCCTGTCCTTAAAAGAACCCGTGGGGTTCAGGCCTTCGTATTTTAGATAAACCTCAAAATTTTTACCTAGTAACTTAGAGAGGTAACCAGCCGGTATTAACGGCGTATTGCCTTCTTTTAAAGTAATTATGGGGGTTTTATCCGTTACAGGCAGATATTCTTTATATCTCTGGATTACTCCATTATACTGGTGACTTTGTGACTTGCCTGCCTGCCGGCCAGGCAGGGTGACTTTGTGACTTTTCATAATACTTCCTCTATTCTTATCGCCACCGAACTTTCTTTTATCGCCTCTAAGCGGTCTATCGCAGCTAAGGCGGCGCGTAAATTCTTTTCTTTCGCTTCATGTATCACCATTACTATAGGCACAACCTGGGCCTTTCGCCTTTCCTTTTGCGTAACAGAAGCAATACTGATGCCTAACTTGGCCAGGATTCCAGAAATCTTTGCCAATACCCCGGGCCTATCTACGGCCATAAAGCGGATATAATACCGGCTTTCAAATTCATCTATCTTGCGCAATCTTTTTATGGATTTATCTTCTATTATATTCAGAGTCGGCCTGAAAAGCCCTGCCCTGATATCCTGGGTTAAATCTATCAAATCAGCAACCACCGCAGAAGCAGCGGACATCTGACCGGCGCCGGGGCCGTAAAAAAGGAGGTTACCCGCTAAGTCAGACGAGACATATATCGCATTGAATACGCCCTCTACCGAAGACAACAGGTGCGCCCGGGGAATCAGGGTAGGGTGGACCCTTACCTCCAGATCTTCGCCCTCTCTCTTGGCAATGGCCAATAACTTTATCTGGAATCCCAGTTCGCTGGCATAATTAACGTCTGCCAGCGATATCCGCGAAATCCCTTCGATAAATACGTCTTTCAAATCTATTAGTTTCCCGAAGCAAAGATAAGTGAGCAATATTAACTTATGTGCAGAATCAATGCCCTCAATATCCAAAGTGGGGTCTTTTTCGGCAAAACCTTTGGCCTTTGCTTCCCTCAAGGCATCGGCAAAACTGCAGTTATTATTTGACATCTGGGATAATATAAAATTAGAAGTCCCGTTTACAATGCCGAAGATACTATAAAATTTATTTGCCACGAGGCCCTCGCGCAGTGATTTTATAATGGGGATGCCGGCGCCTACCGAGGCCTCAAAATAAATATTCTTACCCCGGTCTAAAGCCAAAGCGAATAACTCCTGCCCTTCCTGCGCCAGAAGTGCCTTATTGGCCGTCACTACATTTTTCCCTTTCCTTAATGCCTCGGCTATATATTCCTTGGCAGGATGTATGCCCCCCATCAATTCCACTACAATATCTATTTGAGGGTCGCTGATAACTTCTCTGGCGTCTTTGGTAAGCAAGTGCTTATCCACGCTGATAGCTCTTTTGGAGACAATATCCTTATCGCATATCTTCTTGATATTTATCTCCAGGCCGATTTTATCGCTTAAGAAGGTTTTCTTCTCGCGTAAAATCTTTATAACCCCGGAGCCTACATTACCGAAGCCGATAAGCCCTAAATTTATTCTTTTCATCTGCTATCCTTTCTTCAAATAATAATTTACGGTCTCGTTGATTACCTTTTGATGCCTCTGGTCCACGGATAGAAAAGCGAGCCTCGTATCGTAGATTAAATTCTTGGTAATCTCGCATGACTCCAGGACATTCGCAATCAGCATAATGGGATTGGGGTCAAAAGGCAATCTTATTTCTATAGCAAGGCGGGTGCCCGGGTTAAAACATTTATTTGTGGTAAGGAGCATCCCTCCTAAACTTAAATTCTTTGTCTGTGTTATATCCACATTATCATTTTCTTCAAGTATGCGATAGGATACCACAAAACGCCCCTCTATGCGAGGATGCTTTCGTTTTTCCGGGCCTGCGTATGCCATCTCGGAACCTCCTTTTAAGATAAGATGCGTTGCTTTCGAAATTAATACAATATTTTAAAATCGCAGCTATTAAACGCTGTTCGAACCTATTTTGAGAATTTAATCAATGAAGTTTAATATGCACCGCCCTGTCGGGCTCCCGTATCTCCCGAGCTCCGTGCCCCTTCGCTGTCGCTCAGGATGCTTACGCACGGGGCAAAATTTTGCCTGCCCCGTAGATGCAAAGCATTTTACGGGGCCAGCAATGAAAACCAATCTATTTAAACCTTAGAAAGAACAGGAAAAATTTGCTTTGAATATGTCGTAAAAGTGCTACTTTTACGACGCTCAGCTAACGTTCGAAATCAGCGGCCTTTTGAAGCCGTAAAGCGATAAAGTAGGATCAGATGGATTGAGTTGTCATGAATTATTTGGCCATATCAAAGTCCCAATCGCTTTAAACTTACTTATACCTAACATACCTTTTAAGTTTCGAGCTTTCGATCCCGGTCTCTTTATTTCTTTTACTATTTCGGATCTATAGGCCTCATAGATTTCAAACGGTTTGTATTCCTTATTCAATAAAACAAGAATAATTTTATCCCATTCCTTATCAATTTTTATACTACTCAGTCTTTTACCTTTTTTAGATTTATCAATGATCCAGCGCCCCTTGATTTGAATTTTTTCTCCATTTTTGGCTTTTGCGTCATATCCTGCTTGACGAACTTCCGCCAACTCTAAATTCAATATTTCTGCTGCCTCAAATTCAGCGATTTCCCCCGTTACCCCTAAAGGACGCCCCGTTAACTGGTAGTATTCGATTGCAATTTTCTTGATGGATTCAATTAATTCTTTAAGTTTTTCTTTATCCATTGTTTATATCCCACGTTCTTATATCATCCTTCGTTCGCTCATAATAATCTTTAAGCTGTAGAGCCCTTGCTCGTAGGATATTTACTTTATGTTCAAGAAATGTGGGTCGTTGAAAGCTACCGATAATACCTGCATAAATGTCTGGGATAGCTTCAAATTCTAAATCCCTAAACTTTATCCACGCTGATTGTGATTTCTTTAATTTTATCTTGGATTTCTCAGGTAAAATACCCATTAACAGATTGTAATATTTGTCTATTTCTGCCCCCCATTGACTATAGGCTTTTTCCAAACAGGCAACCATTTCTGATGTTACGGAATTCGTCTTGGCCATACACTCACTTAACGACTTATCGACGGGGTGTTCATCTTGGGCAATGGCGGTAGTGGTTAGTAAGAGTAAAGCAACTATTAATTGTTTTTTATTCATATTTCTTTGAAATCATAATTCCTTTTACTCCAGAAAATATTTTTCTCCCGCCATCAATAATACCTAATGCTATAAATAAAGCCACCAACCTTTTCGTAGTAGTCCACTCACCAATAAAAAAGGGAATAATAAAAACTGTCGACATCAACATTTCAGCAACGCCAGAGAATATGCTTATTAACGGGCCTTCTCTCAAAAATATTCCACAATTGCCACAAAAATTAAAATCGCGCTTGGGGAAAAAACCAGAAAGCCTTTCTTTAGATACTTTTGTGCTTTTACCGCAATTAGAACATGTAGCGACATCATGTTTTTCTCCTTCCTTCTCCTCTTTAACGTCAAATTTAATATCTTTAATTTCAGCATAATTATATCTACCATCAAATTTTCTAAATATAAAAATGCAAATCGTTGCTGGAATAAAAATAACTCCTATTTCTCTTAGGGTATTCATCATAGCGGAAGAAAATAATTCGAAACCCAAAGTGGATTCTAAGGAAAATATACAAAAGATCCATCTAAAAATAAGTAAACCTATTCCAGAAATCAAAAACAACAAATATGCTTTCTTTAATCTATACAAAAATATGGCCGTAAAAACACCTATGGAACCAAAAAAAGCAGAAGCGAGAATTAGTCTTTGCACAACATTAATCTTATAAAGTAATTTAGAAAATGAAAAGTACGTCATAATTTCAACAATAATCAAGCAAGCTGTTAATAAAAATGAAAATAATATAAATTTCCATAGGCTAATTTTTTTAAAAACAATTGGTGGCCTATCTGTTCCTTGTTTCATTTCTTCTCTATCTGTTTTACTCTTCGATTCTGCTGAAGTACCAGATGCTCTTTCTTTTTCCCCCAATGTCCTTACCGTCCAGACGATAAAACGGATGAGAAGATAAAGTGGATAGCCAAATATTGATATGCGTATTCCAATGTTTACTATGGCATCAAAATCGTTATGAGTTCTTGGTAATTTAGCTAAAAGGTCTACGGGACGGGAATTCAAATAACTTCCTAATGCAATCAATATTATGCCAGTAACAATAATTCCTAAAAAACACAACCCCTCTCTCGCTATTATCCGCTTAATCTTTTTCTTATCCATATCCTATCACCTAAGCAACTATTAATTGTTTTTTATTCATTATTCATAGCTTTCTTCTTTTAGATAAAAACTACTCTTTTGCGTCGGATTATTTAAACCATTTAGACAGAACTTTACTACCACCTATAACTGCTTCGCCAATCTCTAGAGCAAGTTTGCGCCTACTTCTCTGGGACTTCTCGCTAGTGCCTATCCTTTCTGTAATTATCTTTGATTTCTTGGCGCGAAGTCCATGAGGATACCTGAATATTCTTACCCAGGGCCAAGGTGCTGAAGGCGCCGGTGCCACTATGTTCATCTTTATGACATCTCCTGATATTTTCTTCCGTCTTGCCATTGTTCGCCTCCTATATTATTTCTGCGTCAGCATCTCTGCCGCCTCTAGAGTGCTTTTGCAAGTTATCCTAAATCTTGCTTTATTTTTATAATCTTTGCCTTTAAATCGACCATGTCTTCTTTGACAACCTTTAGGGCTCGTTTTAGCTTTACCCCAAAGTATTCATGAATAAGAATATCTCTCATGCCTGCGATTTGTTTCCAAGGTATCTCTGGATATTGATCTCGGAATTCTTGTGGAATGTTTTTAACAGCCTCGCCAATGATCTCTAACCGTCTTAAAACAGCATCCTGAATTTGGGTATTACTATAAAACTCTTCATCCAGCTTAAGTTCTTTCATGTACTCTTCTATTTTTGTTATGGCTTCTAAGATATCTTCAATATATACCCGTGCATCTCTTTTCATAAGAGCACCACCTGTTCTTTCAAGATCCTCTCTCTAAGAAGGGGTTTGAGGGTATCGTATTCCACCAAATCTACTTTTCGTCCCAAGGCCTCTTCAATTTTTTGTTTAAGTCCTACAAAATCAAGTAGGCTGATATCCTTTTTAATCTCCACTAATATATCAATATCGCTATCCTCTTCCACCTCGCCTCGAACACATGAGCCAAAAAGGGCTACTTTTTCAACTCCATACTCTTGTAGGATTGGAAGAATTTTTTGTTTTATTTTATTAATATCGTTTTTCATGTTTTTTCTCCTCGCTTAAGTTCGTTTTGATCTTCAATTCTAGCAATCGCATCTAAAATATGTTTTAGATATACTGCATCATCCCGTTCTTTCATAAACTACCTCCATCTCATTTTTAATCCTATCTCTTAAATAGGGGCTGATAGAGGCTTCGGTTAATAAATCTGTCTTTCTGCCCAAAACCTCTGAAAGCACTCTTTCAATTCTTACAAGATCAAGCAAACTCTTAGGCTTAGAAAAACGAGCTAAAAGATCAATATCGCTTTTCTTCGTAAAATCACCTGTTACAAAAGAGCCAAATATCGCCAAGAATACAATGTCATTGTTCTTGCATATTTCGAGTAACTTCTCTTTATTATTAATAGCTCTCATAATTTCCTCTTTTCATCTATTCTTATTTCCTTTTACCAATTCATCAATCGAAACCCCCAATATATATCTGGTCGGGGAGGTGGGACTTGTCCCGCATCCGCCTATTGGCTAAACGATGCGGGATCCCGCCTCTTGAGTCAATAGCTTGAGGCGGGAAACCCACGACCTCGATATTTCAATCAATCGGGGGAGAGAGATTTGAACTCTCGGCCTCTTGAACCCCATTCAAGCGCGCTAGCCAAACTGCGCCATCCCCCGATAAAATCTATATGATGATGACCTCTTGTCCCGCATCTGTCTATCAACCAGACGATGCGGGATCCCGCCTAGTGATTAAAACTATGGGCGGGAAACCCCATTCAAGCGCGCTAGCCAAACTGCGCTACTCCCCGTTTTGCTCTAGTATTTTTCTTCAGGCAAAACGGCAAAAGTACCTTACGTCTACTCCTCTTTTCTCTTTCTGGTCATTAAATCATTTACCGCCTTAAGCGGGGATTTGTTTTTATAAAGAACAGAGTAGATTTCGCTGGTTATGGGCATCTCCACTTTGTATTTTAAACTTAAAGAGTAGGCTGATTTTGTCGTAGGTACGCCTTCCGCTACCATCTGCATATGGCTTTCTATTTGCCTCAAAGACTTACCCTTACCAATCTGCTCGCCTACAAACCGGTTGCGGCTGTAAGGGCTGGTACATGTAGTTACCAGGTCGCCGAGTCCGGTTATACCGCTGAATGTGCCTACGTTGGCTCCCATGGCACGGCCTAACCTTGAAATCTCAGCCAACCCGCGCGACAAAATTGCCGCCTTGGTATTCGTACCAAAACCCAGGCCGTCGGATACCCCGCAGGCGATGGCGATTATATTTTTAAGGCTCCCTCCTAATTCAACCCCTATTACATCGGCATTGGTATAGATACGCAACCTATCGGTCATAAAAATACCCTGCAGGTATTTACGTATCCTTTCGTCATAAGAGGCAACCACGGCTGTAGTGGGTATCCCTCTTGCTACTTCATGGGCAATCGTCGGGCCGGAAAGAACAGCGAGCCTTATGCTACCCAGTTCATCGCGTATTACCTCGGACATTCTTTTCAGCGTCCCCATCTCTATGCCCTTGGTCACGCTCAAATATATGGCCTCGCGCGGATAATCGCACCGTTTAACTTTCTTTAAGACTTTGCGCATGTGCTGGGAGGGTATGGCAAGAATTATCAGGTGTTTTCCGCCGGTTGCGCTCTCCAGGCCGGGCGTAATTTCTATTCCCCCGGGGATCTTCACGCCGGGTAAAAATTTTGAGTTTATCCTTTTTCTGCGCATATACGAAACATAACCGGCAAAGGCACCCCAGAGCGTTACCTTAAGCCCCTTTCGATAAAGCAGTATGGCTAAGGTGGTTCCCCATCCACCGTCGCCTATGACAGCAATATCAAGTCTCTCCATTTTCTTTCTTTAGCCCTTCTGTAAAAAAACGCACCGTGGGATATATATGCGTCAGGTTCTGTTCTTCCCTGGTGATAAACTGAATCCCCAAGCCGTAGACGCCGTTATCGCGGGGCATTATCCTGACCACCTTGCCGATAATGCCGTTTTGATAAATGAATGCCCTATTTTCCAGTTCTTCGCAGATACTCAATACGGACCTGTCAAAAGAAAGCCATAAGATATCGTCTTTATTAACCCTTTCTTTTATATCACAGAGCAGGCCCGCCGGGCTGATATTCGAGGTATAACCCTTGAGCAAAATGTCGATTGTCTCTTTCTTGCAGACCTTACAGGCAAGGGGCGTTACACAATCCAGCCTTACAAACTCCCTGCGCTCCGGGCCATTATAATTATCTTCCATCTTATTTTATTTCTAAATTATGCTTATTTGTCCTGATCTTGGCTAATTCCCAGGCGTAATCGTAAAGGTGCAGGCCCTTGCTTACGGCGATAATTTCTCCGTCATCAACGCCTATCTCTTCTGCCATATACTGTTTTACTAACTGCAGCCCGCCGAGATTAGAAGGGAAACCGCCCCAGAGATCCCAGGAGCGAAAATATAAGATAAAATGCAACTTACCGTAACGCACCCGCGTATCTATAAGCCTCAGGCACGGCGGGTCAACCAGTTTTATATCAGAAGGCATACCGATTTCCATTATCGCCTGATTTGTGCCAGAGCCTTTCTCCCTGTAAATCTTTATTACCTCCTCGACCTGATTTACGTTTAAAGGCATCTCGCGAACCAGGTCTTTTCCGTCAATGCGCTCCTTTAGTTTTACCTTCGGTTCAACCAGCCTCTCGCCATAGGTATAATCCTCTGTCTCGGTCTTTGCGCCGGTGACCAGATAATTCAAGTAACCCTGTATATATTCCATATCCGTAGGCGCAGGGATACTCATACCTTCGGGAATTATGGGTATAATCTGGTGCGCCGGTTTTCTCACCCTCACTGTCAGGAAATCGAACTCCAGGCGCCTCTGGCCTTCGTAACTGCCGCGGGTGATGGTATAGACATGGCCTTTTTCCAGAATCGCAGTCAGGCACTGGAACCAGGCATCATCCAGGTCAAAGGCATCGATAAAAACCGGCTTTAAAAATTCTTCGCCCATCTGGCCTTTTTAAGTCTCCTTACTTTTTTTCTCTTTAGCGGTCTTAGCGAATAATTTAAAATTACTGACCATCTGGGAAATCGGCATATTCTTTCCGATGTAGCCGGAGCAACCGAACTCCCTGCATTTAGCAATCAAGTCTTCATCGTAACCAAAGCCAGTAATCATTATCACAATCAAATCCGGTTTTACCTCTTTTACCTTTCTTAAGACTTCAAGCCCGGACATGCCGGTAAGTTTTATATCTAAAAGCAGAACGTCAAAATCCTCCTTTTTGAGCATATCCAAAGCTTCTTCTCCGCTAGAGACGGATTTAACGCTGCATTCTTCTTTTTTGAGCAGGTCCTGAAATAAATCTCTTACCGGCGCCTCATCGTCAACCACCAAGACTTTATAGGCCATTTTTCCTCCTCTTCAAGCAAAAGGTAACTTGATAATGAACGTGGTGCCTTTATTTACCTGGCTTTCTACATCTATAGAGCCATTGTGATTCTTGATGATATTATAGCAGATAGACAGCCCTAATCCCGTTCCATCTTTTTTCTTGGAAAAAAACGGCATAAATAAATTCTTTAAATCCTGCTGCGGGATACCGCCTCCGGTATTGCTGATTAAAACTTCTGCGTAGCGGTCTTGAAAATTGCCTGTCTTTATGGCTATCTTACCGCCCTCCGGCATTGACTGATAGGCATTGAGCAATAAGTTGATGAAAACCTCCTGCAGTTGATTTAAATCCCCCTTTATGGGAAACAGGCCCTCTGCCAGGTCTTTCTCTATATTCACCGCGGAAGACGGCAGCTTATGATAGGATAAAAGCGGCAACACGCTCTCAATGATATCGTTTATATTTATTGCCTCTAATTTCGGCTGCGACTTACGGGAAAACTTAAACAGCCGGTCTAGTAATTTTCTGATCCTGTCTGTCTGGGCACTCACGATATTCAAACTCTCCCGCACCTTAGATGACAGGCGTTTTTGTTCCAAGAGCATATCTGTCCTTCCGGAAATGACGAACAGGGGATTATTTATTTCATGTGCCATACCAGCGACGAACTGGCCGATAGCGGCTAATTTTTCTGTCTGAAATATCTGGTATTCTAATTTCTTCCGCTCGGTAATATCATCGCCTATTAACAGGATCCCTTCCAATTCCCCTGTTGCTGCCGCTATGGGGGTTATGCTCCAGAAGATAAAGCGCTCATTATTGTCTCTATCGCTAATTACGGCCTCAAAGCTATTCGGCCTCCTATACTTGATAGAGTCATCGACGACTGCCTTGAACATCTGTTGTTTTATGGCGGCATCGCTATTGCGGTATAAAACGTTAAGCCAATTCTGCCCTATGATTCCTTCCCTGTTCTTTCCAGTGATGTATTCTAATTTTTTATTGCATACGGAGACGTTGCCATCGGCATCGAAGTAAAGAAAAAACACATTTGCATTATCGATCAGCCTAAAGAGTAATTTTTCTGCTTCTTGCGTAAAAGGACTCATACTTAAAATTTCCCGCTTTTTCCCGTTTGAAATTTTAATCCTGAGGCCGTAAGGCCGAAGGACCTTCACTTTATCAAAGCGAGCGATCGGAATCGAACCGACATATATAGCTTGGAAGGCTATTGTTCTACCATTGAACTACGCTCGCATAACGTTAATCACTTACTCCTCGACATTAAGGTCCTTCGTCACTCGCTTTTGCTCGTTCCTCAGGATCATTTTTCCGACAGGTTAATGACGGAAAAATGACTATTGTTCTACCATTGAACTACGCTCGCAATAAATATATAGCTTGTCCCGCATCTACCTATCAACCAGACGATGCGGGATCCCGCCTCGTCACTTAAACGACAGAGGCGGGAGAAGGCTATTGTTC
>Ga0315294_10001074_pt1 | contig 29513 bp, 31 predicted proteins | sample YL17G13_40_MG_FD_203626 | JGI IMG/M metagenome (GOLD analysis project Ga0315294, IMG submission 203626) | Sediment microbial communities from Yellowstone Lake, YNP, Wyoming, USA - YL17G13_40 | ecosystem: Environmental > Aquatic > Freshwater > Lake > Sediment | place: USA: Wyoming | collected... | reverse complement strand
CTCACCTGGAGGCCCGCCGTGCCGTCCGGAAACGCGATCGCCTCGCGGGCGGCCACGGTATAGTCCTCTACAAACCGAATCCCGCTTGTCTGCGCCACGGCGGAGTCGCCAAACAGGGCCTGGCGTCCGCTCACCTTGATTGGCGAGGCCAGTTCGGGCTGCCAGAAGTAGGTTGCGTCCGGGGTAGACAGGTACACCTGCCCAGCAAGTTCGGCGGGAGACTGAAACTCGATGCGCGCGTAGTTTCCCCCATCGATCGTCTTGAACGACAGACGGACGACCGCTTCCTTGGTCGAATCGGTCGTCGTCGCGGTCACCTTGACGATGATGCTGGCGGTCTGAGCCTCCGGGAAACGGGCCCGATCGAACGCCTCAAGGAGCGCTGTGTCGGAGAGGTCCGTCTGGACACCCCAAACGCCACAAGCGATGCCGAGCGTCACAAGCGATACCGAGGCGACGCAAGCAAGGACTTTCATGGACCCCCCTTTCCTATGCACTTCGCAACGCGGTGACGATCTTGAGCCTCGCGTTCCTCCACGCCGGATACAGCGCACTAAGCAGCGTGGCGACCAGAGCCGCGAGGAACGGAGGACCGGCCTGGGCCAGGCCCACGCCGACCCGCAACGCCTGTGGGATCGCCGCTCCGGGAGGCGTCCAGGGAATGTGCAAGCCGTTGAACAACAACCCAACTCCCGTCCCTACGGCCACGCCGATGAGGGCGCCGATCACGCCCACAAGGACCCCTTCCAGCAAGAACATCCCGAACACGCGCCGGCGCGTCATGCCGATGGCTCGCACCGTGCCGATTTCGCGGGTCCGTTCGAGGAACGCCATGGTCAGGACTTCCAAGACACTGAAGAAGACGAGTATGGACACGGCGAGCTCCGCGAAGCCGGCGAACGCCCCCCAAAACGTGCGGATGGAACTGTAGAACGTGCTGAGATCCTGCCACGGGTGCACCTCAAGTCGCAGGCCGGCCGCGTCCAGCTTCGCCTGCAGCACCCGCGCGAACGCCGGAGCGGTATCGAGGTCGGTCAGGACAACTTGCACGCGTTCGACCCCCTCGGTGCGCAGAAGCCTCTGGGCGAAAGCGAGCGGCACGATCCCCAACTGCTCTTCCTGCGTCGCGTTGGCAAAGGCAACCAGGCCAATCACGCGCAGCGTCGCCGCGTTGAAGTTCCCGGCCACGGTCGCTGTGGCGACGTTCACGGTGTCCCCCTTCTTGACGTGCAGCCGTTCCGCCAGGCGGTGCCCCAGCAGGATATCGCGCGAGGCATCGGCGGGAAGAGCGTCCCCATCAACAATCTGGCACGCATAGTCCTGGAGGCAGTTGCACGGGATGAGCCCACGCCCAAGGAGGAGGGTGGTTTCCTGCCCGGCTCCGACCAAGCCAGTGAAGTTCAGCTGCCAGGTTACCCCCGACACGCCCGGGAAGTCCTTCACCAGGGCGACCAAACGGTCGAGGACGTCTTTGGACATCAGATGCTCCGTCGCCGTGCCGGCGTCCTGGAACACCGCTGGATCGGCGATCTGGACGGCGCCCGTCTCGCAGGCGACCGACTCCTTCGTCGCCACGATCGACTCGCTCACGAACCCCAAGACAAAGCACAGGATGGCGACCCCCAACGCGATGACCGCCAAGCTGAACGCCGTACGCCGGCGGTTCCGGAAGACGTTGCGCAACGCGAGTCGCAGGTTCATCTCCTCCTCCTACGTGCTCCTCAGCGCGTCGACCACACGGAGACGCGACGCGTGGAGAGCCGGGTAGAGCGCCGATAGGACCGTCGCCATCCAGCTAACCGCAAACGATGGCCAGGCCCCTCCGAAGGAGAGGGTCACCGTAAGGAACACAGGGACGACCGTGCCCGGTGGCTGCCACGCGATACGCGCGGCGTTGAAGCCGCTTCCAAGAAGGGCCCCGAAGACCAGCCCAAGGAGGCCCCCGAAGAGGCCGAGGAGGGCACTCTCGGACAGGAAGAGCCGGAACACCCCGCCCTGAGTCGTCCCGAGGGCGCGGACCGTTCCGACCTCCCGCGTTCGCTCCAGGAACGACATCGTCGTCACCTGCAGCACAATGAAGAAGACGAGGACCCCCACGGCAAGGAGGAGGAAGCCGAACAGCACGTTGAAGTAGGCCAGGAGATCCCGGTAGAAAGGAGACAGGACTTCGTAGGTCCTCGCCGATAGGGGAAGACCCGCCGAGGCGACCGCCTGTCCCAGGCTCGCTGCCACGGCGTTCGTCTCATTCACTGCGCGCAGATCGACGACGACCGTGTCCACCGAGTCCGTGGCGAGGAGCGTCTGGGCAAAGCCCAGGGGGAGGTAGATCTGCTGGCTCTCCACTTCACTCACCGAGAATCGGAAGATCCCGGCCACCTTGAGCGGGCTTACGTTGTACGCCCCGTCGACCGTCGTGACCGTCAGGGAAAGGTAGTCGCCCGGACGGAGCCCCAGCCGGGTAGCGAGGGTGCGGCCAACCAGCACGCGGTCTGTGTCCGTGGGCTCGAGGCCCTTGCCCTCCACGACGAATGCGTTGTAGTCCAAGGCCGCGTTCCCCGGGACAAGGCCCGTGGCGCGAACGACGCGCGTGGTCGTGCCCACCACGGCGAGTCCGGAGAAGGAAAGCTGAGGCGAGAAGCCCGTCACTCTCGGGTCGGCCCTCAGAAGGACCGTCACGCGCGCGAGACGGTCGGCGGGAATGAGGTAATCATAGCCGGTCGCCGTCCTGTCAAACAGGGAGGGCGAGGCGATCTCCAGGTTGCCGAACTGGTCGACCGTGTTCTTCTGGATGATAGCGACCGAAGAAGCCACAAAGCCGATGACGACGAACGAGACCGCCGTGCCGAGCGCAATGATCGCCAGGGTCAGGGCAGTCCGCCGCGGGTTGCGCAGGAGACTACGAAGCGGTAGCCGAAGCCACACGGGCGTCTCCCTCGAGCAATCGTCCGTCGTGGATGCGGACGGCCCGGCGAGCGTATCCGGCAACCGCCGGGTCGTGAGTCACCACAACGAACGCCACGCAGCGGTCTTCGTTCAGGCGACGCAGGAGCTCCATCACCTGCCTGGCTGTGTCCGAGTCGAGATTCGCCGTGGGCTCGTCGGCAAGCACGAGCTTGGGATCGCTCACCAAGGCGCGGGCCACTGCGACACGCTGGCGCTGCCCCCCGGAGAGGTCGTCCGGCCGCCGCCGTGAGAGGTCGGCTAGTCCCACCGCCTCCAGTAGCGACGCCACTCGTCGCTTGCGTTCGGCCCGCCCCACGCGAGCGAGGAGAAGCGGGTACTCCGCGTTCTCGAACGCTGAGAGGACCGGGATCAGATTGAACGTCTGGAAGATGAGGCCGATCTTCTGTCGGCGCAGAGCGGCCAACTCCCCCTCGGAGAGCGACGCGGTGTTCTGGCCATCGATCCGAACCTCGCCCTCCGTCGGCCGGTCAATGCAAGCGAGAAGGTTCAACAGAGTCGTTTTGCCACTTCCGGAGGGGCCGTTGATCACCGTGAAGTCCCCGCGATCGACCTTGAAGTCGACCCCTCGCAGCGCCTGGACCTCCTCGTGGCCGAAGCGGTACACCTTCTTCAGGCCCTTCGTCTCGACGGTCGCCGCTTCGCCTTGCTGACACCTTGCGTCCTCCTGTTCCACCGTCCCTCCCGACTTACCCGGTTAGTCTAGTCTGAGCGAGTGTCCGAGGCAAACGCCCAGAAGACGTGCCACCGTGCCGGGGCTTTCCCACTCGGCGGGCCCTCCGAGGCAGCCACGGAGGCCGCTTTCAGCTGCTTGGCCTTGTCCGGCGCAAGCTGCCTATAATGGTCTTGAGAAGGAATGCTCCCGGAGGTGGGACCATGTGCGACACGAGACGCAGACCGATACGGATTCTTGCGGCAGGAGCCGCTTTGTTGGGGATCTGGCTTTCCCTTGGCGTGGCCTCGTTCGCGAGCGGCAAGCCGGGGACGCTCACCACTTGGCCCGTCCCCACGGCGAATAGTGTGCCCAACGGGCTTGTCGTCACGGAGGGCGGCGTCTACTTCACGGAGGCCGTGGGAAACAAGATCGCAAGCCTCGACCCAACAGCAGACTCGATCCGTGAGTGGGACGTCGGCCAAGGGCCCTACAGCCTTGTCGCCGGGCCGGCAGGCGCTCTCTACTTCACAGAGCGAAACGGCGACCGGATCGGCTGCCTGGCGTCCGGAGGCAGCTACTACTCCACGGAGAGCGTCGGCGCGAGCGGCGCCGAACCCCTCGGACTGAGCCTGGGCCTCTCCGGCGACAACGCGCTCTGGTTCGTGGAGCGCGGCCTGGGAAGCGTGGCACGGCTCGCGCTGGGGGGGCTCCTGTTCGACGTCCTCCAGCCGCGCACCCCGGCCGTCCACGCGGCCAGCCCCACGACGACGTCCCTGACGCCCACGACCACGACGGTGGTCCCGCACGTGACCCCCGGTAACCCCATGCTTCCGCCGGCGATCGCGCTGGCCGCGCGGAGCGGCTCGTCACCGTACACGCTGTGGACCATTCCGACAAGTGCGTACAACCTGCGCGATCTCGTCCTAGCACCGGGTGGGAACGCGTTCCTCTCCACAGAAACGGCGAGCATCCTCGAGTTGGCTCCTGACTCCAACTCCGTCCTCTTCCACGACCTCCCGGCAAGCTCGGTCTCGCTCAAGCTTGCCCTCGACACCTCGGGAAGGGTCTGGTTCACCGAGAGCAGAAGCGACAAGATCGGACGACTCGATCCCTCGACGGGAGAGGTCGTGGAGTGGCCCGTACCGGCCGGAGGGCAACCGTTCGGGATCGTACTCGCTCCCGACGGCACCTTGTGGTTCGCGGAGCGCGAACGCAACCAGATCGGCCATCTTGAGCCCGCAACGAACACCCTCACCGAGTACCCGCTCCCGTCCAACACGTATCCGGTCGAGGTGGCGCTCGATTCGAGCGGACAGGTGTGGTTCACCGCGGAACGCTCAAATAGGATCGGGCGTCTGGCCATCGGCCCGACCCTGGGCCTGCCGCCGCTTCTCGTCCTCGACGCCATCGCCGGCGTTCACGTCACGTTCGTCTCCACAACGCAAGCCAGAGTGACAATCGACTACCTCTACTCCGGAGGACACGGTCTCCCGGTGTACGTGGGAGCGTTCGCCACCCGGGCCGGCGCGCAGGACGCCGCCTTCGGGTTCGTGCCTGAGACGATCCCCACCGCCGGGACCGGGAGCGTGACGGTCGGCTTGTCGTACATGGGTGCCGGGTGTGACATGACAGACGGGATCCAGGTCTTCCTCTACGACGCCACCGTCGGCGCGACCTTCCTGACCGCGGACACCGCCTACGCCGCCAACTGGGGGACGTGCGGCCCATCCGGAGGCCTGCCCAGTGGGTTCCCCACCGTCAGTGTCAGCGTGGATCGCGGCTGTGGAGGGACCTACAACCCCGGCGACCCGATCACCGTCTTCATCACGCCGAGTGACAACGCGACCTGCACGCTCGTTGACTTCGAGAATACAGGGACGCAGAACCGGACCGGGCTGGGCATCATCCCCGCAGGATCGACCGCGTCCATCAGCGGGACGATCAACGGCCCAGCCGGACTGGAGACCCTCGTGGTCATGGCCCAGACAACGTCTGGAATCTGGGTCTCCTCAGGCTGCACGTTCTCCGTTGACGGGGTCAACCCGACGCTCGTGTACGTTTCGGTCGATCGGGGCTGCGGCGCCACCTACCACTACGGAGAGACGGCGACGGCGATCATCCAGAGCTCCGTGTCGGGGTTCGCCAGGTTGTACCAAGTCACGCGCGACGGGCAGGTGACGGCGATCACCGCCCTTCCGATCGTGGCCGGCCTGATCGAGCGGATCAACGCTCCCATCGGTCCGACAACGGGCACAAGCACGTTCATACTACAGATGCAAAGCACGAGCGGACAGACCCTCACCGCAAGCTGCAGTTACTCGGTCCTGCCGTAGGCCGGCCGAACGTTTCCAGATACGGCGCCTCGGCCTGGAAAAGTCGCAAGGAGCCGTGGGGATCGGCTCCACTCGAGGAGGGCAGGATGTTGGCCCAGCAAGACCGCAAGGGAGCCCGGGTCGCCATCGTCCGCGCGCGACGCTACGACAAGGACGAGGTCGCCCATGCTGCGGCGCACGCCCTCGATCTCCTCGGCGGCGTCGAAGCCATCATCCATCCGACCGATCGGGTCTTCGTCAAGATCAATCACCTCAATCCCCCCTCGCCCGCGGAACGCGGGATCGTCACCCACCCTGTCTTCACCGAGGGCGTCCTGTCCGTGCTGCGGGAGTTCTCTTCCCATCTGACGGTTGGGGACGACGTCGACTCGCGCGCCGGAGACGGTTTCGCGGTCTCGGGCTACCGCCAGATGGCCGCGCGCCTCGGCGTGCGCCTCGTCAACCTGCGCGAAGAGGGGTTCGTCGAGGTTCCCTGTCACGGCAAGATCTTGGAGAAGGTCCTTGTCTCGCGCACCGCCCTCGAGGCGGACGCGATCGTCAACCTGCCCAAGCTCAAAACCCATTCCCTGACGCTCTTCACCGGCGCGGTGAAGAACCTGTACGGCATGATCCCCGCGGGTTTGCGCGTTCGCTTCCACGGCGAGCACAACAAGAGCTCAGACTTCGCGCAGATCCTCGTCGACCTCTTCTCGATCGTGCGGCCGAAACTGACGCTCTTGGACGCCGTGGTTGCCATGGAGGGAGGCGGCCCGGCCGGCGGGACGCTTCGTGACGTGGGCCTGATCCTCGCCAGCGAGGATGCCGTCGCTCTCGACGCGGTCGCCACACGCCTGATCGGGGTCAACCCCTTCGCCGTGGAGACGACCCGCGCCGCGAGCGAACAGGACCTCGGCGTGGGCGACCTCTCCCAAATCAAGGTTCTGGGAGAGGCATTGGATGCGGTGACTCCACGAGGCTTCCGACTGCCGGCAGGCGGCCCGAGTCGCTTGCTCGGCCGCATCCCCGGGCCGATCGCGAGAGCCGTGGTGCGCGGGCTGGCGGCTCGGCCGGTGGTCGCGGTCGGCCTCTGTGTCGGATGCGCTGAATGCGAGCGGATCTGTCCTGTGGGTGCGGCGAAGGTCACGGACGGAAAGGCGCGAATCGACCGGGCGCTCTGCGTGCGGTGCATGTGCTGCCACGAGGTCTGTCGCTTTGACGCGATCCGGCCGGTCCGCGGAGGATTCGCCGGCGCGACGGACCGCCTTGCCGGGCACAGGCGCGCCTCACGCAAGACGTAGCCAGGACAGCCCACGCAGAGGGTGGCTCAGACCGAGCCCGCCCAAAGAGGAAGCTCCCGCGCTATGCCAGCTTCAAGAGCGACTTCGCGCGGTCGGTCTGGTCGACCGTGAACAGGAAGCGGTTCTTCTCCGCCCCGGCGTAGCAGGAGAGAACGTTCAGGCCCTCGCTGCTCAACCGGCCAAGGATCGTCGCGATCTGACCGGGCTGGTGTGGGACATCCATGACCAGCACCTCGCGCTCCCCGAACTCGATGCCCTGGCCGCGCAGAACTCTGCGCGCTTTGTCTGGGTTGTCGGTCACCAGCGCGATCACGCCTTCCTCCAACACCGTCAGGCCGGCGACGCCTTCGATATTGATGTGCTCGCTTGCGAGCGCCTCGGTCACCTCGACGAGGGCCCCCGGGTTGTTGCCCAAGATGAAGGAGAACTCCTTCACGGCGATCACCTCCGTCCTCATCCTAGCATGGCGAGTGCACGGCGTGAAGAGAGAGAGAGGAGGACGGTCAGGGCGCGACGACGCAGAATCCTGCCTCGCGTGCGCCACAGTGTGACCTAAGGTGTTCGACGTATCGCGCCGCCCAGGCGTCGAGGGACCCAGGCGGTTCGTCGGGCGGGGCGTAGAGCACGGCGACGACGCGCCGAGTTGACTCCCGCACCTTGGTCGCCATGGCGTCCTTCACCGCGTTTCCGCAGGGTTCCCAGCCAACCGCGGCCCGGCGGCACACCACGAGGAGGTCCTCGAGGTCGATCGCCTGCCCGGCTGGGTTGAACACGTACGACTCGCCCGGAAGGCCGCGCCGCAGGAGAAGCTGTGAGCCGGAGAGATCGGCGTCGAAGATCGATCCCGGAAGCCCCGATGCGAGACTGATCGCGTTGTTGACGTCGACTGGGCCGCTCACGAGAGGGAAGGACTTCTCGAGCGCCGCCTTGAGGAGGAACTCGCTCGCCGGCCGTCCGCGGCCGCTCGGCTGGTAATGTCCGTGGCGCAGGATCTTCCGCACGCGGGCGCGCCGCTCCGCTGGGATGAACTCCTCTCCCTTTGCCTGGGCCCGGGCGAGGATCTCGCGCAGGAAGTCGGGCGCCGCCTCAGTCGGCCGCGGGGGCTCGATTCCCTCGGCCCAGATGAGGGCCGGCAGAACCGGTGATGGGGAGAGCGTCGCGTCGAGCTCAAGCCGATACGCTAGATCAGGCATGAGCCACCTCCTCCCGAAGAGTCTACGACCGCCGGCGTCAGGCCGGGTAGAGCGAGATGGGGTCGTGGATCGGCCTTCGCGCCCACTCCGGCGAGCGCGGGACGATCTCGCCTTCCTTCATCACCCACGACACCTCGCCCAGTGCGGTGATGTCCGCGAGGGGATCGCGGTCGACCAAGATCAGGTCGGCGAGCTTGCCCTTCTCCACGGTGCCGAACTCGCCTGCCTTCCCCAGCGTTTCCGCGCCGATGCGCGTGGCCGCTTCGATCGCTTCGAGGCTCGAGAGGCCGAAGCGCGTGAGGTACTCCATCTCCTCCGGCACGAGTGCCCACGGGTGATCGGCCATGATGAAGTCCGTGCCCGCTGCGATGCGGATTCCCCTTGACCGCACGAGCGCCATCGTCTTCGGCAGCTGCTCGACGCAGCGACGGAACCAGGTCGCGGCCGAGTCGAGATCCATCGCGTCGCCCCACGGGTAGTCCTTCGGCGTGGCCCGGAGTCTCGCGAGCCTCTCGGCGAGGTCATGCTTCACCCACAGGGTGGGGACCAGGATCACGCCTCTCTTCGCCATCAGATCGGCGGCCGCCTCGTCGACGAAGCTCGCGTGTTCAATTGTGTCGGCCCCAGCAAGGGCCGCCATGCGAACGCCAACGAAGTTCGCGGCGTGAATCGCGACGCGGAGCCCGAGGCGATGCGCCTCGTCCACGCCGGCGTCGATCTCAGCCTGGGTGAACTGCGGGTAGTCCGTACGGTGCGAAGTGAGGAGCTTGATGAAGTCGGCCCCCGCCGCGTGCTCCTGGCGGACCGCGGCCCGCACCGCGTCCGGGCCGTCCACCTCGTGCACGAAGCCCGGTTCGCTCGTGCCGTGTCCTCCGGTCATGCAGATCCCCATCCCGGCCGTGAACAGGCGTGGCGCGACCAGCATGCGGCGCTCCACAGCGGTCCGGAGGGCGAGGTTGATCCGATCCCCGCACAGGTCGCGCACAGTCGTCACCCCTGCCTGGAGGGCCGAGCGAAGGTTGTGGATGGCGATGACCGTCTTGTAGGCGATCTCTGAGCCCCTGGGCCTGGTCGGCACGTACCCGGACGCCGCGACATGGACGTGGGAGTCGATGAGGCCTGGGAGGAGATACCTGTTTTCGGCGTTCACGATCTCGACGTCCGGGGCGAGCCGGACCTCCTGCCGAAGCCCGACCGCCTCGATCCGGTCCCCACTCACGAGAACGACGGAGTGAGCGAGGGGCGGGCCGCCCGTTCCGTCGATCAGCGTTGCCCCGACGATCGCGCGCCGTCTCGACCTCTTCTCGGTCATGGTCGTCGCTCCTTTCCTAGCAGCTCAGCCGAATGCCAGGGCAGGCTCACGTCCACAAGCCCTTCATCTCGGGGAACTGCTCGGCGAGCTTCCACGCCTTGATCTCCGCGATCGGTGGCGACTCGTAGTCGTAGCGCTTGCTGTGCCCCCAGCCGAATCGCTGCCGCAGTTCGATCCCCAGCTCGGCGTGCTTCAGCGCGGCCAGGACCACGTCGATCACCGGGACGCCCAGCTTCCGCTGCAACACCTCGTAGAAACCATATTGGAGACCGCAGCCCAGGATGATCACCTCGGCGAGCTTCTCCTCGATGGCCCGGCGCGCCGCCTCGGTCAAGCGCCGCTCGGTCTCCTTTGTGTCCTTTTGGAAGTCCTCGACGCCGAGGTCGACCGACTCAAACGACGCCAGGCGCGCTTCGAGCCCGTAGTTGACCACGTTCTCGTGCATCCTTGGGATCCACTTCTTCCGGCCTACGAGGATCGAGAAGCGGTGCCCCAGTGCTGCGGCGATGAGCATGCTCGCCTCCGCTGGCGCAGCAACGACCATCCGATCCGTGATCTCCCGCGCGACCCGCAGGCCCGGATCGTAGAAGCAGCCCAGCACGGCCCCGTCGTACCCCTCCTTCTCCGCCCGCTTCAGGCGATGAAGGATGTCCGGCATCACCAAGGTCTCGTAGAACTGATACTCGGTGTGCCGCGTCCCGCGGGCGAGTGAGACGACGTCGACCTCGGTCTCCGGATGCTTGGCCGTGTCGATCCAATCCTGCAAGGCCCGATCGTAGTCCGCTGTCGCGATCGGATTGATCCAGAGAATCCTCGGCATGAGCGCCCTCCTCTGTCTCGACGGATGCGGGAGCGGGTCCGGACCGGACCCGCCCTGCCCGCCGCGTCTTCCCGGTCTTGATGATCCGACCACATCACTCTAGCACGGCCCTTCTGGCGAAGACCAGCCGCTCCGGTCGGCGCGGCCGTCAAGTTGGCCGGGTCTCGGCCTAGAAGACCCGAATCCTGACGCCCTCCGCCAGCATGCGTCCCTCGTCCATCGTCCAGTCCCCCGTGAGGATGAGCAGAAGCCGCGTCTCCACCTTGCGGGCATTCCCCGCCGCCAGCCACAGGACGAGCTGGTAGGTGCCGGGAGGGAGGATGTGAAAGGGCTTGCTCGCGGGGAACTGAACGGCCACGCTGAACGCGGCTCGTCCGGCAAGCCGTACCTCCTCCGCGTCGGCCAAGGCCTCGCCAGGGAGGTCGCACCGTCTCGCGGGATCGAGGACGTGCCCCAGCGTGCAGAACCCCACCATCCCCGGTGAGAGCGCTTCCAGAAAGGGCTTGAGCGTCCAGGACCAAGCCAGGTTCTTGGGCAGAAAGGATGCCAGGCGACGGAAGGAACCGTCTGGTTGGTGCTCCAGGACGTCCGCGACGAAGACCTCCACCTGCTCCGCCCGGCTATTCCCGGTGTTCCGCACACGCAGATTGAAGTAGTAGGCGTCGGCCGGTGCACTTGGAACAGCGGGGTCCGCGAGCAAGGAGTGGTGGAAGTCCGGAGGCTCCGGGTTCACCTCGAGCCGGAGCCTGGGACGAACGAGAAGACGGGACAGGCGGCTCTGAAAGGCAGCGATGGTAGCGGAGGCGACTGCAACCATGGCCAGGATCCACGTCCCCAAAGGTGTCCCGTTCGCTCCTCCTGCCACGTCCTCCTCCTTCCCCTCCCGATCGCACCGTACGGACGCGCCAGCTCGGTGTCAAGCAGGCGCTCCATGTCGGATCGGAGGGGATCTCCTGACCACGCCGCAGTCGAGCGCGGCCCGCCGGCTCAGGACGCCCGAGCGACGCCGACGAGCGACTCGAAGCGCACGATGTCCTCGCGGACGACGTCGAGGCTGGATCGCCAGAAGGTGACCGAGCGCGTGTCGATCCCGAACCGGCCCGCAAGCTCGGCCGCGTCCCCCATCCCGGTTGAGGACAGAAGGTCGTCGTAGCTCGTGGTGAAACGTCTCGGGTCCTCGGCGTAGCGTGCGAAGAGGCCCAGGCCGAAGAGAAGACCGAACATGTAGGGGAAGTTGTAGAACGACATCGGGTAGTAGTGCGGCTTTGCCGCCCACGCGTATGGGTGAAGAAGAACCGGGTCGAGCCCGTCGCCGTAGGTTTCAAGCTGAGCCTTGCGCATCAGCAGGCACAGCTCGTCGGCCGAGAGCTCCCGCTCCGCGCGGCGCTCGAACACGTCCCCTTCGAACAGGAAGCGGCTCGTGATGTCGACGACCACCTGGCAGGCGTCCTGGAGCGAGTTCTCCAGGATCCCGATCTGCTCGGCCGGTTCGACAGCCCGAAGCGCGGCCTGGGTGACGAGGGTCTCGCAGAAAATGCTCGCCGTCTCGGCGAGGGTCATCGGCGTCTCCTGCTGGAGGAGCGTCCGTTCGGCGAGGGCGAGGTTGTGGTAGGCGTGCCCGAGCTCGTGCGCTAGGGTCCCAACAGCGGAGAAGCAGGGCGTGAAGTTCGAAAGGACCCGCGACTCGTCCAGCCGCAGGTCCAGGCACATCGCGCCGCTTCGCTTCCCGTCGCGCGGCTCGGCGTCGATCCATCGCTCGCGGAATGCTCGCTGTGCAAGCCCCCCCAGTCTCGGGGAGTATGTGCCGAACTGCTCTTCGATGAACCGGGCTCCCTCGACGTACGTCCAGGTCCGACCGGCCTCTCCCACCGGAGCGAACAGGTCGTACCACGCGAGTGCCTTCGTGCACAGCGCCTGTGCCTTCGCACGCAGGTAGCGGCGGAAGTCTGGGAACGACTCGTGCGCCGCCGCCATCATCGCGTCAAGCGTGGCGCGGTCGATCGAGTTCGAAAAAAGCGCCGCGCCGAGCGCGCCCTGCCAGCGCCGGCGCTTGGCGAGCACGTTCACTGTACCCTTGACGCTGTTGAGGGCCGCGGCGAGCGGAAGGGCCGCTTTCTGCCAGGTCGCAAGCTCCGCCTCGTAGGCGGTGCGCCGGACGTCGCGGCTTGGGTCGTGGGCGAGGTTCCGCACGGCCGTGAGCGGGAGCTCCTGGTGCTTCCCCTCAAGCACAATCGGCACGGCCAACTGCGAGGTCAGGTTCGTGTGGAGCTTCGACCAGGCGATCGTCCCGCTCGGGCCAAGCTCTGCCGCGAGTTCCTCCTCGGCAGGCGACATCTGGTGGTCCGCCTCAACCTTCGCCTTGCGCAGGAAGAAGGTGTGGGCGCGGGCGACGGGCGAACGCTCAACCAGGGCCTCGACGTCAAGCGACCCGATCCAAGCGGAGAGGCGGGTCTCCAGAAGCCGGAGTCGGACGAGGCGTTCCTGCAGCTCGCTTAGCTTCGCTTGGGCCGCCTCGTGGCGAGAGTCCGTGTAGACGAGGCAGCGCAGGTACGTCCCGACCGTGCGCGCCTCGTCGAGCGTCCGGTTCGTCGCAAAGATCACTTCCTCGAACGCGGCCGCGACTCCCGCGTCGAGAGACTTCGCCTCGCCCTTCCCGACCGCGTGTCGGTCAAACAGGGCCTCGAGTTCCTGGATCCGATGGATCAGTCCCGTGAACGCGGAGTCGAACTCCTTCGACTCGACATCTGGGAAGACGACGCCCATATCCCAGTGGGGAAGTCTTTCCTGCAATTCTGCCATCTCCTAGCCTCCTCGACGGCGTACCGTGATCGACCCTTCTCCAGCGCGGCGAGTCCAGTCGACGGCCTATCGCGTCTCCTTCGCCCAGAGGGCGGCGAGGTAGAGACAGGTCTCGAGCGCCTTCTCCATCTCCTGGACGCTCGCCCACTCGTAGGGCCCGTGGGGGCTGTGCGTCCCTGTGAACAGGTTCGGCGTGGGCAAGCCACGTTCCGTGAGCTGCGAGCCGTCCGTGCCGCCCCGGATCGGCTCCACCCGCGGGGTGATCCCAGCCAGGCGCACCGCCTCAAGCAGGCGCTCCGTCGGACGGGGGTCCTTCTCCAGCCAGTAACGCATGTTGCGATACTGACGGGTGATGCTGCAAGAGAGCTTCGCCCGCGGTTCGAGCCTCGCGATCGCCTCAACCGCGGCCCGGAGGGCGGCCCCATGCGCCGCAAGACCGTCGAGCTCGAAGTCGCGCAGGATGAAGTCAAGCTCTGCCCGCGATGCGTTCCCCTTCATCTCCACGAGGTGGATGAAGCCCTCGCGCCCATCGGTTGTCTCCGGCGAGCGGGCGTACTGGGGAAGGAGGCCGATGAGCTTCGCCGACAGGACGAGGGCGTTCACCATTCGACCCTTCGCCCTTCCCGGGTGGATGGCCACCCCCTCGATCGCGACGTGCGCCTTGTCGGCCGAGAAGCTCTCGCAGGTCACCTGGCCGAGCCCTTCTCCATCGAGCGTGTAGGCAACGTCGGCAGCGAGCTCCTCGAGGCGCAGGTGCTGGATGCCCGTCCCGGTCTCCTCGTCGGGCGTGAAACACAGACGCAGCTTCCCGTGCGGTCGGCTGCGATCGGCGAGCAGAACCTCGGCCAGGGTCATGAGGATCGCCACCCCGGCCTTGTTGTCCGCGCCGAGCAGGGTCGTCCCGTCCGCCGTGATGATCGTGTCGCCGGCGCGCGACGCGAGGCCCGGCGCGGTCGCCTCATCGAGCACCTTGGCCGGATCGCCCGGAAGGACGATCGGCCGGCCGTCGATCCGGCGGTGCACAACCGGCTTCACGCTGGAGGCGCAGTAGTCCGACGCCGTGTCCATGTGAGCGAGGAAAGCGACGGACGGCGCCTGCGGCGCAACGGACGCCGGGACGGTGGCGAGGACGAACCCCGCCGCGGTGAGGCGAACGTCTTGCGCGCCGAGCCCCTCGAGCTCCTCGACGAGGAGGCGTGCCAGATCGAGCTGATTCTGCGTCGTGGGGACCGTGTGCGACGAGGAGTCGCTCTGCGTGTCAACCCGCGCGTACCGGACGAGTCGTTCCTCCAGTCTCTCCTGCACACCCATGCGCCGTTCTCCTTTCGTCCCATCGGACGCGTCACGGTCATCGAGCCATCGCGAGGGGGCCCGTTTCGCGGTGGTGCCTTTCACACTTCCAGTTTCTCTTGGTTGCCTTTCTGTGCCGTTCGCCCGGCGGCTAGACCTTCACCTCGGCGCCGCGCGCTCTCAGCCGATCGACCACAACCTGCGCTGCGGACCCCGCGCCAAACGTGACCGGTGTGTCGCGAAGGTCGACCCATTCTAGCTTCGTGTAGTTGAGCAGGACCGCGATGTCGGTGACCTTCGTCCCCGAGAGGTCGAGCCTGCGCAGCTCCCACAGGCCTGCGATCGGCTCAAGGTCCGTGATTGGGTTCCCGCTCACGTCAAGCGCCTCTAGCTGCGCGAGCGGCCGGATCGCGCCCAGGCTCGAAAGCCCGTTGTCGGCAACGCTCAGGGAACGCAGGGTCTTCAGCTGGCCCAGAAGCCCCACCTCGACGAGGCCGTTTCCGTCTAGGCTCAGGTCCTCGAGAAGCGGAAACTGGACGAGGATCCCCAGGTCCTTGAACCCCACGTCGACCAGATGGAGTCCGTGCAGGCCCGCCAGCTGCGTGAGAGGGAGGAAGTCGGCGATGGTCATCTTCTTCAGGCCCAGGACATCGAGGTGCGTGCCCACGTCGACCACCGGAACGAGGCTTGAAAGATCGAGGTCCGAGAGCCAGAGCTCCTTCAAGAGCGGAAGCCAACGGAGCGGCGAGAGGTCAGAGATCACGACCGAGCCGAGGCTCACGGAGCGCAGGTTCTTCATCTGGCCCAGGGCGGCGAGATCGAAGCTCTCCTTGCTTTCGATATCAACCGTCTCGAGTTCCACCAGGGCCTGGATCGGGCTCAGGCTGCATCCCGCTCCAGCGGTCACGGAGAGGTGGCGAAGCTGGGTCAGCTCCCGAAGGGGTTCGAGGCTAGTGATCGCGTTCCCCGAGAGATACAGGCTCTGCATCCCCAGCGACTCCTTGAGCGCGCCGATATCCTTGATCTGGTTTCCGGAGAGGTCGACCTCCCGTAGGCTCGAGATCGACCGCAAGGCCGAGAGGTCCTCTACCTTGTTGTTGGCGAGATTGAGCGTGGCGAGGACCGTCAGGCTTCGAAGCGGCGTGATGTCGCCGATCGCGTTGTCATTGAGAAGGAGGGTCAGGAGATAGACCGCATGGTCTAGTCCGCCTAAGCTTGAGATCCCGCGGTCCCCCGCGTCCAAGGTCCCCAGCCAGTAGAGGTCATAGTCGGTCAGGGATCCAGAGGATGTCGGGATCACCTCGAGTATCGCCCGTTCCAGGTTCCGGTCGGCAAACGTCACCGTCTCCTGTCCGAACGCCGCCGCAGTAACGCACAGGAGAAGAAGACAGAACAGAAAGGATCGCGCACGAGCCGCCATTCCTCTCACCTCCCCATCGATTGTAAGGCACCGCTATTAGACCGAAACGGCCGTGCGAACGCAAGAGGTTCGCCCTTGGCACAGACGAGATCGGCGAGACTGTCGCCGGCGAGATCGTTCGGACGATGCCGCACAGACCATCGAGGCCATTGGTTGACAGAACGGCAGAGACCACGTATGCTCACATAGGAGGTGATAAGAATGTCCAAAGCACGCATACTTACGGGCTGTGCTCTCCTCATGGTTCTCCTGTTCGCCCTCGCGGCCGCCGCCTTCCCGCCTAAAGAAGACTGCTTCACAAGCGGAGAGGAATGCGTTCCGATCTATACGTACTGTGTCATCACGTACCACGGCGTTCCCGTCTGGCCGGGCCGCGCGGAGAAGTGCATCGTGGAGTATTACTGCGCAATATACGGATACTACTGGGAACCCTGCGGTCTGTGCGACTGCATTCCGCGGTGACCGCCTTCCCGGCGTCTAGCAGGTGATGTGGTCGCTGGTTAGGAGGCAGGCCACGGTTCCCGGGTCCGGCTTGGCAGACCGTGGAACGTCCAGAGTCGGTCGGGGCGTGCGGTTGAAAGCGTTCTTCCACGTGCTGACACTCTTGCTGCGCGATTGGCGTGTCCTCTTCTTGGCTCTTCTCCTCGTCGGCCTCGTCGCGGCTACGATTGGTTTACGCGCGCGGCCGTCGGCCCTCTCGGCGGCCGGTGACTCGCAGGTCTTCGTCGCGCTGCTCGGAGGACCGGTCACCGCAGACCGGCTCGCCCCGTTTGTGCCGTACATCTTCGCGGACTATTCAGCTACTCACCCAGGGTCGCTCGTGTCGTCCGCCCTCTTCGCAAGCACAGTCGGTCCGCCGCTCCTGGGCCTGAACACGGGGACACTCGATGGGATCGTCTTCCTCCTCTTTCCGCTCGTCGCCCTCCTCATCGGAGCGACCTTCCTGCCTGAGCGGAGGAGCGAGGCGATGCTCTTCTCGCTCCCGGTACGCCGATCTCTTCTCTTCCTCATGCTCGCCGGTGCGCTCACGCTCTTTATCGCGGGCGTGATGTCGGTCGCGTTCAGCGTCTCCTTGGGCCTGGGCGCGGTCCTGGGCGCACCCGATCCAACGCTTGTGGGGACCGCCGCCCGGTTTTGGCTCGCCTCAACGCTCTACGTCCTCTTCTTCGCGCTCCTCGGGCTCGCTCTGTCCATCGCCCTCCGGACGCGCGAGTCCGCGCTCGTCGCGGGCGTGATCGCCGTGGTTCTCCTCGCCGGGGTTGGTCCCTCGGCGTACGACCTGCTCGTGGTGCGATACGGTCACTTCATCATGAGTCAGGTGAAGAGTACATCGGAGCTCGCGACCTTCCGACCTCGGCCAACCGTGCTGGGCACGACTGTCTCTTTGCTCGGGGTGGCGCCGACCTGCGCGCTCGCCGCCGCCTACCAGGAGGTCGCCAGTCTGCGTTCACCATTGGGTTGCCGGACATGTGGGGACACAACTGGCACGCGGCGTGCGTTGACCCGAAACTACCGAGTGCTGGGAGTAGCCATTCTCCTACCCCTCATCGTCGGGATGGCGCTCTTCTCCCGGAAGGAGGCCTCCGGCTTTGGCTAGGCAGGTCTTCCTCTTCTTTCTCGGACGCCGGCTGCGATCGGGTAGGACGCTCGCCATCGCTCTTCTCTTCTTCCTCGTCGCTTTCACCGTCCTGCTCGCAATGACCGACGAACAGCAGTCGATGGAGAGGATGATCCGTAGCTCGTGGGGCTTCGAATCCTACGAGCTGCCGGCCGTGACGCTCGGGTCGGGCTCGGCCCACGATCACGTTGCCGACGCAGTCACCTATCGCTACCTCAACTCGGTGCCGGCGCGAGGCGGGCTGCTTCTTCCTCTTCGGTTTGCCCTTCCCTGGCTCATGCTCCTTCTCCCCCTCCTTGGGCTGATCGGCTCGTTCTCCGCCGTAAGCGAGGACCTTGAAAGCGGGCGCTCCCAAACGCTCCTCTCTCTTCCGGTAGACCCAGCGCGGATGGGCGTTGCCCGCGCCCTCGCTGAAGGCGCGGCCGTGGGCTTGGTCCTGTGCACTTCTCTACCGCTTGCTCTCGTTCTCGTCAGCCTCCTCTTCGGCGTCGTCTCAACCGCACAAGAGGTGGAGCGCGCCCTGGTCTTCCTTTGGATCCTCGTCGTCTACACGTCCCTCTTTGCCCTGGCCGGGAACCTCGTGAGCGCCTGGTCGCGGAAGTCGAGCCGGTCCCTGTGGATCTGCGCCGGGCTCTTTGCCGGGCTCATCTTCCTCGACATGGCAGCCTCCAACGCCACGCTGCGCGCGGCCGACCTCTACGCGCCGATCCCACCCATGACCCGCGAGGTGAACATGTACCTCGGCGACGCGTACCATCGGCTGCAGCCTCGGGCCTCGAGCGTCCCGGCGGACGTGACCGCGTACCTCGAATCCCTCTCCTTGCGAGCACGGGATCTTGGGCGCGAGGAGGGTCGCCGCTACCAACAGGAACGCTGGTTTGGCGTCGTCGCGGTCTCGAAACTCGTACGCGAGCTCGGGAACCAGGTCCTCCAAGACTCCTACGGCAACGCGACGGACGTCTTCCTGCCTGTTGGGCCCAGCGACCACGCGCCGAGCCTAGGGAAATCCCTCCTCTGTGCCTGGCCCGAGGCGGCGTGGCTTCTCATCTTGTGGCTCATCCTGCTTGCAGCGAACGTGCGGGTGCTCTCGCGGATGGAGGTGTAGAGGCAGTGATCGCGATCGATGTCAAGGAGCTCACCAAGCGCTACGCGGGGAGGGCGGTCGTTGACCGGGTCTCGTTCCAGGTGCCCTCTTCCCAGATCTTTGGTCTCCTGGGCCCAAACGGCGCCGGGAAGACGACCACGATCAAGATCCTCACCGGGCTCATCCGGCCGACTGCCGGACAGGTCTTCGTGCTCGGCAAGGACCTGTCCCGATCGCCGATCGAGATCAAACGGCACATCGGCCACGTCTACGCCAACATGGCGTTCTACCCACAGCTCACCGGCCCGGAGAACCTCCGCTTCCTCGGGTCGTTCTATCCGCTCGGGCGCAGGGATCTCGAGGCGAGGATTGCCGAGCTCTTGGATTTCGTAGGCCTCTCAGAGGAGAAGAGGAAGAAGGCGGGCGCGTACTCCCAGGGGATGACGCAGAGGCTGGGGATCGCCCGGGCGCTCCTGCACGACCCGGACGTCCTCTTCTTCGACGAGGCGACGAGCGGAATCGATATCGAAGGCACGAACCTCATTCGAAGCTACGTCTGCGACCTGCGAGTGCAGGGTAAGACGATCTGCGTTGCGAGCCACAAGCTCGACGAGATCGAGTACATCTGCGACCGGGTCGGGCTTCTCGATCACGGGAGGCTCATCGCCCTGGGGACGCCCGCCGAGATGAAGGCGAGCCTTCGCGGCGTCCTCCACAAGTACCTCGTCCGCGTGGCAACCCCGATCCAGAATCTCGAGGGACGCGACGCGCGCGTGCTCTTCCTCAAGGATTCAAACGTCATCCTCTCAAGCCAGGATCTCCTGGCGGATCTTCACCTGCGGTTCGGCGATTGCGTCTGCGAAGTCGACCCCTCCCTCGAGGAGGTCTTCATCTGGCTCCTGCACCACTCCCTCTCCCCGCGCGCCAAGGAAGAGGAGCCAAGCAAGCTTCTCTCTGCCCAGTGAGTCCGGGCTGAGAGCTTCGCAGACTTCTCGCAAGCGCCCCAGAACCTCTCCTTCTTCCCTGGCAGTTGCCTCGGGTCCGCCTCTGGGGAATGATGGGAGGCTGGATCGGGAGGAGGCGACATGAACGCGACTGATGGAACGACGGTGCGAGCGGCGGAGTATCCCTGGGCAATCGGGGTCGGGCTACTCCTTGTGCTCGCCGCCAGCGCGGCCGCGGCCGGAGCCCCGTGGCAGGCACTGGGGCCCTACGGGGGCTCGATCACCGCCATCGCTGTGAGTCCGGCCAATCCGGACACGGTGTACGCCGCCGCCTCGTCCGTGGGGGTCTTCCGCAGCCAAGACGGGGGAAGAACCTGGTCGAGGACCGGCCTCTCGACCGAGGCGATGGTCTCCGCGATCGTCATCGATTCGGGAGACGCTCAAACGGTCTACGCCGCGACGAGCAACGGCTTCTTCGCGAGTGGCGACGGTGGGACGTCGTGGGGTCCGCGCAACCAGGGTCTCAAAGAGACCTACCTGACCGCGCTCGCGGCCGATCCTCTTCATCCAGGAACCCTCTACTCCGGCGCGTGGGGAGGCGTGTTCAAGACGGCGAACGCCGGAGGCCTCTGGGAGGACCTCTCGACCGGGCTCCCCGCAGGCACCTACGTCGCCGCCCTGGCGCTCGACCCACACGAGCCAGGCGCACTGTACGCGGCGACCGGCGAGCGCGGAGTCTGGCGCAGGACGAGTGACGTCGGCTGGGTGAGCGCGTCCAAGGGGCTTCCTGAGATGAACATCCGCGACCTCCTCATCGACCCTGACGACCCGAAGATCCTCTACGCCGCCACCGATACCCAGGGCGTCTGGCGGAGCGACGACGGAGCCGCGTCATGGGTCCGTGCCTGGAACGATTCGGATAGCCAGACCTTCCGCATGGCCTTCGATCGCCGCTCGCCAGGGACGCTCGTCGCTTCAAGCCAGAGCGGCAGGATCTATCGCACCCAGGATCGAGGTACCACCTGGGAGGAGTGGGGCGAGGGGCTCCCCAGTGGCGAGGCACCCTACGCGTTCGACGTCCGCCCGGACGACGGCACGGTCTTCGCCGGCCTGTTCAGCACCGGGATCTTCCGGCGTGGACCGGGTGACACGCACTGGAGCGAGGCGAACACCGGCCTCACCGGGTACATCGCAAGCTCACTCGTCGTTGACTCGGTAGCCCACACGATCTACGCCGGGATCCGCACCTACGGGCCGAGCCTGTTCCAGAGCGGGGACGGCGGCGAGACATGGCGCATGACGAAACGCGGTATGTTCTACCCTCCGGTCTACGCGCTCCTCCAAGACTCGGGCGACCCTAAGGTTCTCTATTCCGGGAACGGAGGGTCCCTCTTCCGCAGCGAGAACGGCGGCGAGGAATGGGTCCCGTCCGATACCGGGATGCCGCGCGGCTCGATCACTGTCTACAGCCTGCTTGTAGATCCGTCTGGTCCCCCGACTCTGTACGCCGGCACGACCCAAGGGGTCTGGCGATCCGACGACCGTGGGACGACGTGGGGGACACAGCGTCTCGCCGAGGCGACCGTGCTGGCGCTCGCCTGGCAGAGCACGCCGACACCGCGGATCCTCGCGGGGACTTCCGCAGGCGAGGTCTACGCGTCACCCGACGGCGGCAAGACCTGGACGCCTCTGGGGACCGGACTTCCCGCCGGGAACCCCGTTCGGGCCATCGTCTCCGCCGCCGGGGACCTGTTCGCGGCCTGCGATGCCGCGGGCCTCTACCGAAGCACGGACGCAGGCCAGACCTGGCATTCGGAGCCCGTGGGAGCGTCTCGCCCCGCTGCCTTGAGCCTGCTCGCTCCTGGGACCGCCGCGTTCTCGCTCTTCGTCGGGACGGATGAGGGTGTATCTGCCCTGGACGCCAAGGCCAAGACGTGGATCTCCGTCTCGCAGGGTCTCCCGGCAGGTACACGGGTCTACGCACTCTCTCTCGACACCGTAAACAGCCTTCTCTACGCAGCCGGGGTGAACGGAGTCTTCGTGATACCGCTCGCCAAGTAGCCGCCCACGCGCCGTCGGGCTCTTCCAGGGCAGTGTTGCCGTAGAACAAAGCGGCACAGGAGGATCAATGGACAAGATGCGGGACCGCATCGAGCGAGAGGTCGAGTTGCCCGGACTCGTCTCGCTCCTTGCCGAGCGCCTGACCGCGACCGATCTTCAGTCCCTCCTCCTTGAGGTCTACCGTTTGCGCGCGAAGCGCCGCGGGCCGACCGAGGTCCTGACCGACTACGAGAGGAACCGGTTCGTCCGCCCCTCGTCCGCATCCGCTAGGCGAGTCCTTGAGTGGGAGACGATCGCGTGCTCGCACCTCCCTGTGTCGTTTGAACTGCTGGCTCTCTCTCCAGTTGCACCGCTTGGCACCTGCTCGGCGGTCGCTCCAATCACCCAGGACTGGGCCGTGTCCACGGCGCGCAACACGGAGGTCGTCTCCGATTCGACGAACGTGCTGGCACTGGAGTGTGCGCTGCGGCGACGCCAGCTCCTGCGCCAGGATCGCCGATCGAGGGAGCCCGTCCACCTCGCCTCAAGCCACCGTCTCCTGCGCGCACAGCGCTACGAGGATCCCAATCTCCTCCCGCACTTCAGCCTGTTTGCCCTGTGCAGCGCCGGGAGGGACCAGGGCAACCTCCGCTTCGAACTGTCTGCGCTCGCTCTCCACGCGGGCTTCTACCTGCGCGCGCTGCGCGCCTTCCTAGGCGAGGGCGTCGGGCTTCGGCTCTCCGCGACAGACTTCGCTCCCTCGCCCCGCCATGCCCTGGTTGAGTCTCACTTTCTCTCGCCGGTCCGGGAGGAATTCCCTGACGTTCCCTCTACGATCGACGAGGAGCGCCAGAGCGGCCGCGGCTACTACAGCGACCTCTGCTTTCACATCGATGCGCTCGCCCCTTCCGGGCGACCGATACAACTCGTGGACGGAGGGTCTGTCGATTGGACGCAGACGCTTCTCTCCAACGCCAAGGAACGGCTCGTCACAAGCGGCATCGGCAGCGAACGCGTCTGCAATTCGTTCCCGGCGTAGTGTCCTTTGTGACGGGGCGTCGGCTCCATCTCTTGCGACGCACGGTGTCAATGCCTCTCATTTGGCTAGCGTTCCTTACCCTGCTAGACTGGAGGCGAAGGGGCCGATCGACGCAGGTCGAACGGTGACCTCACTCAAGGAGGGGGACATGAACGAAGAGAGGAAGGAGCACAGGATGAGAATGCATCACAGTAGCCTGACAGGCGCCCTATGGTTTGGCGGATGGCTGTTCACGATGGCCTTCGCCAAGCTCCTTTGGTGGCAGTGCATCGTGGGGCTCGTCCTCTGGCCCTACTACCTGGGACAGCTCGCGCGCTAGCCTCAAGACACGTCGAGGCTTCTCCCTAACCTACCGGTGAGGCCGCTTGAACGCGGCCCATCGGTACTGTTCGGTGCGAATCGTGCAGGGAGGTGGGCTATGCGCGTGTCCGATCGTGTGGGCTGCCAAGACTGGCCCTGCACCGACGTGGACCGCGACCTCTTTTCTGTGCCTGCGGTTGAGGTCGATCCAGCGAGGATCTCGATCGTCCTCGTCTCCGAGGTCGCCGCACCCCGCGCCGAGGGCGGCTACTACGCGGGAAGCGCCTCTCTGTTCGCCCGGACGTCCCGCAACGCTCACGGCTTAGGCCGGCCAGGGCGACCGCCCAGGCCGGTCACGACTTGCCCTTCCACGACGAAGAGAGTGCCTCCGTCTCATCCTCCTGACTAGGCCCATGTGCCGCGGTGGCCGCTCGGCCATCTCGGCTTCTACGGGCGCAGCGGATCGAGCACCGCGGCATCGACCCACCAGATCTCTAGCTCCCGGACAAAGAAGAGGTACCTGCCATCCGGAGACAGGCTGGCGCACATCTCGTCTGTGTCCGCGCGATTGACCGCAGGGATCGGCTGGGGCGCTGTCCATGAGCCGTCCGCGCGGCGGAAGACCACGACGAGATCGCCGGGCGCGCCGTTTGGGCGAACGTCAAACAGGACCAGGGTCTCGTCCGGGGAGACGAACGGGTGCGCGCCGACCCACGCCGCCCCGTTGGAAGCCATGCGCTCGACCGGTCCGTAGCCCGCTTCCGTCTTGCGGGTGCGCACGATGGCCTCACCGGCATTCGAGAGGTACGTCCAGTAGAGAGTGCCTTCGCGTGTCGAGGAGAAGTACATCGGCCAGTGACCGGGTGCGTTGATCGGCGAGGGAAGCGCGACCGGCTGTCCCCATCCTGTTTCCATGCGTTCACTGACGTACGCCGTCGGCACACCCCCTGGCGCACCGGTGAAGAAGAGGCGATCGCCTTGCGGGGCGATGCGGGGTTCCATCGCGTCCGGCACGCACGCGAAGGGCGCCGTCTGTACGCGCTGCCAAGCTGCGCCCACGAGCACGTAGCCTTCGATGTGATTGACCCGGCCGACCGGGTCTTGCTGCGTGAACCAGAACTCCGAGAGGTCGGCATTGAACGTTCCACTGAACGCGTAACGTCCAAGCAGCGACGGCGCGAAGCGAATCGGCTCCATTCCCGGCGGATCCTGGCCAAGGTAGTTGCCCGTGGCTGCGAGGCCCGATGCCGCGGCGGCCGCGAGCAGGGAGAAGAGGACGAGCAGAACCCAACGACTCAAGCGAGTGCACATCGTGCTACCTCCTGCGCCTGCGAGAAGACCCGACCGAAACGCCGTTCGCATCCCCCAGAGAGAATGCCTGTGTTCGATGCTCCCGACAACGGCCAAGTCGCAGAGCGGCCACCCGCCCATCGCAGTGCAGTGCATGAGGGGTGCCGAGGGCAAACGCGGGCCCCGCGGACGGCCACGACGGCCCGTGCCCTTCGTTTGGCGGACGTGGCATCGGCCGCTAGACTGAGACGGGAGGCGGGCATGAAGGGGAACTCGAAGTCCATTGGGGCGTGCGGGATCGACTGCGACGCGTGCGACGTTCGCCTTGCGCCAAAGGATGCGACGGTCCGCCAGGAGATTGTGGAGTGGCTGCGCGACACGCGCCACGTCGAGGTCGAACCGGAAGCCATCCACTGCTCTGGGTGCAGGGGCGATCGCGCCGCCCATTGGTCGGCCGATTGCTGGATCCTCCACTGCTGCGTGGACGAGCGCGGCCTTGAGTTCTGCAGCGACTGCGGAGGCTTCCCGTGCGAACGCCTTGTCGCTTGGGCCGGCCAGGACGAAGGCTACGGGCGCGCCCTGAAGCGCCTCAAGGAGATGGCGCAGGGGATGTAGTCCGCTTAGCAGTACCTCGCCACACGCGACCGCCAACCTGCCCCGAGGCCGACGGCACGCATCGAGGCGGAGCCCCACTCACGCGATGATCTCGTTTAGGCCTTCGACCAAACGGTCGAGGTCCGCAGTGGGGAGCCTATCGATCAGCCTCTCGATCCGGTCGGCGGATAGCGTGCGGATCTGACTCGTCTTGACCCAGGAGGGCTTGGGCAGCTTCGCCGAGTGGAGCTCGAAGGTCAGAGGGAACCCGGCCCTCTGAGGCTGGCTCGTAGTGGCCATCGCGATGACCGTGCCCGACCGCTCATTGAACACATCGTGACTCAGGACGACCACGGGCCGTCTCCCTCCCTGTTCGCTGCCGCGCACTGGATTCAGATCGGCCCAGCGGATCTCGCCGCGGCGGATTGAGGTCATGCGTCGCCTTCTTCGACGAAGTCGGCCCCGGCCATTGCCTGCTCGGCCGCCATGTCCAGTTTCTCGCACTCCTCGGCGAGGCGTGTATGTCCCACGCGCGCCAACTTCTCTTCCACGGCCTCCTGGATCGCGCCGCTTCGGCTGGGGAACACCCGGCTTGCGACGAGCCGATCGAGTCGTTCGAGCGTCTCCTTTTGTAGGCTCACCCCAACCTTTGCTGTCCTCATGATGCATCACCGGTATTACTCTAGGTCATACCGCGGCGTGAGTCAACCCACCTTGAGCCATTCCTCGGCCGCGGCTGCGGCTGCCCCGGAGCGGTCCGATCAGGCCGCAACCGGGTCCCGCCACGAGTCAAGCAGCAGGCAGAGCGCATGGACGAAGGGAATGCGGACCCTCCCGAGTGCCGGTGGCGGGCTGGACTGGGATCAGGCCGCTTGAGAGCCGATGAGTTCGCGTACGTCGAGCGGCTCGGGCTTCCCTGGGTCGCGGATGAGGGAGAGCGCCTTCCGCGGGCACTTCGAGACGCACACCCCGCAGCCCATGCAGCGCGCCTCATCGACGCGAACCGCCCTCTCGCCCATCTCAAGGGCTCGGAACGGACAGACCCCGACACAAACCCCGCACGCGCCGCACGACGGAACGTCGACGTGGCTCACGTATCCCGACGAGGCGAGCATCGGCACCCCGTGCGCGAACGCCTCCATCGCCCCGCAGCAGCACGAGCAGCAGTTGCAGATAGCGTAGAACCGGCCGAGCATGGCGTCCTTGAAGAAGGCGTGGTGCACGTGGCCGCGCTCGTGCTCCGCTCGCAGGATCTCGACCGCCTCGGCCTGAGAGATCCAGCGCGATCGTTTCACGTGGTGCTCGGCCATGAAGCTCGCAAACGGCTCGCCCACGATGACGCACACGTCGACCGGTTGACACGGGTCGACCCGCCCGGCGCGGCACGGACACTCGATCACGACGATGTGGTCCGGATTCTTGAGCACGATGTCCCGCGCGATGGGGTAGGGAATCACCTGTTCGAGGCCGCGGAGCTCGAGGCCCACGTCGAGGGTCACCAATCGCTCCGCCGCGTCGAGGGACACCACCTTCCCATGGTAGCGGTCGGCGACGGGGTGGTGTCCCGTCTCCGTCGTCTTCTTCCGCGCGGACAAAGCGAGGAGCCAGGCGCCTAGGCTGAGGAACGGGCGGAAGAAGAGGGAAGCAGGCTTGGCGCCCAGGTACTGGTACACCCATCGGCCGTAGACGTAGCCGTGGGCGAAGTCGAGGAGCGAGTACCCCGGCATCCGCCGCCCCTCGCGATAAAACGCCCGCGTCGACGGACGGACGAGCCGCCACTTTGGCCTCTTCGCCATGCCTCACCCCCCGATCGACCGCGCCATCATACGGCATCCGCGGCCCGCGGGAGGCCGGCATGAGGGCCCCGGTGGTCCATAAGCGTCCGATAGCGGGGTGAGTCCGCGCACGGCGTCGAGGAGGGTTGCGGCCGCCGCGATGAGATCGGCGCGATCAGACTTTCCTCGACTTCAAGCACGCCCCGTGCTTGTTCAAGTTGCACCTCTCGTGTGAACTGGAGAGAACGACCCGCCGACCAGACGTGCTCAGGCGGACGCCGGGTTCGTTCCCACAGCGAGAACGGCCGTGCCCGATTCGGGAACACCGGGGAAACACACTGGCGAGCCTCTGCACAAGCCCGATGCAACTCCAGCGCTGGAGCGGCTCGCGGCGTGTCCGTGCTAGACTCTGGCGTCCTCCAGGCGGACGCCACGACCCGCTCGCAGGCTCTCGCGTGCTGCTTCCACTCGAGCGAGGAACTGCGGGTCGTTCTCCAGCCGGTAGTCGAACCAGTCATCCTCTGTCTCAAATCCGACGAGGACGCCGGCTGGCTTCCCGTGACGCGTGATCACGATGTCTTCCTTTTCGGCGAGTCGCAAATAGCGCGACAGATCGTCCTTCACCTCGGACAGTGCTACCTTCTTCATCGTCATTCACCCGCCTTGTCCAGCCACTCCGCCGCATCGCTCTTGGCCACAACCGCCAAGACCTCGACCGTCCGCTCGGCAACGTCGTAGAAGATCCGCAGGTCCCCGCTCCGCAGCCGGAACTGCGGCCTAGACAAGCCCTGGAGCCGCTTGATCCGGCTCTTCGATACCTTCCGCGGCGCAGTCCGGAGATACGTCTCAAGAGCAGCCCTGACCTGAGTCCGTTCGTGCGCACGGAGACCATTCAGATCCTCGACAGCTTCCGGAGCGAGCAGGATCTCGTACCGCATTCTGGCTATATCATGGCCAATCTTGCCCGCCCGGTCAAGTTTGCGACGCCGCCGCTCCGCTTCACGCGACGAAAGGCAGCCCGACACCGACGATCAGAGTGCCGAATCGCCGGACCGGACTCCGAGGGCTAGTCGAGCGTGATTTGGACCTGCGAGTACCGAGTGTGCTCGGCGGTGAAGCTATCCTGGGTCGCGTGATAGGCGAGGATGACCGCGACATCCTGCCCCGGCACCAAAGTCACGTCCTGCGCGTCGCGGCTTGCGAGCGGGATCGCGAACTCAAGCGTCGTCTTTCCGCCGCTCTCGCTTCCGCCGGTCGCGAGGAGTGAGGAAGCCTTATCCGGGAGGTGAAGTTGTGTGGTCACGCCATGATCGTCCTCGATCGTGACCTTCCCGTTCTTCACGGCGCCAATGATGATGTTCGATCCGGACTTCCCAGTTCGGTTGCTGAAGCCAACCGCCGCCCAGCCCGTGCCTGGACTAACCAGGCCGACGTAGAGGGTCGTCGTGTCGTTCTGCCAGTAGAGCGCCATCCCGGTCTGCGGATCGAGCAGGCTGTGACGGTACTCAGCGCCACTGATGAGTCCATCCGCTCTCGGGGTGCCCTGCAATGACGAGCCAGTCGTCCCTTGAGCCGCCGCACCGCCCCCGCGGAGCGCGAGAACCCCTCCAACCGCTGCCATCACGAGCGCCACTGCAACGACCAAGATGCCTAGACTCTTCTTCACTTTGCCCCCCTCCTCACGTCTTTGCCCGTCGCGCTTTGGGGCGTAGAGAACGCCCGAGGGCGCTCATTCTCAGGATTGGACTCTATGCGTGGGGTGTGAAGCGCTCATGAAGCAGCCAAGGAGAACGCGTGAGGCTATGCGTCGGCGAGTCAGAGGAGAGCCTGGGCTTCCTGTCGGACCTACGGTGTCTTTGGCCCGGCGTGGACAGGTAAGAACGGGGAGTAGTCTACCGGCGCGCCGGACTCGTGTTCGGCGATATCGAGCAGGAGATGCCTGTGGCAGGGCTTGTCGTACGCCTCGTAACAGATGAGGAAGACGTCGCGCGTCTTGGCGCGTTGGGCGAGGGCCTTGAGCCGCGCGGCTGACTTGGGATTGGCGGCAATTTCTGCACGGAACCGTTTCTCGTAGTTCGACTTGTCACTCGCGAAGTGAAACGTCGTCTCGTAGCCCTGGCCGGGCTCAAACCGTGCCTTCCAGCTGTTGAATTCGTCCAGCAGCTCCTTGGATGGCGCCAGCTCATCGTTGCCCCGCCCCCGCATGACGAGAACGTACTCGGCACCAGCCGGGAGCTTGTCCTTCAGGCTCAGATACGTCTGCCGCAAGGCCATACCTTGGCCTCCCTCGGGGGATCTGGGGACATGATACCGATCCTTGGGTTGCAGCGAGCGCCGCTCACCCCCAATCCCATTCCCTGCGAGGCAAGATGAGTATTGTGTCCCCCGAACTCAGTATTGTGTCCCCCGAACTCCCGAGGATGTCTTCCAGACGCCTCTCGTCGCTCAACCCGGACGGGGTGATCTCGACCCTGCTTCCATCGATTCGCCAGACTCCAAGCTCAAGTGGCATCGTTGCCTCCGATCACACGGCGCATACTGCCGATAGAGCCAGGGCTTAGCGAGCGGAGGGAGCGCCAACTCCCATTCGACCAGCGGGACCTGTACACTAATGCCCGACTGCCTGTCCGCATTGCATCTGCTGCCTTGGGCAACAGCAGCGGACATGCGGTTGGAATGTTGCACCAGTTTAGGTGCGTTGGAGTGCTAAGCCAAGGGCCGGCTGTGGCAGGATCTCCTCCTGGATGATGTAGTCGATCGGCGCTGTGT
>Ga0315294_10001073_pt1 | contig 29516 bp, 23 predicted proteins | sample YL17G13_40_MG_FD_203626 | JGI IMG/M metagenome (GOLD analysis project Ga0315294, IMG submission 203626) | Sediment microbial communities from Yellowstone Lake, YNP, Wyoming, USA - YL17G13_40 | ecosystem: Environmental > Aquatic > Freshwater > Lake > Sediment | place: USA: Wyoming | collected... | reverse complement strand
CCCGGAGGCCAAGTCAATGCTTTGGGTGCCGGTCTTCGTAGCCGGACACGTCTGCGGGGCCCTGGCGGTGTTTCATAACGAGAAGAACGCTCTGTATGGCAGCGACGTGGAAATCCTGGACTTGATTTCCACCCAGGTGGCTTCGATCATCGAGCTTTACCTGCGGATGGATGAAGTGACGGTGACGGACTTCCTGACGGGGCTGGCCAGCCAACCCTACTTTTTGGAGCGAGTGAAAGAAGAGGCTCTGAGAAGCGAGAGGTATGGGGCGCCAGTGTCGCTGGTAAAGCTGGTGCTGAAGCCGAGCAACCCTCATGATACGGCTCTGCAGCGAAAGATCTTGCCTGAAGCGGCGCAGCGGCTGAGACAGAAGCTGCGGCGTTCGGACATCGCATCGCGGATCACCGATTGGAGCTTCCTGGTAATCCTTCCAGAGACCGGGGCACTGGGGGCGGGGACAGTGGCGGCGAGACTGGAGACAGAGATGCTGCGCATGGCGGAGGAGAAGGTGGAGGACTTGCCGGACTTCTCGGTGGAGAGCAAGTTTGTGTGCTACCCGGAGACCGAGCCGGACCGCGAACAATTCGTGGAGTTGTTTTCCCCCGACAGTTGACGGGTCCTTCCGGCAGATGTTGGGGGCGGGGCCCCACGCCTCTGTTTCCTCGCGTTGAGCGATTAGGCACCGCTGCGGGGCGGATGAAGATGAGATGGAAGAGTCGTCCGGCAGCCGAAGGAGCAAGCAGACTGGAGCAAGCTCGTTCGGAGATGGTGACGCAGCAACTTCTTCGCCGGGGGATTGGTGATCGGAGGGTTCTGGCAGCGATGGGAAAGGTGCCGCGGGAGAGGTTCATCCCGGAGGATGCGGTTGACCTTGCCTACTCGGACCAGGCGCTTTCGATAAGACTGGGACAAACCATTTCGCAGCCCTACATGGTAGCGCTGATGACCCAGGCGCTGGAATTGGCGGGGGAGGAAAGAGTCCTGGAGGTAGGGACTGGCTCTGGCTATCAAGCGGCGATCTTGGCTGAACTGTGCCGGGAGGTTTACACGGTGGAGCGGGTGGCAGAATTGTCGGAGGCGGCAAGCCAGTTGCTGACGGAGCTAGGCTACACGAACACCCACTGCAAGGTGGGAGACGGCAGTCTGGGGTGGGCCGAAGCGGCGCCCTACGATGGGATAGTGGTGACGGCCGCAGGGCCGATAATCCCGCCTGAACTGGTCGAACAACTGAAGGAAGGGGGCAGGCTGGTGATGCCGGTGGGGGATCGCCACTCTCAAACGCTGGTTACAGCGACCAAATCTGGCGATGAACTGAAGGAAACCTGGCTTTGCCAGTGCGTTTTTGTGCCACTGATAGGAGAGAATGGATGGAAACAGTGACCGTCTCCGCTACCGGAGTGGGTTCCCAATTGGAAATCGAAAGTTCAACCCAGACGGCCGTTAAACCCCTTCGACTCGGCGAGGGCAAGAAATTCTACGTTGGCGTTGACCTGGGCGGCACGAAGATATATGCCGGCCTGACCAATAGGGAAGGGAACATCCTGGCGACGGTCAAGGAACTGACCATCACTCATCAGGAGGGTCTGGCTGAGCAATTGCCGCGGCTGGTGGAAAGACTGCTGGAAGAGGGAGGTGCCCGGCGAGAAGAGGTGGCGGCGATTGGGGTGGGAAGCCCCGGGCCGTTGGATCCGGATCGGGGGATCGTCTTCGCCACGCCAAATCTGTCTCTTCATGATTTTCCGCTGGTGGAGATCATGGAGAGCCATCTGAAGATACCGACCTTCATGGATAACGACGTGAACGTGGCCACCCTTGGGGAGGCGTTGTTGGGCGCGGGGGAGGGAAAGGATTTCGTGGTGGGGATATTTGTGGGGACAGGCATCGGGGGTGGGATAGTGCTGAACGGGCGGATCTACCACGGCGCGAGCAAGAATGGCGGTGAGATCGGCCACATGGTGATATTGGCCGACGGGCCAGCCTGTGGCTGTGGCGGGAAAGGGCACCTGGAAGCCCTGGCAAGTAAGACGGCGATGGCGAGGCAGTTCGAGGCGGCGCTGGCGCAGGGGCGGCGGTCACGATTGTTCGATGAGGTGCCAGGGCCTTACGACCGGCTGGATACCAGGCTGTTGCAGGGACTGCTGGATGCGGGGGACGACCTGGTGACGGAAATCCTGATCGGCGTGGCGCATTACCTGGCGTTGGGGTGTGTATCGCTTATCCACGTGCTGGGGCCGGACGTCATCGTGCTGGGCGGAGGGGTCATGGAGGCGGTTGGCGACTTCCTGTTGCCGCGGATCAAGCAGGAGGCCTTCGCAAGTAGCCTGAGGGGAACGTGGGAGAGGACGGAGATCCTTCCTTCCGCCCTGGGCGATGACGCGGGTCTGCTTGGCGCGGTGACACTGGCTAAGATCGGCCTGAACGATCTTTGAAGCAACTGCGGTGGCGTCGCAGCCAGCGAGCTTGCTCGGGGGGAGGGAGGTAACGGTAAGCGACGACGGACTTCTTCGGGGCCTAGTCCTCAACATCCTTGCGCGGGCTGCCCAAAGGCCGACGAGGCAGCAGAGTGCAGGGAAGGGTGAAAATGACTGAAGTTAGGGTAGTTTGCGAGACGGTGAACAGGAACGTGATAGAAGTTCGGCAGCACAGGGTCGTCTCCGACCAGCCAGCCGAGTGCGGGGGCACCAACCAGGGGATGACGCCGACGGAACTGTTCCTGGGCTCGCTAGGCTCGTGCATAGGAGTGTATGCGGCCCACTATTGCCGCAATCACAGACTGGAATACGCGGGGATAGAAATCCGGGTCACCGGCGAGACGTCAGACGATGCCCCGAAGAGGATAACCTCGATACGAGTGAGACTGAAAACGCCAAGGCCGATTCCCGACCAATTTCGGGAAGGGCTGCTCTCCACCGCGCGCCGCTGCCTCATCCACAACACCCTGGCGGAGCGGCCGGAGATAGAGATAGGACTGGAGTAGGCGGACAGACCGAAGGGGATTTTGCTGGCAGGGAGAGGACTTCGCGGCGGGCGGGCCGCTATTCGTAGGTGTCTTCTCCCGCGGCGAGGCGGTAGAAGAAGGATTTGACGGAGTTCCAGATTCGGCGGGGATAGAAGGCAAGAGGTGGCAGTTCCCTGGCGGGGGGGAGGTGGGTGCACAGCATTAGCCCGACGGCGGTGGCAAAGATGGGGCTGTTGAGTTCGGAGCCAACGCCCATGAGGGTTGGGGGCCGGCCGATGCGCACCGGCAGGCCATCGAAGATCCTGCTAGCCAAATAGCCAGTATTGGGAAGGAGGGAGCCGCCCCCGGAGATGACTATGCCGCCGGCCATGAGGTGGTAGTAGGGGGACTTGAAAACCTCTCGGCGGCAGGCCTGGAATATCTCGGTCATGCGAGCCTCGATGATCTCGGCCAGGATCCGCTTGGGCACGATCGTCTCGTCCTCAGTGCCGACCATGCGGTAGGGGACGGCCTGGTCGCCGTCCACCAAGGCTTCGACCGCAGCGGAACCGTGCTCAATCTTGAGCCTCTCCGCCTCCTGGAGGCTGGAGCGGAGGCCGGCGGCGACGTCACGGGTGACGTAGTAGCCTCCCAGCGGCACGGAACCAGTGAAACAGATGGCACCGCTGTTGAAGACGGCGACATCCGTGGTGCCGCCGCCGATGTCGAGGAGGACGACGCCGAGGTTTCTCTCATCGGGGCAGAGCACGGCCTCGGAGGTGGCGACCGGCTCGACCACGGTGGCTATGATGTCAAGCCCGTTGGCTTGAACGCATTTCTCCAGGTTGCGGGCGAAGTTACGCATGCCGACGATAATGTGGGTCTCAACCTCCAGTTTTCGCCCAAAGAGGCCGACCGGGTTATTGACGCCGGACTGTCCGTCCACCACAAAGCCGCGGGGGATAGCACTGATTATCTCAAGATCCGGGGGGAGGTTGATGGTGGTGGCGTTATGCTCCACCCGGTCCACGTCCTCGCGGCTTATCTCGCCGTCCGCCCTGGTGATGGCCACCTGAGCCTTGCTGTTCAGGGACGAGATGTGAGCCCCGGTGATGCCTATGACGGCGGAACGGACCTTGACGCCGGCCATTTGCTCGGCCAGCCGGACGGCTTGGGCAATGCAATTGGTGGCCCGCCCGATGTCCACGACAACGGCCCGGCTCATGCCCTCGGACGGGACACAACCAAAGCCAAGCAAATGGATCTGAGCGTCCGATTCTCGCCTGCCGATCAGGGCGGCGACCTTGGTAGTTCCCACGTCAAGCCCTAGAATGGGTGGCATATCCTGCGGTGTAACTCCCCTGGTAAGCGGCCCTGAGGTGCCCTCACCTCACTGAGGCAGCACCTCATAATATGAGAAATCGGGACATGAGACGTCAACCACGCCGATCTTCCCATTCTTCCCCTTCTTTTCCATCACCTTCAGGCAGATGGTGAGCTTCTGCTCCAGGCGGACGGGCGGCCCCAGCCGGAGGCATGAGCCACCACTCATTTGCATTTCCATCCCTCGCAGGGGCGGAAACGATATCTTCTCGGGCAACTCGCCGCCCGTCTCCCTGAGAAAGTTGATCGCCTGGAGAGCAGCCTCGAGGTTGCCGCCCCTCACGGTCACCCCGGGCCCAAGCGGATCGGGGCTGGAGCCTTTCAGTTCAATCACCGGCAGTCCCTCAGTCTGGTGTCCTTTCTCCTCCAAGATGGTTCCCTCTTCGTCACACTGCCAATTATGCGCTCCCTCTTTGATGACCGCCACAGGCTCTCGCTGGATCAGTTCCACGACCAGGGTGTTGGGGAAGCGACGGCTGATGTGAGCAGTGGCAACCCTGGCTTTCTCCTTCAGGCGTTGGGTCAAAAGTCGGCCATCGAATGAGAGGAGGCAGGTCCCCTTGGGGACAGACTCGGTTATCAGCGACTCCACTTCGCCCGGGGGCAGGCCCGCGTCTCCCTTTACCACAACCTCCTCCAGAGGGAAGAACCTCCGGGCCGCCCAAGAACAAAGTCCGTACATGCCAGCCAAAAAGATGGCAAGAAGAAACAACCCAGGCCCACGGGTACGCTTCCCTCTGCGGTTGACGCCTTATCCCTTCTTCCCTAAGTTGGATTACGGCTGGGGCCCGGAAGTGAGGCCCCGCCGCTGCGCATGAGTAATTCCACGGCGACCTCGCGAATATCCCCGGCCCCCAGGATCAGCACCAGATCGCCAGGCTGAAGCAGTTGCTCGAGGCGCGGGGCAATGTCCTCCAATTTCGGGATATACTCCACCGGCTTGCCGTTCAAGCCCTTCTTGACCGCCTGGACCACGAGGGAGCCATCCACCCCGGGCCAGCGGTCCTCACGGGCGGCATAGACATCAGTAACTAACAACACATCCGCATCCTCAAAAGAGGAGGCGAATTCGTCGAGGAGGTAAACAGTGCGGCTGTAGAGATGGGGCTGAAAGACGGCAATGATTCGGCGGCCCCAGCCCTCTTTTGCCGCTGCCAAAGTTGCCCTTATCTCGGTGGGATGGTGGGCGTAATCGTCGAAGATGAGGGCGCCGCCCACCTCTCCCATGAATTCAAAACGCCGCTTGACCCCAGTGAAGCCGGCGAGGGCCTCCTTTATCGTCTCGAAATCCACGCCCAATCGGAGACAGAGGGTGGCAGCGGCACAAGCGTTGAGTTGGTTGAGGCGGCCTGGGACCTTGAGATTGACCGTTCCCAAGCATCTCTCTCCCTCATAGAGGAGAAAACTCCAGCGGTCATTGGGGAGGTTGGGAGAGATGGATTGAGGGACGGCGCGGTAGTCGCTTCCCTCTGCCAGCCCGAAGAAGATAATCTTCCTTCCGGAAATCTTGCCGAGGTCTCGGCAGCGTGGACAGTCGCCCCCGGCCACCAGAATACCGTCCCTTGAGGAACGGCCCAGGAAGGCCTGAAAAGAGGCCACCAGGCTATCTATGCCATCGTGATTGTCGAGGTGATCCGGCTCGATATTGGTCAGCACGACGGAATGCGGCTGAAGGTTAAGAAAAGAATTATCGCTTTCGCAAGCCTCATAAACGGCGTAGGGACCCGAGCCAAGGTGGCCGTTCCCGTCGAGTTGGGGACAGAAGCCGCCTATAACGTAGGAGGGGGAGATTCCCGCGGCCTCCAGGATCTGCGCGGTCATGGCGGCGGTGGTGGTCTTGCCGTGGGTGCCGGTGATGGCGATGCCCTTTTGGGAAGCCACTACCTCCACCAGCAAGTTAGAGCGGTGCAGGATAGGGAGCCCCTTCTCCACCGCGGCGGCGAGTTCGGGGTTGCTGGGCGCGATTGCCGTGCTGTAAACGAGCCTTCGGGCGTCCTGGATGTTCTCCTCCCGATGGCCGACAAAAACCTTCGCCCCCCACTTCCTCAGCCAATCCAGAACCTCCGTGTCCTTAAGGTCGGAACCGCTTACCCTCTCGCCCTTCTCGAGCAAGACCTTCGCTAGCCCGCTCATCCCCACCCCACCTATCCCCACGAAGTGGGTAGAGCCCTGGCACTCTGTTTTTTCCACGATTGTCCTCCTCTAAGCGCGGGTCCACCAGCACCGGTATTCTAGTCGGTTCCTCTCCGGAAAGCAAGTTGGCCTTCTGCAAGCCCCTTTGCCAGGGCGGCGACCTTCCCGGCGGCCCCTTCACCTTGTCTGTCAAGACCGGCGCGGCTCTTTTTCGCCAGCGTCTGAATTACCCTCGCCAGGGCTTCCGTCTCGAGGTTCTCATCCTCGAGCAGCACGGCCTGGCCGCTCTCCACCAAATCCCTGGCATTGGTGGCCTGATGGCGTCCGCGAGCATAGGGATAAGGCAAGATGATGGCCGGGAGCCCCGCCGCGGCCACCTCCGCCAGGGCGCTGGCGCCACCCCTGGTAACCACCACGTCCGCAGCCAGCAAGGCCTTGGCCATTTCCTGGCCGGAGAGGAAAGGATGCAGCCCATACCTTCGCTGCAGCGGCTCTGACATCTCATCAATTGCCTTCCGCATCCGCGCGTAGTCGCGCCAACCGGAGACGTGAAGTAGGAAAGAATCGTCTTCGCTGAGAAAGGCCGGGGCAGATCCCAGGATGGCCTGGTTTATGGTTCGAGAGCCCTGGCTGCCGCCGACGACCAGGATGAGCCTGGCCTGAGGGCCGACCCCAAGTTCCTGTCGGGACTCTTGCCTGTCTTCAGTGAAAAAGATGCGCCTGACAGGATTTCCGGTGACCTTCGCCCGATCGCGGCACCAGTCACCGGCGGCAGCGCTGTATCCGAGGGTGACAACCTTGGCGAAGCGGGCCAGGAACCGATTTGCCAAGCCGGCAACGGCGTCCGGCTCGTGGATCAAGATGGGAAGGCGGAGGAGCCAGGCCGCCACCACCGGCGGAACGGAGCCATATCCTCCCGCGCCGATAACAACCAAAGGGCTCTCCCGTCTGAGGATGACCAGAGATCTCAGAATAGCCAGAAGCGTTTTAGGCGGCCAGAGCAAAGAGTTCCACAAGCGACGGCGGAGCCGAGAGAGGCTGGGGGCCGTCGGCCAGGGACGCGCCGGAATCAGGCAAAAGGGGAAGCCGGATTCCCTTAGCATCGGCTGGTCCGTCTCCATTCTACACCCGGCAAGGACAATCCTCTCCTGAGGCGCCATTTCGGCCATCGCCTGAGCCATCGCAATGGCGATGGAGAGGTGGCCTCCGGTTCCGCCCCCCGCTATCAAAGCCAGCGTCATAGGCGCCGCCCAGTCCACTCAGCTCCCGGTTCAAAACGGCTGGCGCGGAGCATAAGCCCCACGGCCATCATCGAGGAGAGAAGCGAACTCCCCCCGTAACTGATAAACGGCAGAGGCAAGCCGATGGCCGGCAGCCATGCGGTGGCCATGGCGATGTTTATCAGCGCCTGAAGGCCCAGCATTACCGACAGCCCGCAGAGAAGAAGTCCCCCGAATCGGTCCTTGGATTGCAGCCCGAGGGAGAGTCCCTCCATCGTGATGCCCACGAAACAGAGGAGCACCAACAGACAGGCCCAGAAACCCATCTCCTCTCCGAGGATGGCGTAGATGAAGTCGGTGTGGCCGTCGGGAAGGTAATTGAACTTGGCGCGGCTAGCCCCCACGCCCTTGCCCGCCCAGCCGCCGGAGCCGATCGCCAGGATGGATTGGAAAGACTGGTATCCTTCCCCGAACCGGGTCGCCTCGACCCCACCCTCGCTGTAGAAGTGCACGATCCGCTCCCGCTTCTCTTGCCATTTCTTGCCCCAGGTGTCGGGGCGCACTGCCCAACTGCCGCCAATCGCCAGCGCACCGAGGATAATGACCAGCGTTGCTCCGGCGACCAGTTTCGACAGCCGAACCCCAGCGAAGTACATGACGGACATGCCACCCAAAGCGATGAGGGCGGCGTTTCCAACGTGCGGCTCAGCCAGCACCAACAAAGAGAACAAACACAACACGACGAAAGGCACCCGGAACCGAACCTGCCCTGCCCTGCTGCTGGGCCGTCGAGAATAGACGGAACTGACCCAGAGGACAAGGGCAATCTTGGCGAACTCTGACGGTTGAAGGTTAAAGGGGCCGACCTGAAGCCAGCGCATTCCTCCCCGCACCTCCTTGCCCACGATAAGCACCAGGCAAAGAAGGATGAAGGTGATTATGAGTAGCGGCAGACTCAGCCCCCGCAGAATCTTCTGGGGAAGGCAGTAGGTTACCAGCAGGGCAACCCCGCCCAGGAGCATGAAGCAGAACTGGGTGGCGACGAGGCTGAACCTCGCCCCACCTCCCTCGGAGAGTCCCCTCACGTATCCGGCGCTGAATACGGCAAGCAGGCCAACCGCAAGAAGGACTATGACGCAGACCAGGAGCCAATCCCTCGCCTGTTCCTCCCTGTCAGCGAGCATCAAGCGACTGCTGCTGGTCATTTCTTGACCCTCCTTACGGCTTCCCTGAAGGCTTGACCGCGCTCTTTATAGTTTTGGAACATATCAAAACTGGCAGCAGCGGGGGAGAAAAGAACGGTTTCGCCGGGCCGACCGAGAAGGGCGGCAAGACCAACGGCCTGCGACAGGTCGCTGGCCTGCCGTATCTCCTCTACGCCGGCCTTCTCGCCCAATTGGCGCAACTCCTCGCCCGTCTCTCCGAGGGTGATGAGGCATCTCACCTTTTCCCCCACCGGCTCCAACAACTCCATGAAGTCGAGCCTCTTGTTGCTTCCGCCGGCAATGAGGACAACGCGCTCCGGCATCGCTTCGAGGGCGCGGGCGGTTGCGGCCGGATTAGTGCCCTTGGAGTCGTTTACGTAGGTGAGGCCATCAAATACGCCGACCTCCTCCAAGGTGTGCTCCAACAGGCTGAAACCCTCGATCCCGGCCGCAATGCGCTCACCCCCCAGGTTGAGCAACCTGGCAACTGCCACCGCAGCCAGCAGGTTTTCCTCGTTGTGGGCTCCAGGCAGCCTCCAGCCGACGGTCGAGCAGACTTCCTGCCTTTCGCCGTTTTGCTGCCACCAGATCCTTTTCTCGTGAAGGAAGGTTCCGGGCTTTTGGTGGGGGAAGCGCGAGAAGTAGTACTTGCGGCTTGTCGCCTTTTCCGCCATTTCCCTCGCAGTCGGGTCGTCCAGATTGGTGACGACCGCTTCGGCGGGGGTCTGTGCCTGGAGGATGCGGGCCTTGGCGGATACATAATCCTGAATGGTGCGATGGCGGTCGAGATGGTCGGGAGTGAGGTTGAGGATCACGGCCACCAGAGGCCGAAACAGGCGGCAGCCTTCGAGTTGGAAGGAGCTAACCTCGGCGACCAGCAGGGCATCAGAGGAGGCGGCAAGGGCCTTCTCGATCAACGGCTCGCCGATATTCCCGCCGATCAGCACTTTCCCCTCCCCCTCGCCCAGGATCTGAGCGACCAGCTGGGTGGTGGTGGACTTGCCGTTAGTGCCCGTGATGGCAACTATCGGACAGGGGGACAACCGATAGGCAAGTTCAATTTCCGAGAGCCACTCCACCTGCTGCGGCAGACTGGCAAGGAAGGGGCTTTCTGGGTCAACGCCGGGGCTAAGTACCACCAAGTCTGCACCCTGAATGGCCGTCCTTGCCCTTTCCCCCCAATAGGTGGGCAGTTCCAGCGCCTTCGCCTCGTCCAGGAGACCTTCAAGAGCTGTTTCCTCCCGCGTATCCACCAGGGAAGGCCGCAAGCCGAGGCTCTTGAGGCTCCTGGCAACGGCCTTTCCAGTGAGGCCAAACCCCACAACCACTACGTGGCTCTCCCGCAGTTGGCGGAGGAAACCCTCCCTGTCCTCAAAAACGCTCAAGGAGAGTCACCCCCAGAAGGGAGAAGACCACCGAGGCGAGCCAGAAACCCCTCACCACCTGGGTCTCCCCCATTCCGGCCAGTTCGAAGTGGTGATGGAGGGGACTCATCCTGAGGATGCGCCTGCCGGTGAGTTTGAAACTGGTTACCTGGGCAATCACCGACAGGGCCTCAACCACAAAGACCATGCCAACCACCCAGAGCAGGAACTGCTGACCAGCGAGGATGGCAACTCCCGCCAGGCCTCCTCCGAGGGCGAGCGCGCCGGTGTCGCCCATGAAGATGGCCGCTGGATGGGCGTTGAAGAGGAGGAAACCCAGGCATGCACCTGCTAAACCGGCGCAGAAGACGGCTTCGGGTCTGCTTCCCCGGGTCAGCAGCATGATGGTCAGGGCTGTGGCGACTATCGCGCTGCTTCCCGCCGCCAGCCCATCGAGTCCGTCGGTCAGGTTCACGGCATTGGTGAAGAAAACCACGCTGATGATCGAAAGCGCCAGGGCAACTGCCGGCGACAACGTCAACGGGCCAGCCCACGGCAGTTCCAAACCCTTCCCCAGGCCGAGGTGGTAAATCGCAATCCAACTGAAGACGACGGCCAGAATCAACAGAATGACCATCTTCTCCCGTGCCCGCAGCCCCAAAGAACGCTTGAACAAAGCCTTCCTGTAATCGTCCAGGGATCCGACAAATCCACAGCCCGCAACCAGACCGCACAAGGCTAACGTCGCCAGGGTGACTCCTCCACCAACCACAACCGCCAAACAGATTCCACTGACCATGAGCACGCCGCCGGCCGATGGCGTGCCCTCCTTAAGCCCGTGGCTGGCGGGGCCATCGTCGCGGATTTGCTGGCGGAAGCCGTAGCGGGTTATGATGCCGATGAAGGGCAGAGTTGTGACGGCGACCCACGCGAAAGCCACGAGCAGGGCTTTGGCGGCGCCGAATGTGATAGATGGATCCACCCTTACGGTCCCCTACCGGCCTGGCGAGGGCTTCAACGGCTGTAAAGAGCCCGGCTTGGATGGCCCAGCGTTGGAGAACTCACTTTGGAGCGCCTCCACCATCTCCTCCATGCCAGTCATCCTGGACCCTTTCACGAGCACTGCCGCACCAGGTCGGACTTGGCGAAGCAAGAACTTCTTGGCTTCCTGCTTTGTTCGGCAAAGATGGGCCTTGCCCTGGTAGCCCTCCGTCTTCCGGGCACCCTCGACCACGGCCTGGGCAAACTCTCCCACGGCCACGATCAGGTTGACACCCAACCTGGCAGCCTCGGCGCCGATGCGGGAATGGGCCTCCCGGGCATAGTCTCCCAACTCGAGCATGTCGCCGAGGACGGCTATCCTCTCGCCCTCGGCGGGCCAGAGAGAAAGCATCTGCAGGGCCGCCTGGGTGCTCTCCGGGTTGGCATTGTAGGAATCGTTCAGGATGGTAATGCCTGCCGCAGTCTGGATGGGCTGGCACCTCATGCGAAGGGGCCGGAGGGCCCCGAGCGAGGCAGCCGCCTCGGCGAGGCCAACCCCAAGTTGGATAGTGGCGGCAGTCGCGGCGAGAGCGTTGAGGACGTTATGAGTTCCGGCCAGGGGGAGGCGGACTTGTGCAGTCTCGGTAGCGAAGTGCATGTTGAAGCGCATCGCGGGGCCATCCGGCACGACGTCGGTGGCGTGCAGGTCGTTGTGGGACTTCAGGCCGAAGGTCACCACGGCTGCCGCTCCCTCCATGGCCCTTTCCCTGAGTGTCGGGTCGTCGCCGGCGACGACGAGGGTGCCTCCGGGAGCCAGGCAGCGGGACAGTTCCAGTTTGGCTTCGAGTATGGCCTCCCGGCTGCCCAGGATTCCCACGTGCGCGGTGCCGACGTTGGTGATGACGCCGACCTTGGGTTCGATCAAGGAGGCCAGCAGGGCGATCTGGCCCCTGCCCCTCATCCCGAGTTCCTGGACGAGGGCCCGGTGGTCTGAATTCAGCCGAAAGAGGGTAAGCGGAACGCCGATCTCGGTATTGAAGTTCTCCTCGTTGGCGAGGACAGGAAACCTGTCCTCCAGGATCTTGGCGGCCATCTCCTTGGTGGTGCTCTTCCCCGAACTCCCCGTGATGGCGATACAGGGCACCGGGAACTTCCGCCGCCACCAGGCAGCGAGCCTGCCCAAGGCCGTCAAGGGATCCACCACCTGAACCAGGGCCAGCGCCGTTTGCATCCCTTTGGGAAGGCACTTCACCACCGCGCCCGCGGCCCCGCGCCCCTCGGCGTCTGGGATGAAGTCGTGGCCGTCCCTATTTTCACCCTGGAGGGCAAAAAAGAGGGCGCCGGTGTGTAACTGGCGTGTGTCGGTGGCGACGGACGAGAAGGTCTGCTCCCCAGAGCCCTGGAGTAGCTTCCCTTCCACTGCGCTTACGACCTCAAAGGCGGAGATTATCATCTTAAAGCCTCCAATAAAGCGACCGAGATAAGGGTTCTCGCCCCCCCAGGAGCCTCTTCGACCGCTGGCGCGGGGCGGAAAGGCTCAGCTGGACTCCTTCGTTCCAAAGGTCTGCTGCAACCATTTGCGGGCGACTTCTTGATCACTGAAATGAATGGTCCTGTCCTTGAGGATTTGATAGGTCTCGTGGCCCTTGCCTGCAATCAGAACGGCGTCTGATTCCCTCGCCTCCTGGAGGGCGAAGCCGATGGCCCGCTCTCTGTCGGGCTCAATTACGGGTTTGGCTCCTTTCATGCCGGGCAGTATCTCGGCGATGATCTGGCTTGGGTCTTCGCTTCTGGAATTGTCGGAGGTTACGATTGCGAGATCGGACTGAGAGGCGGCAATCTCACCCATTAGAGGCCTTTTCCCCTTGTCGCGGTCTCCCCCACAGCCGAACACTACGATAACCCTTCCTTCACATAACCCCCGAACAGCCTCCAGGGCCCTACGCAGACCGTCCGGAGTGTGGGCGTAATCTACGAATACCAGGAAAGGCTGGCCGGCGTCAACCTGTTCGAGCCTCCCGGGCGGCGGCTTGGCGAGGGCCAAGCCAGCGGCTATTTTGTCCCAGGTGAGGCCGAGGGCACGCCCCATTGCGGCTGCCATGACGGCGTTAGTGATGTTAAACTGCCCGAATAGGGAAAAGACAAGTTCCTGCTTTCCATCGGGGGTTTGGAGCCACAGACGGGTCGCTTTGGCCTCCTTGGCGGCGGCCAGCACCCGATAATCAGCGCCTGGCGTGGCTCCGCAGGTGATGATGGGACAGACGGCCTTTTGCTTGAAAAGCATCCCGGCTGGGTCATCCAGGTTGATGACACCCACCGCTTTCTTGGCGCTTTCCCTGACATAATCGGTAAAGAGGCGGAGTTTTGTGGCCAGGTAATCATCAAAGGAGACATGAAAATCGAGGTGATCCTGGGTAACGTTGGTGAGGGCCAGGACATCGAACTCGCACCCCAAGGTCCGAGAAAGGGCTATGCCGTGGGAGGAGACCTCGAGGACGGCATGGGTGACATAGCGCTCGCAGGCCTGGCGAAGGAAACTCTGAAGTTCGACGGCGTCGGGAGTGGTCCTGCGGGAAGAGCGCCTTTCCTGGCCGATGGCGGTCCTAACCGTAGTTAGCAGGGCGGTGACCAGGCCGGCGGCGCTGAGGATGGCCTCGGTGAGGTAGCAGGTGGTGGTTTTGCCGTTGGTGCCAGTAACTCCGACTACTGTGAGCCTGCGGGAGGGATAGTCGAAGAACCTGGCGGCGCAGCGGGCGGCAAAGGCTCGGGCATCGGAGGTAAGGATGGTAGTTGCCTGGGTGGCAAATTGGTCGAGGCGGGCTGGGTCCTCACCGGCGATGGCTGCGGAGCCGTTCTCCAGGGCATCGGAAATGAAATCGTGTCCGTCGCTGATGAAGCCGCGGATGGCGATAAAGAGGGAGCCTGGGGTGGCGAGCCCGGAATGGACACAGATATCCTGGATTTCGATCTCGGCATCGCCATTCACCGAAACGAGATCGGGGATACCTTCTAACAGGTTAGCGAGTTTCACTGGGCGAGATGCCGGAGGAAACGAGTTTTTGTCCTTCCACGTCCGCCCTTTCCAACGCCAGGATTCCCTCCATGATTTTCTTGGCGACCGGAGCCGCCGCCGTGGCACCGAACCAGTTTCCCTTCGGCTCGTCTGCCACCACCAAGATGACGTAACGGGGCTCATCCGCCGGCAAGATTCCAGCGAAAGAGAGCACGTTCTTGCCAGGCTGGAAACCAAAACCCTTCTGGGCCTTCTGGGCCGTGCCCGTCTTACCGGCGACCTTTACGCCCTCTATCTTGGCAACGCTTCCAGTGCCTTTCTCAACGGCTTGGACCATGGCCGAAACAACTGTGTGTGCCGTTGCCTCAGAGACCACGCGCCTGACCACCTGGGGCTCGAACACAGTTTGCTGCTGCGACTCAACGTCAGCAATTCTGCGCACCAAGCAGGGCTGGACGAGGTTGCCGCCGTTGGCGAGAGCGCAATAAGCGGTGGCAAGTCCAAGGGGAGTGACCATGCACCCTTGCCCAAAACCGAGGCCAAGAAAATCCCCACGGGGCAGTGGCGGCTGCCTCACTTGCCCAGCCCTCAGACTGCCGCAGTTCTCCAATAGGCGCTCGTCAAAGCCAAATCGGTGGAAATATTCGGCAAACTTCTTCTGTCCCAAACGCTCCACCACACTCATCATTCCCACGTTGCAGGATTGGGCGATGACCCCCATCAGACCCAATCTCCCGTGGGGCGGCTTGCCCAATCCCACGGTCCAGCAGTTTATCCGCCTGCGGCCAAGAGTTCTATATCCGGGGCAATAGAAGGTGTCCGTAAGCGACACCCGCTTCTCCTCCAGGGCAGCGGCCAGCACGAAGGGTTTGAACGTCGAGCCTGGCTCGTAGAGCCACCAAACGTTGCGATCAATCCTTCTTTCCGGATGGTCTTCAGCCTCGCTTCCGGGTTTTTCGGGATCGAAACTGGGAAGGGAAGCCATGGCAAGGATGTCCCCGTCATTGGGGTCCATGACGATGACGCTCATTGACCGGCTCTTGAGACGCTGCTGCATTTCTCCGGCGACCTGCTCGACGAGGCGCTGAATGTCCATATCGAGGGTCAGATAAACAGAACTGCCGTTGCGGGCCTCTCTGAGGACTTTCCTCTTGCCGGCCACTATGGGGAATCTAGCCCGGACCTTCTGCTCTTCCGGCACGGCTGGCAACTCAATCCTGCCCGTTCGCTCTTCGAGCACCTCGCCCGGCAGGCCGCGCAGTTGTTCATCGTAGTCTTTCTCCACTCCCTCCAAGCCAACTACATCCACATTGACCGAACCTATGACCTGGCTGCCCAGGCTGCCAAAGGGATACTCGCGATCATACCCCTCGTCAATCCGAACTCCTGGGAGTCTGCGGAGCGCTGCCACCACCCCTTCGGTGGCCGGGACAGAATAGGCCATCACCCTTGTCCTGCCAACTCCCGCCCGCTCGATCCTCCCTTGAATCTCGGTCAGGCTGAGGGGGAGAACATCTGCGAGCGCCTGCTCCAACTGGGCTTTGTCCTCCACCATGGGCAAATCCACTTCCACCCTCAAGGAGGGCCGGTTCTGGGCAATGATCTCGCCCCTGCGGTCGTATATCTTCCCTCGCTCCCCAGGAATGGTTATGCGCTGCCAGAATTGATCGTCGGCCATGGCCGCGTAATGGGGATGTAGCAGTATCTGCAGTTGCGCCAGCCTGCCGGCCAGCGCCAGCCCCGCCAGAAGAAACACCATCCTGACTACGAGCGCCCTCCTGCGTCCTTCTCGGTTCATCCCCGTCCTTCCCCCTTCCGAGACATGGCCTTTTCCATCCCTTCCTCGATCTTCCAATACCAGCTGACGTTGCGACGATCTTTTCCCTCGCCGCGGGCTGATGTCCCTCCGCCGGTTGTCACCATACGGCGGTCCTGGCCACCTCCCTTTCCGGCCCGAGGGACGGTGATAGTCTCCACGGGGAGCCGCACCATCCCTTTCATCTGGTAAAGTCCGAGGGCCTTGCGGGCGGCTAGTTCAACGGCCTCCTCCCGCTCGCGACTAGTCCGCTGAAGGCGGAGGATGCCGGAGCGCAAAGCCTGCTTTTCGCCTTCTTTGAAGGCGGCTAGAGAGCAGACTGAAAGATGGATGGAGCCAACGATCACCATCGCTAGCAGAGTTAATCCTATGCGCTCGAGTGGAACCGTGTAGCCCCTGACGGCAATGGCTCGAGCAGGAACCCGCCTGGAAGCGGGAGAACGAGTGGGCAGGGCGAGTCGTCTGGCGGGCTGTCCGCCGCGGCGGATTGTCCGGCGTGCTGTTTTGGGCGAGATCAATTCGCGTCACCGTCCCTTCTTTGCGCGGCCCGCAACTTGGCGCTCCTCGCCCTTGGGTTCTCCCTGGTTTCCCTGAAGGAGGGGGAGACACCCCGTTTAGTCAGCACACTTAACGAGTCCCTGGCCCCGCACTCACAGCGCAGGACCTCGGGCGGACAGACACATACACCGGAATTCTTCCGCAGGAACCATTTGAGCAACCTGTGCTCGCCGGAATGGTAGGAGATGGCGACCAATCTTGCGCCTGGGGCCAGGAGGGTGAGTGCCGTCTCCAATCCGCGTTCCACGTTGGAGAGTTCATCGTTGGTGGCGATGCGAAGGGCTTGAAAGACTCTTGTGGCCGGATGGATCCTGCTGCGGGTTCGACGCTTGAGGCGAGCCACGAACTCCGCCAATTCGACGGTGGTGTTGAAGGGATGCTGCGCCCGCTGTCTCTCAATCGCCCGCGCAATCCGCCTGGCCTCTATCTCGTCACCGTATTCCCAGAAGATCCTGGCCAGTTCGTGCTCGGGGAGGCCATTGACCAGGTCGCGGGCGGTAGTAGTGGCCTGCGGGTCGTATCTCATATCGAGAGGACCTTCGAGCCGGAAACTGAATCCCTTTTCCGCCTGGTCAAGGTCGAGGGAGGAGGGGCCGAAGTCGAACAGAACCCCATCTATGCGCTGCACCCCGAAGGCTGCGAGTAATCCGCTCATGTCCACGTAGTTGCCACGCATCAGGTGCCAGTCGCACTGAAGACCGGCCAGGTTTTCTCCCGCGATGGCGAGTGCATCCGGATCGAGGTCTATGCCAAAGAGGGCGCCCTTATTTCCAAGTGCTTCGCCTATCGCTCGTGCGTGGCCGCCGGGACCGACGGTTGCATCAACGAAGACGCCGCCGCGGGCCGGCTCCAAAAAGGCGAGACACTCCTCTAGCATTACCGGTTTGTGAAGCCGTTCGATGCCTTCTTCCGGCGCGGTCCCGGGGCCTGTCTGCGCTATCTTGTTCCCCAACGTTGTTGGACGCTCCTGGCTGAGATCATTTGCCGATGAGATGGGTTCGCGCGCGGCGAGGTATTCGGTTACAACATGAGGAATGCACCCCCGGCCTCCGGGCCGGGCGGTCGCCTCCCCGCAGAGAGGCTGAGACTCAAATGAGGTATTGCTCTTCGAGGGCATCCAGTTGGGGATCTTCGTCCAGTTGTTTTTCGACTACCGCCCAGACCTCAGGGTTCCAGACGGTTAGTTTTTCGACCCCGCCTACCAGTGCCACTTCCTTTTGAATGCCTAGTTCGCGCCGCCACTTCTCCGGTATCAACACCCGCCAGGCGCTGTCTATCTTGCACTTCTCGCTGTTCTTACCCAGCCGCAGTCTGACTCGGTCAGCCAGGATTCGGGTTTGCGCAAGCCCTTTCAGACGCTCGACGACCACGTTCCAGGTCGCCTGGGGATAGAGCGTGAGGTAGCTCTTATCCTTGGAAAGGGAGACTACGAGGGATTTCTCTGCGGGCTTCTCGGCGGACTTGTCCTCGAAATACTCTCGCATCTTCGCCGGAATGGTAAGTCGGCCGGCGTCATCGAGGGTGAATTGAGTTGAACCCAGTAGTTGCATTGCCCCAGTTTATCCCATTTCGCCCCAATACGTTGCATTTTAGCGCAACTAATCAACTTGTCAAGTAGTTCGGGGATTTTTTCTTGGATTTTTTTGGGGGCAAATCGGTTGGGGGTAAGGCATATCTCCGACTGGTCTAACCTGAAGAGGGGTTCCAGATACATGGCCACGTTATAGACAACAGAGTTCGCATTTTGAACTTAGAGCTTATTCAAAGGCCCTATAAGAGGGAAGGGGCGGACTGGAGAGTCCGCCCTGCCCACCAGAAGTCCCTTATGAAGGGAAGCCTTGTCAATCCTCGCCGCGTTCGGGTAGCAGGGACTCTCCAGTCCCTGCTCTTGAAATGGTTTCTACTCGCTTTTGCGGCTTTCCAGGATTGCTTTCCACCCCTCCCTGACGATGAGGGGAAGCATGAGCAGGCCCGCGACGGGGTCGGCCCACCACCAGCCGAAGCCAGCATTGAGGCCCAGCCCGAGCAGAAGGGTGAAGGAGAGATACGAACAGACCGCGGTCTCCATGGCATCCGCCTTGAGCGCCTGGCTCCCCAGTGGCCTGGCCACTCTTAACTTCCCCAAGGCTAGGACTGGCATCACAATCAAGGAGACGACGGCGAGGATCATTCCCGGCAGGCTTTCTTGCGGAATCTCCCTCAAGAGAAGTTTCTTTCCCGATTCCCAGAGGATGTAAAGGGCTAGGGCAAAGAAAGTCAGTCCGACAACGAGGAGGGCTTTTCGCTCGGTTCTTTCTGCTGCTTGCTGGTCAGCGCCTTTGATCTCCGCGTGCAGCCTCCAGGCGAGGGTGGCCCCGGAGGCTATCTCGATGACGCTGTCGAGGCCAAAGCCGACCAGGGCCACGGAGGAGGCCAAGACCCCGGCAACGACGGCCACCGCCGCCTCGATGCAATTCCAGGCAATCGTGAAGTATTCAAGCGCGAGGCCCTTTTTAAGAAGTGAGAGATGGTTGGGAGGTGAAGGACTAGAGTTGAGTTTTCCCATATAGAAGGGAACTGTGGCGGGGAATGTCAGGTTCCGACGAAGGACGACTTGGAGGAGCGAAGAAATCTGGCGCTCGCCGAGGTAGTGCCTGATGTAACTCCTGGTGCTGTATTCCTTGACCATGTCCCCGTCCAGGGCATAGGCGCCGAATCGTCTTGCCGCCTCAAGCATGGCTCGGTAGTTTTCCGGCTTGACGCCGGGATGGATGGAGTTGCTGGAGGCAAGGATGTGTCCGCCGCCCGGGGAGGCCTTGGCGATGGTCTCCTTGACGGCCTCGACCACCTCCTCCTGCGAGGCATGGGGGAGGATCTCCGTGCAGTCCACATTGCCGACGAGGGCGATTCTGTCGCCGTAGGCCTCCTTGACCTCGCCGATGTCCATGCCGGCCAGAGGCTCCAGTGGATCAAGGGCATCAATGCCAGCGCTGACGAGATCGTCGAGAATGGGCCAGATGTTGCCATCGGTATGCTTGATGAAGGGCACTCCCTTCCGGTGGGCCGCGCGAATCATTTCCTTGAGATAGGGGAGGATGAACTCTTTGAAATTGGCCGGGGACATCAGCGGGCCGGTGCGGAAGGCGTAGTCATCGCCGGAGACAATGACGTCAGCCCCGAGGTCAATCGCGGCGAGCATGACCTCCTTCTTGTAGTCCACCACCAGCCGGGCTAGCCGATGGGCCAGCCGAGAATTGAGAGCATAATCCATGAGCAGGCCTTCGGTGCCGCGCAGATAGTGAGAGAACTCGAAGGCGTCATGGGTCAAGAAGACGACCGCTTTGCTGTCCTTGAAGCGCTTGACCGCCTGTTCGAGGTCTTGAAGCCGGTGGGGAACCAACGGGTCGGGAGGCTGATAGTCGTTCAAATCCTCCTCGCTGCGAATTGGGCCTTCCACGGGATAGGGGATGGGGGTATCCGTCGTCCGCCAGAGGATGCCCCATTCATCCTTAGCCGTCCCCGGCCCGACGGGGCTGCTCAGGTTATTCTCGAAAATCGTTACGCCGTCGAGACCGGCCTTCTCAACGAAATCCAGTGACGAACACGTGCCGAACAGCGCGGAAAGGGTCGGCTCATTGATAATCAGTTCCCAAACCGGCACCCTGTCCGGCTCCTTCAGCTCCAGCGCAGTCATGAAACGGTCAAAAGAGGTCATGTTGATTTTCTCATCATAGGCGCAAAGACAAGGCATGTCCATGACTTTGACAGGCGTACGCGGTTAGGCGAAGCTGGAGGGGCTCGCACGTTGACAGAAGAGGTGATCAAGATGCGTAGTCCCTATCATGGTGTTTCGCCTCCGTTCACGCTGCCGTCGAATATCGTTTATTTTCACGACTGGCGGTATGTTGACACGGGCTCTTTTGCCTGGCTGGGGTCGGACGGCGAGCAACCACCGATGTTCGGGCAGGATCCGTTTCCGACGATGCATTTGGAGTATCGGGATATGCCGCTGGGCATCCGAATTGTCGCGCAGCCGGCGACCATCGGCGAGCCGGTAGTCACGGCGGACGATTCCGGGACGGCATTTCTCATGGCGGCCACGGTGATGCGGGACGAGGGGAAGTTCCGCCTGTGGTATGAATGTGTGCCGATTGACGACCTGACTGGGCGGGCGGGCGTCACCAACCTCCTGCGTTATGCCGAGTCAGAGGACGGAGTCGAATGGCAGATGCCGAGCCTGAGGCAGGTCGAGTTCCGCGGTTCGCGCGACAACAATATAGCCTACGGCGGTTCTCTCACCCCCGGCCGGGGTTACCACGGGGGGTGCGTATTCAAGGACCCTTCGGCTCCCCCCGAGGAGCGATACAAGATATTCCATCTCGGGACGTTATCCTTCGAGGAATTCGAGGAGTATCGCCGCCGATGGCCGGAGGATGTGGACCCTCGTGCGGTCCGGGAGGAAAGGAAAGAGGCATGGGGGCTATGGGGAGGAGTTTCTCCCGACGGGCTGCGCTGGACGCCTCTGCCGGAACCGCTATCGGTCCAAAACAGCGACACCCTCAACGTCTGCACCTACGATCCGCTCCGAGGCAAATACGTCGCTTATATGCGAACCTGGTATTTCGGCAGGCGGACTATCGGGCGGGCGGAGACCGATGACTTCCGCCATTTTCCGCTTCCGGACGAACTCTTCTGGCCGGATGGGAACATGCCTCCCTCGGACACCTGGTATGCGAACGGCAAAACCACGATGCCGGACGCTCCCGAATATCATGTGATGTTCCCGCTGCATTGGATACTGCCGGAGGATCGCTTCCAGTGCCATTTGGCGGCGAGTCCGGACGGGATAGTCTGGGGCTTCGTGCCGGGAGGGGCAATCGTCACCCCTGGCCGAAGAGGAAGTTGGAACTACGGCGGCGGCGGTGCTGGAATTGGACTCGTGGAATTGCCTGGGGAACGGATGGGGGTGCTCGTGAACGGCTTTGCCTATCCCCACAAACACCCGCGGCGGCCTCCGTATGGAAAGATGGCGTGGGCTTGGTGGCGGAAGGGAAGGCTGACGGCGCTGCAGTCCCCTCGGGACGGATCTTTCTCGCTCTACCCTCTTCGATTCGAAGGCAACCGGGTCGCCCTGAACTTCAGAACCGAAGCGACCGGCTTCATCAAGGTGGAGGCCCGCGATGAATCGAACAGCCCCCTTCCGGCCCGCACCTTCGCCGACTGCGACTACATAAACGGCGACTCGCTGTCCCACGTCGTCACCTGGCGCGGAGAGCCAAACCTGGGCCATGCCCCCGGCAGCGCGGTGCGCCTTGCCTTTCAGACCCGCTGCGCCGAGCTCTTCAGCGTGCGGTTTGTGAGAGACGAATAGCGGCTGAAAAGCAGCCCCAGGGTGCCCTATTCTTGCTGCCCGCCAAGCGGTCAGCGCAACTGCTTGGTGGGGGTGCGACCCCCGTCCGAAGCCAGGAAACTCCCAGTTCTGAGGTGTGCACACCCAACAAAAGGAGGAATTGAGGCTTCGATTGAGGAATGTTACACTAGGGGAAACTTCACATGGGGAATCTCTGTAGGTAGGTATGAGTTCCGGGGCCACGGTCGGGCCGGCGCAGGCAGTTCTCTCTAAAGGAGGAGAAGAGCATCATGGAGCGACTGTTAGACTCAATAAACGATTCGGTCTTCGTGCACAACCGACAAGGGAATCTCCTCTACGCAAATAGTGCGGCCTACGAGTCGCGCGGCTTCTCGAAGAAGGAATTGATGGGGATGAACCTCCATGACCTGGATGTCCCCGGCTACGCCAACCTCACTGAGCCCCGATTCAAGGAACTTGTGGAAAAGGGCGAGACCGCCTTCGAGTCGGCCCACCTCCGAAAGGATGGCTCCGTGATACGGGTGGAGATCCATGCCCACATGATAGACTGGGACGGAAGGCAGTGTGTCTTGAGCGTGGCGAGGGACATCACCGACCGCAAGCTTGCAGAGGAGGCACTGCGCCGCAGCGAAGACCTGTACAGAACCCTCATTGAGAACCTCCCGCAACAGATATTCCTCAAGGACAGGGACTCCATTTACCTGGCCTGCAATGGCAAATATGCACGAGACCTGGGGATCAACCCTGCTGAAATCACTGGGAAGACCGACTATGAGTTCTTTCCCGAGGCCCTAGCAGAAAAATACCGGGCAGACGACAGGAGGATCATCGAGTCCGGACAATCCGAGGAGATAGAGGAGAGGTACATCCAGGCCGGACAGGAAAGGACGGTGCAAACGGTCAAGACCCCGGTCAAAGACGAAACGGGCAACCCCATTGGTGTGTTGGGGATCTTCTGGGACGTCACAGAGCGCACGCGGGCGCAGGTGGCACTGGAAGAATCCGAGGCAAGGTTCAGAACGCTTTTTGACAGTGCAGCCGATGGGATAATTGTGGCGGATACGGAAACCAAGAGGTTTCTGCTCGCGAATTCGACGATATGCCAAATGCTGGGATATGCCCAGGACGAGATAAGGGAGCTCGGAGTGGCAGATATCCATCCCGAGGAGGACTTGCCGCGCGTTGTGGAGGCGTTTGAGAAGCAAATGGCACGTGAGATCCCGGTGGCGGAACTGCCTGTGAAGAGAAAAGACGGCACCGTTTTCCACGCCGAGATTAATTCGTCCCCGATGATAGTAGATGGGCGGAAATGTCTGATGGGCGTATTCAGGGACGTCACCGACCGCAAGCGGGCGCAGGTGGCACTGGAAGAATCCGAGGCAAGGTTCAGAACGCTTTTTGACAGTGCAGCCGATGGGATAATTGTGGCCGATGCGGAAACCAAGAGGTTTCTTCTCGCGAATTCCGCGATATGCCAAATGCTGGGGTATAGCCAAGACGAAATGAAGGAGCTCGGAGTGGCAGATATCCATCCTGAGGAGGACTTGTCGCGCGTTGTGGAGGCGTTTGAGAAGCAAATGACACGTGAGATCCTGGTGGCGGAACTGCCTGTGAAGAGAAAAGACGGCACCGTTTTCTACGCCGACGTCACCGCGTCCCCGATGATAGTGGACGGCCAGCAATGTCTGATGGGCAACTTCAGGGACGTCTCAGAGCGGAGGCAGGCGGAGGAGGTGCTGCACAAGGCCAAGGCGATGGCCGAAGAAGCCAGCCGCATGAAGAGCGAGTTCCTGGCCAACATGAGCCACGAGATTCGGACCCCCATGAACGGCGTCATCGGGATGACGGAACTCCTCATGGATACCGAACTGACCAAAGAGCAAACGGAATACGTCCGGGCGATAATGTCGTCGGGCAAATCGCTCCTGACCGTGATCAACGACATCCTCGATTTCTCCAAGATCGAGGCACGGAAGTTGGAACTGGAGTCGGTCAACTTCAGCCTGCGCGACAGCATGGGAGATATTCTGCAGACCCTCGCCCTGCGGGCCTCGGAGAAGGGACTCGAACTTGCCTACCATATCCCCCCCGATGTCCCCGATGCGGTCGTGGGCGATCCGGGGCGCCTGCGGCAGGTCATCGTCAACCTGGTGGGCAATGCCATCAAGTTCACAGAACGGGGCGAGGTGGTCATCTCCGTCAGCCCTGAAGTGGAAAGGGATGGTGAGGTGGACCTCCATTTTGCCGTGGCCGACACCGGCATCGGCATTTCTCCGGAGAAGCAGAAAGCGATCTTCGAGGCCTTTGCCCAGGCCGACGCCTCCACCTCCCGCACTTACGGCGGCACAGGGCTGGGCCTCACCATATCTTCTCGGCTCGTCGAGATCATGGGAGGCCGCATCTGGGTGGAGAGCGAAGTCGGCAAGGGCAGCACCTTCCACTTCACTGTCCGCTTGGGAAGACAACAAGGGCCGGCAGTGAGAATGGTTCCGGAGAAGCCGGAGAATCTCCAGGACTTGAGCGTGCTGGTAGTGGACGATAACGCAACCAACCGGCGCATCCTCGAGGAGATGCTGCGGAACTGGCGCATGCTGCCTGTCCTCGCGGACAGCGGCCTGGCGGCCTTGCAGGCCCTGGCAAAGGCGAGGCAGAGCGGAGAACCCTTTCGCCTGCTGCTTCTCGACGCCAACATGCCGGTCATGGATGGGTTTGAACTGGTTGAGAGGATAAAGCAGAGCCCTGACCTCGACTACGCCACCATCATGATGCTCACCTCTTCCGGCCAGCGCGGTGACGCTGCCCGTTGCCGAAAGTTGGGAATATCCGCATACCTGACCAAGCCTATCAGGCAGTCATCGCTGCTCGACGCCATCATGATCGTTCTCGGGAAGACCGAGCCTCAGGAGGCCGGGGTGCCTCTGGTGACCCGCCATACGTTGCGGGAGAAACTGCGCCCCCTCAGGATACTCCTCGCCGAGGATAACCCCATCAACCAGAAGGTCGCTACCGCTATGCTCGAAAAGCGCGGCCACGCCGTCGTGGTCGCGGAAGACGGTAGGGAGGCATTGGCCCTTCTTTACGATCAAGGGATACAGCCCTTCGACCTCATCCTGATGGATGTGCAGATGCCCGAGATGGACGGCTTCGAAGCGACCACCCACATACGGGAGAAGGAAAAGGCGACCGGCGCGCACGTCCCGATCATCGCCCTCACGGCAGGTGTCATGAAAGGAGACAGGGAGATGTGCCTGCAGGCGGGCATGGACGGCTATGTCGCAAAGCCTCTCAAGGCCGATGACCTTCTCGCCGCCATCGAGGAAACATTCGGCCCACAAATGGCATACGAACGCGATGCGGGAAGCACACCACAACTCGAACACGAGGCAACAGACGCTTTCGACTCGGGTGTGGCATTGGCCAGCGTTGACGGAGACCGGAAACTCCTCAAGGAGGTCGTGGGGATATTCATGGCAGACTACCCGAAACTGATGTCCGAGATGAAACGCGCCATCAGCGAGGGGGATGCCCTCGGGCTGAACCGCGCCGCCCATGGACTCAAAGGCTCGGTTGGCAATTTTGGGGCCACCATCCTCTTCGAAATGGCTCGACAACTGGAGATGATGGGGAAAAGCGGCGACCTCACGCCGGCAGGGGATGCGTTTGCGCTCGTTGAAGCGGAAATGGAACGGCTCAAGCAGGCCCTCGAAAAATTCGTGGAAGGGAACAAAACGTGAGGATATTGATCGCCGAAGATGATCCCGTTTCCCGCCGCCTCCTTGAGGCCAAGTTGGTCAAGTGGGGATACGAGGTCGTCGTCACCCGCGACGGCAACGAGGCCTGGCAGGTCCTGCAGGCGGAGGATGCCCCGCGGATAGCAATCCTCGACTGGATGATGCCAGGGATGGACGGTGTCGAGATAAGCCGAAAGATCAGGAAGGCCGCCAGCGAGCCCTACACCTACCTCATCCTCCTCACGGCGATGCACGACGAGGAAGACCTTGTCACAGGCATGGAAGCCGGCGCCGATGACTACATCACCAAACCATTCAAACCCAGTGAACTCCGAGTGCGTCTCCGCGCCGGGCGCCGCACTATCGAATTGCAGGATGAACTCATCGCCGCCCGCGAAGCTCTGCGGGCCAAGGCCACCCACGACCCCCTCACCGGCCTCTGGAACCATGAGGAGATTCTCCTCATCCTGGGGCGCGAATTGGCCAGGGCCCAGCGTCAAGGGCAACTTGTCGGCGTCATCATGGCCGACCTGGACCATTTCAAGAGCGTCAACGATACCCATGGCCACATAGCAGGGGACGCCGTGCTCCGGGCGGTCGCTCAAAGAATGCTTCCCCTCTTGCGCCCCTACGACTCTCTTGGACGCTACGGAGGGGAGGAGTATCTCGCCGTTTTGCCCGGATGCAGCAGGGAGGGCGCCGCAGCAGTTGCGGAACGACTCCGCTTAGGCATCGGCAACGATCCGGTGGATACCTCGGAGGGGGTCATTCCGATCACCAGCAGTTTCGGGGGCGCCGTGAGCAACCAGGAAATGAGAGGCGACGTTAACTCCCTCGTCCAGGCTGCCGACCTTGCCCTCTACCGCGCGAAAGAAAAAGGAAGAAACCGCGTGGAAATTGCCGGCGAAGATGCGACAGATTGAAGCAGCGGTGAGAGAGTCTTTGCGGTGGTTCATCTGCGTGACCGCCGGCTCCGGTGATCCGCCTCGAAGGCGGTTGGAAGTGCCAGGCCGCGAGATTGGGCAACTTCTCTCATAAGGGAACGGTCCCAGGCTGAAGGCTTCCAAAGTGGCTATCCATCAAGAGACCGTCGGATCGGCGAAAGGGTATGTCAACGAAATCTTCTCTTCCATCCAGGGCGAGGGGCTACTGGTGGGGGAGAGGATGGTTTTCGTGCGTTTTCAGGGCTGCAACCTGAATTGTTCGTATTGTGATACGCCGGGGGCCCGGCCCGCCGTTGACGACAGTGGCCAGTGGCAAGTGACCGGTGGCCAGAGCCTGACAGACTGCAAAGTGCGGAGTGCAAGAGGGAAGGTGGTGGAAAGCGTGGCAAATCCGCTCAGCGTAGGGCAGGTGGCGGACATTGTGGAACGGATGCGAACACCCAGTTTCGAGTTTCGAGTTCCGGGTTTCGAGAGAGAGCGGCAGACCTGGGTGAGTCTTACGGGAGGGGAGCCGCTCCTGCAGGGCGATTTCCTTGGGAGCCTGTGCCGGCACTTGAAAGGCATCGGGAAGGAACTTCCTCAAGTCCCAAGCCGCGAGCCGCAAGCCTCTTGGAGCCTTTGCCTGGAGACCAACGGGACGCTGCCGGAAGCGTTGGCGGAAGTCTTGCCTTACATTGACGTGGTGGCGATGGATATAAAATTGCCGAGCGATCAGGGCATTGACCTGTTTGAGAGCCATCGGCTTTTCCTCGCGCAGGTAATGGCGGTGAGCCCGTGGTTCGACAGGCTCACCGCCCCGAGCTCCGTCGAGGGGCCGCGGCGGGTCGAACCGTTCCCAAGCCTTTTTGTGAAAGTGGTGGTTACGGGCAACACGCAGGATGAAGAATTCAGGAAGGCGGTTGCGCTGGTGGCAGAGGCGAGCAGGAGCCATGAGATGCGAGGCATTCCGTTCGTCATTCAACCGGTGACGGAGGTGGCGGGCGGGCCGAAGGCGCCGGACAGGGACAGGATTCTGGACTTGGAGCGAACTGCGCGAACATCATTGCCGCAGGTGCGGGTGATACCGCAAATGCACAAGGCGCTGAGACTGCCATGAAGGCGGAGGATTCGAAAGCCTCTGCTTCGCGGCGGGGGAGGCCGTTGCGAGACAGAATCGGCATAACGACAACGGTCCCAATCGAGGTCATTTACGCGGCGGGAATGGCGCCGGTGGACTTGAACAATGCCTTCGTGAGCGATGGCAATCCGGTCAAGTTGGTTCAGCAGGCGGAGCGGGCAGGCTATCCTATCACCTGTTGCGCCTGGGTAAAGGGCATCTACTCCGTGGTGAAGCGGGAAGGGATTGAGAGGGTCATCGGAGTAACGGAGGGCGACTGCAGCGACACCAAGGCCCTGCTGGAGACTTTGCGGATGGAGGGGGTGGAGGTGATTCCCTTCGCCTACCCTCAGAGCCGGCAGCGCGAGGCGCTGGGGAGGGAGATTGATGGCCTGGCGGCAATCTTGGGTGCGAAACCGCAAGATGTCGCTCGCATGAAGGAGAGGCTGGACGGAGTGCGCGCCAAGGTGCACGAGGTTGACCGGCTGGCGTGGCAAGAGGGGAAGGTCAGCAGTTTCGAGGGGCATTACTTTCAGGTATGTTGCAGCGACATGAATGGTGCGCCAGAGGATTTTGGGAAGGAAGTGGAGGAATTCCTTGACAAAGCTAGACAGAGGGAACCGGAGGGCGATTGTCTCCGCCTGGGGTTCGTGGGCGTCCCGCCGATTCTGGCCGACTTGCACGACTTCCTGGATGAAAATGGGGCAAGGGTAGTGTATCATGAGATACAGAGGCAATTCTCGATGCCGTTCGACACGGGAGACATCGTGGAACAGTATCTCCGCTATACTTACCCCTATGATATTTGGGGGCGGCTGGCGGACATAAGAGAGCAGGCGGCGCTGCGTCGGCTGGACGGGTTGATTCACTACGTGCAGGCGTTCTGCTTCCGGGCGATTCACGATATGATCCTTCACCGGGAAGTAGAGTTGCCGGTGTTGACCCTGGAGGCAGATTATCCGGGCAGGATGGAGGCAAGCCAGAAGGTGCGCGTCGAGGCGTTTTTGGATATGGTGGGAGCAAGGAAGAGAAAGGGCAACCACGGATTACACGGATTACACTGATTGGTATAGGATGGAGACAATAGGCGGCGACCGCTTATTCAAGAATAATCCGTGAAATCCGTGGTTAACTCTTGGTTTCTTTTGAGTTTGAGACTTGTCGCTGAGGTGAGATTATAACTTGAATATCGAGGAGCAACTATCCGCAATCAGCCGGGGGGCGGTGGAGATAATCTCGGAGGACGAACTTCGGGCCAAACTGGGCTCCGGGCGGCCGCTGCGGGTCAAATATGGGGCAGACCCGTCCACGGCGGACCTGCATCTGGGCCATTCCGTGCCCCTGCGGAAGTTGAGACAGTTCCAGGAACTCGGCCATCAGGTGGTCTTCATCATCGGGGACTTCACCGGCAGGATAGGAGACCCGAGCGGACGTTCAACGACCCGGCCCCAGTTGAGCCCCGGGGAGGTAAGGGCAAACGCGAAGACTTACGCCGAGCAGGCAGGGAAGATACTGGATATGGGCAAGGTGGAGGTCAGATATAACAGCGAATGGTGCGACAAGTTGAGTTTCCATGAGGCGCTGCAAATAGCCTCCCGCTCAACAGTCGCCCGGATGCTGGAGAGGGATGACTTCGCGAAGAGATATGCCGAGGGAAGGCCGATCGGGATTCACGAACTCTTCTATCCCATCATCCAGGGCTACGATTCCGTAGTGGTGAAGGCCGACGTGGAGATAGGCGGGACCGACCAGAAGTTCAACATGCTGGCGGGGCGGGACGTGCA
>Ga0315294_10001071_pt1 | contig 29520 bp, 40 predicted proteins | sample YL17G13_40_MG_FD_203626 | JGI IMG/M metagenome (GOLD analysis project Ga0315294, IMG submission 203626) | Sediment microbial communities from Yellowstone Lake, YNP, Wyoming, USA - YL17G13_40 | ecosystem: Environmental > Aquatic > Freshwater > Lake > Sediment | place: USA: Wyoming | collected... | reverse complement strand
CATTCGCCGCTTTTCCATTCCGGCGAAATCACGCCGGGGCCGATACCGTTTGGGTTGCTTGGTTTCCATGCTTCTATTATAAACATGGAATATATATTTGTCAAGCTATTTTGCGAGATTCAATAAGTATTGCCCCGAGGGCGGATATATAACCCGGAATTATGCGGCAACCCGCTCTCCCAAACACTTCCAAGCCCCAAAAACTGTCAAAACATCAGGGCCTGTTGCCCAAATCAAAATCCTCAAAGTCCTCCCCCTCGGAGGGGGGAGGATTTAGGAGAGGGTGATTGATTTGGTTGCTTAATAATCACCCTCCCCACTCCTTCGCCATCCATCCTTCACTAAAGCTTCGGAGGACGAGAGGCTTCGGAGTGTCTCCGACTTAATCCCCTCCCCTCAAGGGCGGGGAAAGATGTTTTGGGCAACAGGCCCATCAGCCTTGACCCTGTCAAACGCCCTTCAAGCATACTAATCCTCTCCCCTCCAAGTCAAGCTTAAATTTCCCCTTGAAAATGACGATGGGATTTCCCCGGCAAGCATCTGATTGCTTGAGCAAAGGCTTGGAAAATCTATGGTGGCCAGGGACGGAATCGAACCGACCACACGCGGATTTTCAGTCCGCTGCTCTACCTACTGAGCTACCTGGCCACAAGCGGCGTGGTGACGGACTTATTATAAAAAATATAATGCCGTTGTCAACATAAGCGGTCTTGACTAAAATAATGCCATGTCGGAAATAAAGCGGCTTTCCGAGCGGGTCAAGCTGATCGAGGGCGAGAACCTCGGCAGGTACCCGTTCTCGCATTCGCTGCTGATTGAGGATGAAATCACCGCGCTGATTGACCCGGCGTCCAATTTCGCCTGCCTCCAGGGGCTTGCCCAAAGCGGCAAAGTCAACGTCATCATCCTCAGCCACTACCATGAGGACCATTTCTGGTACAGTTACCTTTTCCCCCGCGCCGAAATCTGGATGCCCGAGACCGACGCGCCCGCGCTTGACACCCTGGATTGCCTGCTCGACGCCTACGGCCTGACCGGCCCCTGGCGCGAGGACTGGCGCAAGCTGATGCTGGACAAATTCCATTACGAGCAGCGGCCGAAATCGCGGCTGTTCAAGGATGGCGACAAGATTTCGCTCGGCAAGACCGAATTCGAAGTCCTGCACACGCCCGGCCACACCCAGGGTCATTCCTGCTTCTTGTTCCCGGACCAGAGCGTCATGTTCCTCGCGGACATCGACCTCACCCGGTTCGGACCGTGGTACGGCGACGTTGGCTCGGACATTGACGATTTCATCCGCTCGATCAGGAGGGTGGCCGGGGTCGAGTGCGGATCGTTCGTGGTCAGCCACGAGCAGCCGCTCTACCGCGGCAACATCCGGAAAGAGGCCGAGGCTTATCTCCGGGTGATTGAGGAAAGGGATGAAAAACTGCGGCAAATTCTGGCGCGGCCGTGCACGGCTGAAGACGTAATCAACGCCCGCATCATCTACCGGAAGCCTCGCGAGCCGAAAAGCTTTTTCGATTTCGGCGAATGGGCGCTCATGAGCAAGCACGTGGCCAGGATGCTTAAGCGCGGGGAAGCAATTCAAACCGGCGATAAATACCGGCTGCGATAATTACCCAAAGTCTGCGGCGGGGAAAAATCTGCCGGTCAATTCTGCCGGCATTAACTCGATTTTTTCAGGTAAGCTCTTGTCTCGCTCACGAACGTCTTCGCTTGCTCAAGCAAATCTTCAACGTCCTTTTTGTTGATGGCAAACAACTCCTGATAATCGCTCATTTGACGAAGATCAAAACCCTTGTGCACGGCTTTGCTAAGAGCCTTTGAAAATTTTCCGCTCTTGACAAAATGCTCGTCAAACAGGGCTATCACGCCCCCATGTTTCCTGACCGATTTGCCCGCGGTTATTTCCAGGGCCAGCATTGCGTAAAACATCGCGTAGTAGGCGCGGTTGACAACGCTCCGAAGGCTCTTGCCTGCGCTCAGCAGCAATTCCGCCTCGGATAATGACTCTTCCGCCTGCTGCAAGCGATACTTGACAAGGTCATTCATCAGAGCTTTATGCCCTCGAGTTTGATGCTTCGGACGATTGGCGACTGGCTCATTATCCCTGCCCACTCCCGCCTGGAATAGATGATGGGAGCAATAACAATTCCGTGTCGGAAACCGACTTCCCAGGCGCAGTCCAGAATCAGGTTCCGTAAAGCTTTGCTCTTTTTGGCAACCACAATGCAAATATCCAGGTCCGAACCAGGCACGGCCTCGCCTCTCGCCTGCGAGCCGAAAACAATGACCTCCAATTCCCCGATTCTTCCCTCCAGCAGCCGCTTGAAAGATTCGGCGATTTTCCGCATATTCCGGTCCATAGCCTCAATTATAGCGATTAAAAGCATGGCGGCAAAGACCGCTGCCATTTCCAATTCCGACCATCTGCTCTGCGCCCTGGGTTTTTAAAATTGATGATTTCGCAAATGATGTCTTTAGAAATTAAATGACCGCGCAAGGATTTCAGCAAGATGCGATACCTGGACCTTTTCATTTTGCTCGCGGCATCCGCCCCGGATCTGGAGCAGGCAGCCGGGACAGTCGACCGCGACCATATCCGCGCCGGAACTTTTAATGGCGTCAATTATTTCATTAAGCAGCGCCTCGGAGAGTTCGGGGTGGTCCAGCGAGAAAGTCCCGGCAAACCCGCAGCATAAGTCCGCGCTTTTCATCTCCAGGATTTTGCCCGCGGCGTTTTTCAGCAGAACCCTGGACGCCTCGCACGCCCCAGGCTCGCGCTTGTGGTGGCAGGACTCGTGATAAGTGATCCGCGCTTCCGGCTGCTTTTTCGTGATCAGTTTTTGCAACCGGGCGGATTCGCGCTCGACCAGGAACCTGCTGAAAGGCATCACCCGTTGACTCAACCTCAATGAACGCTCCGAGTTCACAAGCTCATGCCCTTTTCGGCCGAGCATGGCCGCGCAAGTCGGGCAAAGCGTGATGATCTTCTCCTCGCCTTCCGCGGCTTCGAGCACTTTTGAAAAGGCTTTCTGCGCCGCGCCGCTGAACCCGGCGTTGGCCGCGGGGAACCCGCAGCAGCCCTCTTGGATAAGCTCCACGCCATAACCCAGCCCGGTCAAAACCCTGGCCGCGGCAAGACCGATCTCAGGATAAAAATTTTCAACCAGACAGCCGGCGAAAATTTTCACCCTGCCCTTCTCACTCTTCGCACCTTCAAACTTTGCCGCAAATAATTTTGACAGCGGTTCCGTAGCGGGAGCAGGCAAGGAGCGGAACTTGTCATATTTTTGAAAAGGCTTGGGCAACTTCCGGGCAAAGGCGTCCTTATTCCTGAGCAGCGGCCCGGAGGAACGCGCGAACTTGAAAACCGTATTCAACTGCGGGCCGGACATGATCCCGTCAAAGACCAATCTCTTGAGCAGCGGCCTTCCCAGTTCATGGTTCAGCCGCTCTCTAAGTTTGATTACCAGGTCCGCGATCTTGATCTTGCACGGACATACGTCCTCGCAACGATGACAGCCCAGGCACAAGCCCGCCAAATCCCTTGATTCCTTCAGCCCGTGAATCCACGCAGTCAGCAGGGTTCCGATCCCGCCCATGTAAATGTGCGAATATTGCGCGCCGCCGAGCAGGAGATAGACCGGGCAATAGTTCAAGCACGACGAACATTTGACGCAGCGCAGCACCTCCTTGAAAACCGGGTCGGCCAGAAGCTCGGACCGGTGGTTGTCCAGGATGATGATGTATTGCGCTTCCCGGTGCGGGCCGGAGATGAAGGATATGTAGCTGGTGATCAGCTGTCCGGTCGCGGCCTTGGGCAAAAGCCGGAGCAGGGCCAAGGCCTCGCTCATGCCCGGGACAACCTTCTCAATGCTGGCGAGCACGATGTGCACCGGGGGCACGGTTGACACCAGCCGGCCGTTGCCCTCGTTGGTGACCATCATCATGCTCCCGTTTTCCGCGATCAGCGCGTTGGCCCCGGTCAGCCCGACCTTCACTCCAAAAATCTCTTTCCGCAGTTCCTCCCGCGCGATCCGCACCAGCGCCTCCGGCTCTTCCGGCACAGCGCGGCCGAGCTTTTGCGAAAAAATCCGGGCAACGTCCTTGCGCGTCAGGTGGATCGCGGGCAGCACCATGTGGGTTGGCCGCTGGCCATGGAGCTGGACGATCCACTCGCCCAGGTCGGTCTCACGCGCCTCGATCCCGTTTTCGGCCAGAAAATGGTTGAGCCGGGTCTCCTCGCTGACCATGGATTTGCTCTTGACCAGCTTGTCCGCGCCGTGTTCCCGCATGATCTCCAGCACCATCTGGTTCGCCTGCTCGCCGTCTTCGGCGCGCAGCACTTTTGCCCCATGCCCCTCTGCCCGGCCCTGGAACCGGTCGAGCAGTTCCGCGTTTTTCAATAGCGCCGCGTCCCTGATTTCAGCCAGTTGTCCGCGCAGGAATTCAAAATCATATCCGAGCAGGGATTTTTCGCGGTTGCCGTAATAGTTGGCGGTGAAACCCGCGAGCGCGGCCTTGAGCCCGGCATCGATCTTGATCATGCGCCGCCCTTGTCAATCACCAGGATGAGCAGACTCCGGGGACCGTGCACGCCGATGCAGAGCCGGCATTCGATGTCCGCGGTCCGGCTTGGACCGGAAATGAATGACACCTGCGGCGCCGGGACCGAATTCCGGGAAAGGTGCTCGTTCAAGATTTGAGAAATCGCCTCGGCGTTCGCAACGATATTTCCGGCATCGACCACCGCGGCGCATATCGGCGGCAAAATCGAAGCCAGTTTTTCGAAATCGTTTTGATGAAGACCCACCAGGGTGCCGGTTTCGGCAATGCCGTAGTCGCAGTGGACCACGCCCAGGTCGGCCCGGTCCAACTCCTTGAACTCCGCGGCGACCGCGGGCGAATGGATCACTTTTTTTCCGGCTGACAGTTTGGCGATGAATTCCGCGGCCTGCTCCGGGCTGGAAAATTTTTCGACCGTTGCTCCCAGCGCCGCCGCTCGGTCAATGAACCGCTGCACCAGTTCCCGGTTGACTGGACTGCTCACCATTTTTTGGCTTTTTCCGGCTCCATCTTGCGGAGATTAAGCCCGCGCTCAAACGCTCCGATCCGGTACCCGCAGATGTCGCGGATTGACGACGGGTGGTGCAGCACCTCGGATAGGGACTGACTCCCAACCGCCCACACCCCGCCCCCGCGCACGATCACCACCTTGTAATCGTGCAGCGCCTTCATCAATTTTTCGGGAGCGGCCTTGGCGGCCAGCACCGGGATCACCAGGTAAAGAAAGCTGCCTTCCGCGTCAACCGGCACCACCCGGTCCAGGTAGTCCGACTCCCCGGGATATTTAAAATAGGCGAGCGCCTCGGCCTCGGGCACGTAGCAGTGCATCGCGGTCTGGAAATCGCTGTGAGTATAAATGTAACGGTGCACTTCCAGTTCCGCGCCGTCAGCCGCGCCGGAAAGCGGGACTTCCAGCAGCGGCCCGGTCAAGTCCTTGGGCGCGGACGCCTTGGGCGCGTATAATATCGTTTTCACCCCGCGCACGGACATGGACCCGGTGTGGAAAGGCGACAGCCGCGATTCAAAAATACGGTTCCCGGCCTTCTTGAACTCCTTGATCAACTCGTCCTCGTCCGGAAAGTCGCAGCGCTCATCCCCCTCAAATTCATACTCCGGAGGCGGGCATGAAAAAAAAGAATCCGCATCCGCCTGGATTTGCTTGCGCAGCGCCTCCACATCAACCTCCGCCCTCCGCGCCAGGTTCACCACATAGCCCGAGTTGTTGGCGACATTGAGCAGAAAAAACGCTTCCTTCAAACTCCGGGCCTTGGCGAATGCCCCATGTCCCTGGATGAATGCCAGGGGCGAGTCCGCGAGCCGGGCCGGGACCAGCTTGGCCATTTCCGGCGATCCGCTCGGCACCGCGTACCAGTCCACCGCGATTTTTCCCTTGAGGTGATGGTGCCCGAGCGTGTCAATGGGAATGAAGTCGGGCGGCTGGTTGGGCTTGTCCGCGTCGTCCATGGTTGCGATGGTCAATTCCTTGGTGTGCGCGTGCATGGACGCGCTGACTCCGGGCAGGGACAGGATGGCCGCGTGGATGTCGGTCTCGGAAGAGGCCTTGTAGTATCCGTAGTCGGAATTGGCGATGGACGCTATGCAGATGTTCTCCGGCTCAAGGTCTCCCTTCTGGCTGCCCGAGGAAGTGATGGCCATGCAGTCCCTGCCCTGCTCGTCTTTCATGCGCATGGCCAGGTTGCCGCTGTGGCTGTCCTGGATATCGATGGCAAGACACGCCCGGCCCAGGGCCTGAAAAAGAGGCACAACCGCTTCCGCGGCCTTCCATTCTTTCTTGGTCATTTCTTCAGCTCGATCCCCAGTTCCTTGAGCAGTTCCGGGCCGGGAACCCCGTTCTCATCCCAGCCCCGCACCGCGTAGTAGTCCGCGCGCATTTTTTCCATCATTGCTCTGGACACCACCCGCTCCCTGCCCCCGGCCGTGATCGGGAATTCCGCGAACCGGTCGGGGAGGACGTCGTCCGCGGGCTTGAGCCCGGCTCGGAGGTTGAAAATCCGCTCAAGGGTTGCGACGCGGTTGGCCGTTTTTTCGAGCGTTGCCACCGATATTTCCATGCCGGTGATCCCGCTGACCATGCGCGCCCAGGGGTCCGCGGAGATGGCGAACCCGGTGAACCGGCAGACGCCCAGGCTGTCCTGGATGATCCCCAGGTTCTGAACGTTGCGGATGGCCACCGGGGCCTGCTGCGCGCTGAAACGCGGAATTTCCTTCGTGCCCCCGAAAAAGGCGAGCGACGCCGCAAAGCCTCCGCGCAAATGGCACGCGCCGGTGGGCGAGGTCATGTATCCGAGCGCCTGGGTCAGGGACGCGCGCGGGTCGTATGCGGGCAGCTCCAGGCCCTTGACCGTGATCGAAAACTCGGGATGGCCGAAAAATTCCGCGAGCCGGTACGAGCCCTCGGCCAGCTTGTCGCCGATCCCTTTGCGCAACGCGGTCAACTCCGCCAACTGTTCCAAAACCGACGCGTTCCCGAATTTAAGCTCCAGGCCGCCGGTGTCGGCCTTGGTGATCACGCCCTTTTCATACAACTCCATGGCGCAGGCCACGGTTCCCCCGAAACTCATGGTGTCGATCCCGTATTCGTTGCACTTGTAGCCGGCCAGGGTGATGGCGTCAAGGTCGTAAATCCCGCACAGCGGACCCATCAGCACCACGGTTTCAAATTCCGGGCCTTCGCCCTTTTTGCCCCGGACCTTGGTGTGCCTCTGGCAGGCCAGCGGACAGGCGTGGCACGAGCCGGGTTTTTCCAGAATTTTTTCGCGGATCGCCTCCCCGCACATTTTTTCCAAATCCTCGGGATTATGCGAGGTGTCCTGGTAATTATTGTGCACCAGCATGTCAATGATGTTGATCAGCTTGACCAGTCCCGCGGTGCCGAGTTCCTTCAACAGCCGCTTGGTCACCGGGGCCTGGCGCATCAGGTAAATCGCCTGGTCATAGCCTGACTGGTATCGCTCCGGGTCTTTGGGCGCGACCTTGACCTTGCCCGAGACCCGGATGGCCTTCAAATTCTTGCTCCCGAACACCGCGCCCGGGCCGCCCCGGCCATAGGCCCGATTTTTTTCGTTCATGACCGACGCGATCCGCGCCAGGTTCTCGCCCGCCTGGCCGATGCAGAGCACGCGCGGCCGCTCTCCGGGCTTGGCGTCCTTGAGGAGGCGGTCGGTGGTCGCGTGCACGTCCAATCCCCAAAGGTCTTTGGCCGGGAGGATCTTGACCGAACCCGGAGCAAGGTCGATCATGACCGGCTCTTCGGCCCGGCCGGTAATCACCATGGCGTCGTACCCGGCGCCCTTGAACGACACCGCCCAATTCCCGCCCGAGTTGGAACTGCCGATGAAACCCGTGAGCGGACTCTTGAATACCATGTGGCCGCGGCCCGCAGTCGGCGCATTGCTGCCGGCGAGGGGAGAATTGGCAATGACGATCACGTTGCCCGGCCCGAGCGGGTCGCAGCAGGGGTCGATCTCGTCACAAAACAATTTGGCGGCCAGGCCACGCCCGCCGAGGTATTGTTTGATGGTTTCGAGCGCCAAAGGCTTGTCTTGAAACTTGCCCGACGAAAGATTTACTTCCAGAATTCTGCCCTGATAACCGCCGACCGAATTGTCGCCCATGATCCTGATCCAACCAAGAGTATAGCCGAAACCATGACGTTTTGAAATCCTCAGACCTCGGTGATCAGGCCTTAAGTTACAAGTAAAGACCTGACCCCAAATTCTAATCCGGCCAGGTGCATTTATAGACGACCATTTGGTCTGCGGCGCAGATCAGGTTGTCGGTCAGGGTCACGGAAAATACCGGCTGGAAGTATTCGGTTTTTTCAACCACGGTCGGGTACCAGTTGGGGAATACCACGAGGTATTCCGGTTTTTTCTGCTTTAAGTATTCGAAGGTAACCTGATCGCGTTTGGGGTCAGGGACCTTCAAGCCCTCCACTTTAGGGATCAGTTCGGGGTTGACCAGCCCGATCAGGTCCAGGGCCGGCCTCTGGGAGAGGTAGAAGATTGCGCCGATGTCGTTGGCCGCGATCAGGTCGCCTGGCGCGGTATTGTCTCTCACCCACTCTCCGATCCGGACCTGCATGTCATCTATGTTTTTCACGCAAAGCGCAATCATCTTGGGCCAGCCGGCAAGAGTGACCACGCCGGCCCAGGCGACGAACATCGCGAGCAGGACATACCTCGCCGCGGAAATCCGTTGGGGGGACGCGATTCGTCTGAACTTCTGCAGAACCCATTCCAGTCCGTAAAAGCTGACCATTATAAAAAAGGGCAAGACCGGGATGAGGTATCGCTGGAAGTGGAACTTGACCGGGGTGAAGACAACGCTTATGAGCAAATACCCAACCGGCCAGAGCCAGACCAGAATTTGCTTGCGCTCGGGCGAGGATTTGCTCCAAGCCCGCGCCAGCCAAGCGGTCACTCCGACCGGAAGGAATATATGCAGGAGCAGATGGTCGTGAAAAAAGAATTGAATCACCAAATTCAAATAATCCAGGCTCCTGGGCCAATTCACCGGCAGCCGGGTGGCGCGGTAGGTGTTGGGCGTGAAATGGCCGGTGGCGGCCAGCGAAAAAATCAAATACGGCGCCGCAAGCACGGCAAAGACCATGCCCGCGGCCCAGGGGATTGAACCCGGCCGGATTTTTTTCTCGCGCATTATTTTTTCCAACAGCACCCAGTCCAGGAGCGCGAAGATGAAAAGCAGGTTCCCTTCCGGCCGGGCGTTGCCGGCCAGGCCGAAAATTGCCGCGGCCAAAAGGCTGAATTTGCCTTGATCCTTGCCCCGCAAATAAAGAAACACGCCCAGCAGGCAGAGAAAACTGAAAAGAGTCCCCTCCATTCCCGAAGCGCCGGTCCAGAGCAGACGGCCGGTGAACACGGTCACCAGCGCCGAGGCCAGGCTGAGCGCTTGGTTGCTCAGGAGTTTTTGCGCCAGGAGATACGCGGCCAAGCCGGTGAGCGCGTAGAAAACGCCGCTCAGGATCAGGCTGTCATAGATCAGATTGGAATGGAACTTGCCGAGCCCGGCAATCAGCAGTATCCATAAAGGCGAGGTGTCCCCCGGGGTGGCGGGCTGACCCGCGCTGTAAACCAGCCAGTCGCCGGCCAGGATATTCTTCACGAATTGGAGGTGGATATAGCTGTCATCGAGCGGCAGTCCGATTTTGAAAAGCCAGTGCCACTGGCACCAGTAAACCGCTCCCAGCGAAACCGCGGATGCGCATATTATCAGGACATAGGGCGCGACCTTTTTTAGCATTGGAAATAAAATTATATCATACTCGTGGAGAGGCATAAATGGTAAAGGCTGAGCTCAGGAAAAGGATCGAGGCGCTTCCGGCCCGGCCCGGGGTTTACATCTTCAAGGACGAGCCGGGCAAGGTCTTGTACATCGGCAAGGCAATCAACCTGCGCTCGCGGGTCAGGTCTTACTTCGCCGAGACCGACACCAGGACGCAGGTGCCTTTCCTGGTCGCGCGGGTCAGGGGCATCGACTTCATCGTCACCGGCACCGAGAAAGAGGCCTTGATCCTTGAGAACAACCTGATCAAAAAGCACCAGCCGCGCTACAACCTCCGGCTGCGGGACGACAAGACCTTTTTCCACGTCCGGCTGACCACCAGCGAAAAATTTCCTCGACTGCTCCTGGCGCGCCGGCCGGAAAAGACCAGGGACGACCTCATCTTCGGGCCGTTTTCCTCGTCCAAGGCGGTCAAGCAGACCATTGAGCTTTTGCTCAAGCTGTTCCCGCTCATCCGCTGCACCAGCCGGAAATTCCAGTACCGGCCGCGGCCCTGCGTGAACTTCGAGATCGATAAATGCCTGGGCGCGTGCGCGGGCAAGGTGAGCGAGGATGACTACCAGCGGAGCGTGCGGCAAGTGGTCAAGTTTTTGCGGGGCGAGGGCACGGAGTTGATCCCGGAGCTGGAGTTTGAGATGCAGGCGGCTTCGGAGAACATGGAGTTTGAGAAAGCCGCCCGGCTGCGCGACCAGATCAACGCCATCCGGGAGACGCTGGAAAAACAGAGGGTTGAGATCAACATTCCGGTTGACCGCGACGTGCTCGGATATTACCGCGTCGCCGACCGCGCGGTGGTCTTCCGGCTCGGGTACCGCCGGGGCATTCTGGTCCTGGGCCACCCTCGCTTTATCCGCCGGGTGCAAGTCCCGGACCGGGAAGCGCTCGCTTCGTTCCTCAAACAGTCCTATCTCGGCAGGAACTTTATCCCTCCGGAAATCATCCTGCCCTTCCCGGTCGACGACCAGGAACTGATCCAGGAGTCGCTCTCCGAGCAGGCCGGGAGAAAAGTGGAGTTGCTGGTTCCGGAACGGGGCGAGAAGGCCGCGGAGGTTCTGCTGGCAAACACCAACGCCCGGCAGTCGCTGGAAGCGAGCCGGGAAAAGGAGCTGCTCAAGCTGGACGCCCTGAAGGGTCTGCAAAAGATTCTGGGGCTGAAAAATTTTCCGGAGACGATTGAGTGTTACGACATATCGAACCTTGGCGGCAAGCTGGCAGCGGGCTCGCTGGTGCGGTTTTCTCATGGCGAGCCGGACAAGAGCAGTTACCGCCGCTACCGGATCAAGGGCCTTGAGGAGCAGAATGATTATGAAATGATGAAGCAGGTGCTGAGCCGTCGGTTCCGGCGCGCGATTGAGGAAAAGCAAGAACTTCCGGACCTGATCATTCTTGACGGGGGCAAGGGCCAGCTCAACATCGCGCTGAAAGTGCTGGAGGACCTGGGGCTCTCGGGCATGGACGTGGCAGCTCTGGCCAAGGAGCGCCAGATCGGGGCGCCGCTGAGCGCGGAGCTGACCCGGAAACCGGAGCGGGTTTTCATGCCGGGCCGCAAAGACGCGCTCCGGATCAAACACGAGCCGGCCAAACATCTGCTGGTCCGAGTCCGGGACGAAGCGCACCGCTTTGCCCTCGCTTATCTGCATAAGCTCCGGCGCAAGAGCGTTACCCGGTCGGTGCTTTTGGACGTACCCGGGATCGGCGATCGGAAAAAGAAGGCGCTGCTCAGGCATTTCCAAGGGCTGAATCGGATCCGCGCGGCCACGCTGGAGGAGTTGAAGGCCGCGCCCGGGATCTCAGCCCCGGACGCCGAACGCGTCTTCAGCTTTTTCCGCGGACCGGACCGAGCCTTCGGGGACAGTCACGGGTGACTGTCCCCAATTCCTATTCCTCGTCCCCTTCCTCCACTCCCTGCATTCCTTTCATGCCCTGGTACATTTTGCTCATGTCCGGCATTTCCTGGATTTTGTATCCCGCGGGGACATCGAAAATTCCGGCGGGCATCGCCACGCACGTATCGTTCTGTTCAAACCAGGAGTCGGACAGCAATTTGTTTTTGCCGTCGTAGGTCACAAAGCGTTTGATCATTCCGCTTTTTTCGATGTAATAATCGGTGTAACTTTTCATTTTAGGCTCGGTGGCGCGCCAGACCGTGTATTCCTGCCCGTTCCAGGTTTCCTTGCCCCGCTCCTTGGTTATCAACCCCCCGGTTTTGATTTGTTCAGTCACCTTATTCCAATTAGTTTCCTGGGGCTCGGGTTCCTGGCCCTGGGCCATAGGGCTTGTAATGGGCATCTTCATCGCGACTTTTTGCTCCGGCTGCAGGACATAATAGTCATCGCCCTTCACGATAGTTATGCCCGCAAGCTTCTTGCTCTTGCCCATGCCGGTGTAGTTTTCGCTCCGCAGGTCCTTGTCCTTGGCATACATGATGACGGTGGAAATCTGCTCCTTGCCGTAAGCGCTCTTGGTGACCATTTGCATAATCATGGTATTGCCGTTTTTCTTGCAGTCCCCGGTTGCCGCGAACGATTGCATAGAAACGGACAGGACCGCAACCGCGGACCAAACCAATACGCCCTTCTTCATCTTATCCTCCCTATCGTTTTTATAGTTTCTCGCCGCATTTCTGGATGCGTTCAAAATCCAGTTCCACTCCCAGTCCGGGCTTGTCCGGGACTTTCACGTTGCCGTCCTTGTCAATCCTGAAAGGCTCTTTGAGCATGAAGTCCCTGGCCTCGGGCACCCAGGCCGGCGGCTCGAACGGGAACTCGCAATAAAAACAATTGGGGGATGCGGCCATCACCTGCAAATTTGCCGCGAACCCGAGCCCGTTGGTCCAGGTGTGCGGACTGAATTCCAGGTTGTGGGCTTCGGCCATGCCCGCGACCTTCTTGGCGTTCAGGATTCCGGTGGCGATGGTGGCGTCGGGTTGGACCACGTCCAGGCAGTTCTTTTCAATCAGGTCCCGGAATTCGGAGAGGTCGGAATTGAACTCGCCCCCGGCAATAGGCACGGTGGTGGATGCGCGCAACTGGGCGTAGCCCTCGTAATCGGTCTTGAACAATGGCTCCTCCATCCAGCGCACGCCCAAATCCTCATAAGCCCTGCAGGTCGCCATCGCGCGCTTCAACGACCACCGGGGGTATGCGCCGAAGGCATGGATCGGCCAGCCCTGGTTGGCGTCAACCATCAGCGTGAAATCATCGCCCACGGCCTTGCGCACTTTTTCAACCAGCAGGATGTCATCCTTCATGGCCATGGCCTTGACCCGCAGCTTGACCGCCTTGAAACCCATCTCTCTCAGCTTGAGCACTTCTTCCGCGCGCTTCTCCGGCGCGTGGAGCTCGCCGGTGGAGCAATAGGCCTGAAGCACCCCGGGACCGCCGCCCAGCAATTTGTATATGGGCTGGCCGCAGACCTTGCCGATGATGTCCCACAGCGCGACCTCCACAAACCAGGACTTATATCCGAGGAAAAACGCGCTGCGCAGCATCTTGATGGTGTCCTCCACCAAAAACGGGTCGCGGTTGATGAGGAATGGTCTGAGCAGTCCGACCAGTGATTTCGACTCGTCCAGGATTCCCACTCCCGCGGAATATCCCTCAATCCCCTGGTCGGTCTTGAGCGCGATGATCAGGCATGTGTTTTTGGTCTGCGGAAAAGCCGGAATCCAGGTGGGCCAGAACGTGCCCGGGAGCGGATAATGACACAGCCAAGCTCGCACCTCGGTAATCTTCATCTAGCACCCCCTTCAAATACGCGCTTATTATTCCACCGCCGGCGACTTCGGTCAACCAAAGCCGTCGCAGCCGGATGCGCAACTGCAAAACGCCGGAGCTCTTAATTGGGGACAGTCACCTGGGACAGTCACGGGTGGCTGTCCCCAATTGGGTGGCTGTCCCCAATTCAAGAAAAAGGGCCGTCGCAGGACGGCCCTTGCAGTCAGATCAATTAATTTACTTCGCGGCTTTGGCCTTTTCCGGCTTGGCCGGCTTCCCGGTCTTCCCGGGCTTCCCGGGCTTCTCAGCCTTCGCGGCCTTGGCGGTTTTTTCTCCGGCTGCAGGCTTGGGAACGGCTTCGTAGTTCACCAATTCCAGAATCGCCATCTCGGCCGCATCGCCCCTGCGGGTATGGGTCCGGATCACGCGGGTGTATCCGCCCGGACGCTCCTTGAACGCGGGAGCGATGTCGTCAAAGAGTTTCTTGACCACTTCCTTTTTGGGAATAATCGAGTAAATGATCCTCTGGGTGTGCAGGTTTTTGACCTTGGCGCGGGTGACCAGTTTTTCCGCGAAGCTCCTCAGGGCCTTGGCCTTGGCGACCGTGGTCTCGATCCGGCCGTACTCGAAAAGCGCGGTGGCCATATTTTCAAACATCGCCTTGCGATGCTCGCGGGTCCGGTTGAGTTTTTTGCCGCCTTTGCGATGCCTCATTTCTTAGCCACTCCCTTCCTGTATTTTTCCTCCAGACGCGGGTCCGGGAAATTCTCCAGGTGCATGCCCAGGCCCAGGCTCATGTCGGCCAGAAGTTCCTTGATCTCGCTCAAGGACTTGCGTCCGAAGTTCTTGGTCTTGAGCAGTTCGGCCTCGGTCTTCTGCACCAGTTCGCCGATCAGGCGGATGCCGGAACCGCGCAGGCAGTTGGCCGAGCGCACGCTCAACTCCAACTCGTCCACCGAACGGTAGAGGTTGGGATTAAGCTCCGGCCGTATCACCACCCCGGCCGCCTCCCCGGCTTCTTCCGGCGGATAATATTCCTCCCGCTCCTCAAACGGGATGAAAACCGTCAACTGGTCTTTCACGATCTTGGCCGCAATCCCCAGCGCCTCTCCCGGCTCGATGGCGCCGTTGGTCCACAGCTCCATCACCAGCCGGTCGTAGTCGGTAACGCGGCCGACGCGCGCGTTGGTGACGTTGAAATTCACCTTGCGCACCGGTGAAAATATGGCGTCCATGGGGATGGTCCCGACCGGGTAGGAGCGGTCTTTGTTGCGCTCCGCGGTGACGTATCCCCTGCCCATCTTGACCCAAAGCTCCATGCGCAGCTTGGAATTCTCCGCCAGCGTGGCGAGGTGCTGGTCCGGGTTTACGATTTCAACCGTGGGGTCGGTGACGATGTCCTTGGCGGTGACCTCGGCCGGGCCTTCGACCTCCAGGGAGAACTGCTTGACCGTGTCGCCCGAGTACTTGACGATCACGCTTTTGAGGTTGAGTATGACCTCGGTCACGTCCTCGGTCACACCCGGGATGGTGGAAAACTCATGGACCACGCCGTCGATCTTAACGGCGATCAGCGCGGCGCCCTGGATGGAGCCGAGCAACACCCGGCGCAGGGCGTTGCCGAGCGTGATGCCGAACCCGCGCTCCAGGGGCTCGGCGATGAACCGGCCGTATGAGCCGGTACGGGTGTCTTTCTCGGCTTCCAATTTTTTGGGCTTAATCAGGGTTCTCCAGTTTCTCTGCATTTTATACCCCCTGGCTCAATGGCTTATCTTGAATAGAACTCGACAATCAACTGTTCCTGGATCGGCATGGACAGTTCTTCGCGCTTGGGCAAATCGGTGACGGTGCCGCGGAACTGCTCGCGGTTGACCTCCAGCCAGCGCGGGATTCCGCCCCGGGCGTCAATGGTCTCCATGGCATGTTTGACATGGACCAGTTTTTTGCTTTTTTCCTTCAATTCCACCACGTCGCCCACGCTGACGGTGTAAGACGGAATGCTCACCTTCTTGCCGTTGACCAGGACGTGTCCGAACCTGACCAACTGGCGCGAACTTTTCCTGCTGGTGGCGAACCCCATGCGGAAAGTGATGTTGTCCAGCCTGGACTCCAGGAGCAGGAGCAGGTTGATGCCGGCCACGCCTTTCATCCTCTGGGCATGGAGCGCGGTGTTGGTGAACTGCTGTTCCATCATCCCGTAGATGTTCTTGACCTTCTGCTTCTCGCGGAGGCGGACGCCGTAGTTGCTCATCTTTCCGCGGAAATGGCTGTGCTGCTGGCCCGGGGCGTAGTTCCTGCGGTCGACCGCGCACTTGTCGGTGAAGCAGCGCTCGCCCTTGAGATAAAGTTTAAGACCTTGTCTCCTGCATATCCTGCAAACTGGTCCGATATTCCTTGCCAATGGTTATTCCTCCTTAAACCCTTCTGCGCTTTGGCGGCCGGCAGCCGTTATGCGGAATGGGGGTTACGTCCCGGATCGTGGTCACTCTGAGTCCCGAGGCCTGGAGCGCTCTCAAGGCCGCCTCGCGCCCGGCTCCCGGTCCCTTGACCAGCACTCCAATACTTTTCACGCCCGCGTCCATGGCCCGCCGGGCCACCTCGCCCGCGGCCTGCTGGGCCGCAAACGGCGTGCTCTTGCGCGAGCCTTTAAAACCCACGGTGCCGGCGCTGGCCCAGGCGATGATGTTGCCCCGCTCGTCGCTGATGCTGATTATGGTGTTGTTAAACGTGCTCTTGACGTGCGCCACCGCATGCTCGCCGGCCCGCTTGATCTTCTTTTTGACCGGCGCCGGGGCCTTTGCCTCCGGTCCCGGAGCCGGGGGCGCTGCTGGTTTTTGAGCCATTATCTACCTCCTGTCATCCTTTCGCTCATTTGGCTATGATCTTCTTTTTGGCCGCGATCGGCGGACGGCGTCCCTTGCGGGTGCGCGCGTTGGTATGGGTGCGCTGTCCCCGCACGGGCAGGCCCTTGCGGTGCCGCAAGCCCCGGTAGCAGCCGATGTCAACCAGGCTCTTGATGTTCATCTGCGTGGCCTTGCGCAGGTCGCCCTCCACCTCGTAGCTTTCGTCAATGATCTTGCGGATGGCCGCGACCTGGCCTTCGGTCAGGTCGTTGGCGCGGGTGGAGGCCACGATTTTCGCCTTGCGGATGATCTCGTCCGCGCTGCTCTTGCCTATGCCATAGATGTAAGTCAACGCCACCCAGATGGGTTTATTGGGGAGGTCGACTCCCGCGATCCTGGTCATACCCGAACCTCCTTATCCCTGCCGCTGTTTGTGTTTGGGGTTTTCGCAAATCACGCGCACCACCCCGTGACGGCGGATAACCTTGCACTTCCGGCATCTCTTTTTCACCGATGCGCCTACTTTCATCTCCACTCCTTTGGTCACTCGCGATAGATAATTCGTCCTTTAGTCAGGTCATACGGGCTGAGCTCCATTTTCACCCGGTCCCCCCGCACGATCTTGATGTAATGCATCCTCATCTTGCCCGAGATGTGCGCCAGCACCTTATGACCGTTTTCCAGCTCGACCATGAACGTGGCGTTGGGCAGCAACTCCCTCACGGTGCCCTCAACTTCAATCGCCTGCGCCTTTTGCTGGCCCCTGCCTTTTTTCTCTTCCACCATCTTCGTCTCAATTCCTTTGGCTTAAGACCAGTGGTCCTGCGGAGGTCACGGCCACCGAGTGCTCGAAATGAGCGCTGGGTTTGCCGTCCTCGGTGACCACGGTCCAGCCGTCGTCCAGGACTTTGACCCGCCAGGTCCCCATGTTCACCATCGGCTCGAGCGCGAGCACCATTCCCTCCCTCAACTTGAGGTTGGGCCTGGGCGTCCCGAAATTGGGCACCTGCGGGTCTTCGTGCATGGCCCGGCCCACGCCGTGCCCCACGAAATCCCTGACCACTGAAAAGCCGTTAGCCTCGGCCAGGCTTTGCACCGCGTGAGCGATGTCGCTCAAGTGCCTGCCCGGCCGGCATTGTTCAACCGCTTGGTCCAGGGCTTCCCGCGTAACCTCCAGCAGCTTTGCCACCGGCGCGGAAACCCCGCCCACTTTGACGGTGACCGCGGCGTCGCCCACGAAACCCTGGTCAATCACTCCAAAGTCCAGGCTGACCACGTCGCCTTCCTTCAGAACCTTGTCTTTGCGCGGAATCCCGTGAACCACTTCCTCGTTGACCGACGCGCAAAGGTACGCCGGGTACCCGCGGTAGTTGTAGAACGCCGGCTTGACCTTGAACTTGAACGTCAACTCGCGGGAGCGTTCCTCCAAGTCCATGGTGCTCAGCCCGGGGCGGACCATTCCGGACAGCTCGTCCAGAATTTCCGCGACTATTTGGTTCGGCCTTTTCATCTGTTCCATTTCCTGTCTGGTCTTCAAGACCACCATCACTTGGCCCCGAGCGCCCTGACAATGCCGTTGAAAATTTCGTTGATGTCCCCGGTTCCCGCCACTTTCTTGAAGATGCCCTTTTTCTGGTAATAGCCGACCAGGGGCGCGGTCTGGTTGTGATAGACCGAAAGCCGCGCCTGGATGGTCTTTTCATTGTCGTCATCGCGCTGATAGAGGTCTCCGCCGCACTTGTCGCATTTCAGGTCGCTCTTGGGCGGGTTGAATTTCACGTGGTACATGGCCCCGCACTTGGTGCAGGTGCGCCGGCCGCACAGCCGTTCGACCACGACCTGGTCCGCCACTTCGATCTCCACCACCGCGTCCAGCTTCATCTTCAATTCCGGGAGCATCTTGTCCAGGGCCTCGGCCTGGGGAAGGGTCCTGGGGAACCCGTCAAGGATGAATCCTTTTTGGGTGTCGGGCCGGGTCAGCCTTTCCTTGACCATTCCGATCACGACCTCGTCCGGGACCAGTTGCCCCTTGTCCATGTATTCCTTGGCTTTCTTGCCGAGCGCGGTCTGGTTCTTGACCGCGGCCCGGAACAAATCCCCGGTTGAAACCTGCGATATCTTGTACTTATCGATCAGTTTTTGCGCCTGCGTGCCTTTTCCGCCGCCCGGAGGGCCTAACAAAACAATCCTCATTTTGCGCTACCTTCTCCTTCCCTTGATTTTCGGGCCTTTCGGTCCCAGGAACCCGTCGTAGCTCCTTGCCAGAAGATGAGCCTCGATCTGCTGCGCGGTGTCCATGGCCACGCCGACCACGATCAGCACGCTGGTGCCCCCGAACCAGAAAGTGACTCCCGCGGAGACCACCAGCACCGAGGGCAGGATGCAGACCGCGGCGAGATAAAGCGCTCCGACCGTGGTAATGCGGGTGAGCACGCGGTCAATGTAGTCCGCGGTGCTCTGGCCGGGCCTGACCCCCGGCAGGTATCCGCCGTGGCGTTTGAGGTTCTCGGCCACGTCAATCGGGTTGAAGACGACCGCGGTGTAGAAGAACGCGAAGAAAATGATCAACAGGCCGTAAGCCGCGTTGTATTCCCAGCTGGTGGGCGAGAGCGCCCGGTTGATCCAGTCGAAATAGGGGCTTTCCTTGGGGAACAGGCTGGTGAAGGTCATGGGGAAGCTCAACAAGCTGGAGGCGAAGATGGGCGGGATGACTCCGGCGGTGTTGATCCTGAGCGGGAGGTGTGTTTTCACTCCCTTGTACATTTTTCGTCCCACGGTTCGGCTCGGGTATTGGACCGGAATCCTTCGCTGGGAGCGCTCCATGTAAACGATGCCGGCGACGACCAGCACGACCACGATCACGATGCCGATCAAGATGAAAAACGAAAGCTGCCCGGTCTGCCAGAGGGTTAAAGTCTGGCCGATGTCCACCGGCAGCCGGGCCACAATCCCGAAGAAGATGATCAGGCTGATCCCGTTGCCGATGCCGCGCTCGGTGATCAGTTCTCCCAGCCACATGATGAACATGGTGCCCGCGGTAAGGGACATCACGGTGGTGACGATGAACAGCGCGCCTCCTTCGGGCACCACCGGCGCGTTTCCCACCCTGAGGTTGCTGAGCCAGTATCCGAGCGCGATGGACTGGGCCGCGGTCAGGCCCACGGTGAGGTATCTGGTGTACTGGTTGATCTTTTTCCGGCCCAGTTCGCCTTCCTTCTGGAGCTGCTCCAGGTAGGGGATGACCACTCCCAGCAATTGCAGGATGATGGACGCGGTGATGTAGGGCATGATGCCGAGTCCGAACAGGCTCATCTTGTTGAAGGCGCCTCCGGTGAAGGTGTTGAACAGGCCGAAGATGCTCCCGGCTTGCTGGCTCAGGTATTCGGTCAGGAGCGCGCCGTTGACTCCCGGGACCGGGATGTGCGCTCCCAGCCGATAAACAACCAGGATGCCGAGTGTGAACAGCAGCCTGTTTCTCAGTTCCGGTATTTTGTGTATGTTGGCTATCCCGGCCATGTTATTCGACTACCTCGGCTTTGCCGCCTGCGGATTCAATTTTGACTTTGGCGCCCGCGCTGAACTGGTGGGCGCGGATGGTGAGGGCGCGGTCAAGTTGTCCGTCGCCCAGTATTTTCACCGGCAGGTCTTTCTTGACCAGCCCGGCGTCCCGGAGCTCCTGCTCGGAGACCACCGATCCCGCGGCGAACTTGTTCAGGCTTTGGAGGTTGACCACTGCGAATTCTTTGGGAAACAGGCTCTGGAAGCCGCGTTTGGGTATGCGCCGGGAAAGGGGCATCTGTCCGCCCTCGAACCCCACGGTCCTCTTGTCCCGACCGGACCTCGAGTTCTGCCCCTTGCTGCCCCGGCAGGCGGTCTTGCCGTGGCCGCTGCCTATTCCCCGGCCCACCCGCTTCGGCTTGTGCCGGGAGCCGGGCCTGGGTTTCAAGCCTGACAAATTAACCATCGACTTCCTCCACTTCCAGCAGGTGGATCGTCTTCTTCACCATGCCCCGCACCGCCGGAGTATTGGGCCGGACAACGGTCTGATGAAGCTTTCGCAGGCCCAGGGCCCGGACCGTGGCCTCGATATCCGGCTTGGAGTCGTTCGCGCTCCGCACCAGAGTGACCTTCAAATTCTTTTTGACCTTCGCCTTCGCCATCAGAGCGCTCCCTTGGCGGCTTCTTCAGCCCCCTTGCCCCTCCGCTCGGCGACCATTGCCGGAGTCTCCAGATGCAGCAACCCGTCCATGGTCGCGGCCACCACGTTCATGGCGTTGGAACTGCCCAGCACTTTGCTCAGAATATTTTTCACCCCGCTTACTTCCATCACCGCCCGGACCGCTCCTCCCGCGATAACCCCGGTGCCGGGAGCAGCCGGCTTGAGCAGCACTCTGGTGGCATCACGCCGTCCGATCACCTCGTGCGGAATGGTATCGCCCTCGACCAGGGACACCACGACCATGTTTTTCTTGGCCTTCTCCATTCCCTTGCGGATGGCGTCCGGGACCTCGTGGGCCTTGCCGATGCCGTATCCCACTTTTCCCTTGCCGTCCCCGACCACGACCACGGCGCTGAAGTGGAACCGCTTTCCACCTTTGACCACCTTGGCCACGCGGTTGATGTAAACCACCCGGTCCAGCAGTTCCTTTTCTTGCTCTTGAAATGCCACCTGGTCACCTCCTAAAACTTTAGCCCGGCTTCGCGGGCGCCCTCTGCCACCGCCTTGACCCGGCCGTGGAACAGAAAGCCGTTGCGGTCAAAGACCACCTGTTTGATGCCCTTTTCCATGCACTTTTCGGCCAGGGCCTTGCCCAGGGTTTTGGCCGCGTCCTTGCTCTTGCTCTTCTTGGTCTTGCCCTTGAGCTCGGGGCTGAGCGTGCTCAGCGCGAGCAGGGTATGGCCCTTGGAATCGTCGATCAATTGCGCGGAGATGTGCTTCAGGCTGCGGTAAACGCAGAGCCGGGGCCGCTCCGTGCTGCCCAGCACCTTGTTCCGGACCCGCTTCCGCCTGATGATCCTCTTTTCTCTCCTGGTCAAACTCATCTTAATATTACCTCTGGTTTATTTACCCGCGGTCGCGCCCGGAGTTCCTCCGGCCACCGCGGCCTTGCCGGCCTTGTGGCGGACGTACTCACCCTGGTAGCGAATGCCCTTGCCTTGGTAAGGCTCGGGCGGCCGCAGCGAGCGTATTTCCGCCGCAACCTCTCCCACCACCTGCTTGTTGATCCCCTTGAGGGAAATGGTGAACCTTTTGTCCGAGCCGAGGATTGCCACTCCGGCCAAAATCCCGTCCGGCAGGGGATATTCCACCGGCTTGATGAACCCGAGCGAAAGCATGAGGCTCTTGCCCTTGAGTTCGGCTTTGTACCCCACGCCGATCAGCTCGAGTTTTTTCTCGTAGCCCTCGCTGACCCCGATGATCATGTTTTTTACCAGGCTCCTGATTGTGCCGTGCATGGCCCGCGCCGTTCTTGACTCGTCGACGCGTTTGAACCACACCTGGCCGTCCTTGACCTCAAATTTCACTTCCGGGCACAACTCCATCTTGAGTTCGCCCTTGGGGCCTTTGACCTTGACCAGCAGCCCTTCCAGCTTGAGCTCAACCCCTTCGGGCACCGCCACCGGTTTCCTGCCTATCTTTGACATCTCTCCACCTCACCAGACTTTGCAAATCAGTTCGCCGCCCAAGTTCATCTTCTTCGCCTGCTGGTCCGTGAACAATCCCTGGTTGGTGCTCAGGACCATCACGCCCAGTCCGCCCCTTACCTCGGGGATCTCCCCGGCGCCGACGTAGACCCTGCGGCCGGACTTGCTCACCCGCTCCAGTCCGAGGATCGCGGACCGCTTCTTCGAGTCGTATTTCAGGAAGATCCTGAGTTGATCCTTTTTTTCGGCCTGGATCAGCTTGTAATTTTTTATGAACCCTTCCGCCTTCAGGACCTTGGCCAGCTCCAGCTTGAATTTGCCGGCCGGCATGTCCACCTGGTCCCGCCGGACTCTTGCGGCGTTCTTGATCCGGATCAACATATCCGCGATGGGGTCTGTGACTGGCATTTTTACACCTCACCAACTCGCTTTGATAACGCCCGGCACCCGTCCCTCGAGCGCCAGTTTTCGGAAGCAAATCCTGCACATATTGAACTTTCGGAGGTAAGCTCGCGGCCGTCCGCAGATCGGACAGCGGTTGTGCTTCCGGGTTGAGAACCTGGGAACGCGCCGAGATTTCACCATCAGAGACTTGCGAGTCATGCGACTGATCCCCCTTCTGCCTTGACAAAAGGCATTCCGAGCAGCCGGAGCAATTCCCGGGCTTCCTCGTCAGTTTGAGCGGAAGTGACGATGGTCACGTTCATTCCCTGTATTTTCTCCACCTTGTCGTAGTGGATTTCGGGAAAGATGATCTGTTCGCGGATGCCCATGGAATAACTGCCGCGTCCGTCAAAGCCCTTGGGGCTCAAGCCGCGGAAGTCGCGCACGCGGGGCAGCGCGACGTTGAACAGCCGGTCGAGGAACTCGTACATCCTTTCGCGCCGGAGCGTGACCATGCACCCGATCTGCACCCCCTGCCGGAGCTTGAAGTTGGCGATCGACTTCTTGGCCTTGGTCACCACCGGTTTCTGGCCGGCGATGGCGCTGATTTCGGCCACCGCGTTGTCGATCAGCTTGATGTTCTGGGTGGCCTCCCCCAAGCCCATGTTGAGCACCACCTTCTTTACCTTGGGCACCTGCATGGGGTTTTTATACCCGAAGTGCTTGCTCAGCTCCGGGACCACCGATTTTTTATAAGCCTCTTTCAACCTTGCCATCTTCAAAACCTCCGCTAATCGATCTGCTCTTCGCACTTGGCGCAAATCCGCGCCCGCCGGCCCTTGCCGATCCGCTCGTGCTTGGCGCTGGTGGGACGGTTGCACTTGGGGCAAACCAGCATCAGCTTGTCGATCCTGACCGGGGCCTCCCGCTCAATGATTCCCCCCTGGGGGGCCATGGGATGACCCGGGCGGACGTGACGCTTGATGAAGTTGACCCGCTCGATCACCGCCCCGCCTTTCTTCTTCTCGATTTTCAACACCTTGCCGCTTTTCCCGCGCTCATCTCCGGAAATCACGATCACGTTGTCGCCCTTCTTGACGTGGAAACGCTGATATTTGGTCTCCGCTTTCATAGCACCTCCGGAGCGAGCGAAATGATTTTCATGAACTTCTTGGCCCGCAGTTCGCGCGCCACCGGCCCGAACACCCTGGTCCCCAGCGGCTCCAGCTGGTTGTTGATCAGCACCGCGGAGTTGTCGTCAAACCGGATGTAAGTCCCGTCCGGCCGGTGGATTTCCTTGCTGGTGCGCACGACCACCGCTTTCACCACTTCGCCTTTCTTGACCTTGGACTCCGGAAGGGCGGACTGCACCGCGCACACGATCACGTCTCCGATGGTGGCGTATTTCCTCTGGCTGCCCCCCATGACCCTGATGCACAACACCTCGCGGGCGCCCGAATTGTCCGCCACGTTCAAGACGGTTTCATTTTGTATCATTGCCCGCCACCTCTTCCGCCAGGATTCTTCCGCGCTCCAGGACCTTGAGCACTTTAAAGCTCTTGTTCTGGCTGGTCGGACGAGTCTCCACTATCTCAACCCGATCCCCGACGTGGCATTCGTCCTTCTCGTCGTGCGCCATGAACTTCTTCCGCCTGCGGATGTACTTCTTGTACGTCGGATCCTGGACCATGCGCTCGACCTGGACCATCACGGTCTTGTCCATCTTGTCGCCCACGACTATTCCCCGCAAAGTTTTCCGGATTCCTCTTTTAACGCCAGCCATTATTTCTTCCCCTTCAACTCTTTCTCGCGGATCACGGAAAGCACCCGGGCCAGCTCCCGGCGGGTCTTCTTGACCAGGGCCGTGTTATTAAGCTGCCCGGTGGCCTTCTGGATGCTCAGGTTGAACAGCGTTTTGCGCAGGTCGGACTCCTTGGCCAGGAGTTCGTCCCCCTCCATCATCCGCAACTCGTTAGCCCGCATAGTGACCTCTCTTCACGAACCGGGTTGCGACCGGCAGTTTATGCCCGGCCAGCCTCAAGGCTTCCCGGGCCTCCTGCTCGGAAATGCCCTCCAGCTCGAACAGAATCTTTCCCGGCTTGACCACCGCCACGTAGACCTCGGGGTTGCCCTTGCCCTTGCCCATCCTGGTCTCCAGGGGCTTCTTGCTGATGGGCTTGTCCGGGAAAATCCGCGTCCACATCTTGCCCGTGCGCTTGACGTAGCGGATGATCGCGACCCGGCCCGCTTCGATCTGCCGGTCCGTGATCCATCCCCGGTCCAGGGCCTGGAGCCCGTATTGCCCGAAATTCAAAGTGTCGCCGCTGGTGGCGTTGCCCTTGCGCCGGCCTTTCTGCTGCTTGCGCCATTTCAAACGACTGGGCTGAAGCATCTAACTCCTCCTCAAATCTTCACCTGTGCCTCGTGGCCGCCCTTGAGAATCTCGCCCTTGAACAGCCAGGTCTTGACCCCGATCACCCCGTAGGTTGTCTTGGCCTGGGCGAAACCGTAATCGATGTCCGCCCGGAGCGTGTGCAGGGGCACGCGTTTCTCGCGGTACCATTCCGCGCGGGCGATTTCCGCCCCGCCCAGCCTGCCCGCGCACCTCACCTTGATCCCCTGCGCGCCGAACTTGAGCGCCAGGGTGATCCCCTTTTTCATGGCCCGGCGGTAGCTCACGCGCCGCTCGAGCTGGACCGCGATGTTCTCGGCCACCAGTTGCGCCGAGGTTTCCGCCGGACGCACCTCCATGATGTTCACGAAAATTTCGGAGTCCGTGAACTTCTGCAGCTCTTTCTTCAACACTTCCACTTCCTGGCCCCGCCGGCCTATGATCATGGCCGGACGCGCGGCGTGGATGTTCACCCGGCACTTGTTGGTCGACCGCTCGATATCGATCCTGGCCACGCCCGCGTGGTAAAGCTTCTGCTTGACGTAATCCCTGATCTTCAAGTCCTGGTGCAGCAGTTTTGCGTACTGCCGGTCCGCATACCAGCGCGACTCCCAGGTCTTGACGTATCCAAGCCGGAACCCTATAGGATGTGTCTTTTGACCCAAACGCACACCTTCCTTTCTTTACCTTTCCGCCAAAACAATTCTTACATGAGCGGTCGGACGGCGGATGGGCGTGGCCCTGCCCATGGCCCGCGCCTTGAAACGCGCCAGGTAAGGCCCGATGTCCACGGTTATTTCTTTCACGTAGAGCGCGGAGATGTCCAGGTCTTTTCTCTGCTCCGCGTTGGCGATCGCGGTATTGAGCACCTTAAGGATCACGATTGAACCCTTTTTGGGTATCACCTTGAGCACCGCCCTGGATTCCTCAATGCCCTTGCCCCGGATGACGTCGGCCACCAGGCGCACCTTCCGGGCCGAGGCTCGGATGAACGATTGACTGGCAACTACTTCCGCCATTTTACGCCCCTTCTCCGGGCGCTTTTTCCACCTTGGCCTTGCGGTCCGCGGCGTGGGCATGGAAAGTGCGCGTGGGTGAGAACTCGCCCAGCTTGTGTCCCACCAAGTTCTCGGTGATGAACACCGGGATGAATTTCCTGCCGTTATGCACCTGGAAGGTGAGCCCGATCATGTCCGGTATGATGGTTGAGCGGCGCGACCAGGTCTTGATCGGCTTGCGCTCCACGCTGCTCCTGGCCTTCTCCACCTTCTCCATCAGGTGATAGTCCACAAAAGGTCCTTTCTTTAACGACCGTGCCACCGTTTACCTCCTATTTGCTCCGCCGCTTCGCGATAAATCTGTCCGTGCGCTTGTTCTTACGGGTTTTGTATCCCATCGTGGGGCGTCCCCAGGGGGTGGTCGGGTTCCGGCCCGGACCGCTTTTTCCCTCGCCCCCTCCGTGCGGGTGATCCACCGGGTTCATGGCGGTGCCGCGGACGTGCGGCCTCCGGCCCAGCCACCTGTTCCTCCCGGCCTTGCCTATGGTAATATTAGAATGGTCAGGGTTGCTGACCTGACCGATGGTTGCCCAGCAGCCCTGGAACACCCTGCGCTCTTCTCCGCTCGGCATCCTGACCAGGGCGTATTCGCCTTCCTTGGCGAGAATCTGGCCAAAGCCGCCCGCGGACCGGATCAACTGCCCGCCCTTGCCCGGTTTGTGCTCAAGGTTGTGGATCAGGGTCCCCAGCGGGATGTTCTTCAGCGGCAGATGGTTGCCGGGCTTGGCTTCCGCGCTCTCCGAAGCCAGCAACGTGTCGCCCACGGCAACCCCGTGCGGGGCGATAATGTAGCGCTTCTCGCCGTCCGCATAGTTGAGCAGGGCCAGAAACGCGCTCCGGTTGGGGTCGTATTCGATGGACGCGACCTTGGCCGGGATGTTGAGCTTGTCGCGGCGGAAGTCGACCACGCGGTAGCGCCGCTTGTGTCCGCCCCCTCTCCACCAGACCGTCAGGTGGCCGTAATTGTCCCTGCCCGCGCTCCGGACCATGGGCCGGGTCAGCTTTTTCAACGGCGGCTTTTTGGTCAACTCGGCGGTGTCAATGCCGGTCATCCATCTCCTGCCCGGGGAGGTTGGTTTATAAGTTTTGATTGCCATAACTATATCCCCTCATAGAAATCGATCTTGTTGCCTTGCTTCAAGGTGACCAACGCCTTTTTCCAGGCGTTCTGGCGCTGGACTCTCTTCCGGCCGTAGTTCTTCATCTTGGGCGCCATCCTCATGGTGCGGACCTTGTCCACCTTGACGTTGAAAATTTTTTCCACCGCCTGCTTGATCTCGGACTTGCTGGCGTCCCAGGCAACTTCGAACGCCACCTGGTTCAGCTTTTCGTTCAGCCGGTTGCTCTTTTCGGTCACCACCGGCCGCTTGATCACCCGGTATAATTCCTTCATCACAGCGCCTCCGAGACCTTTTTGACCGCGTCCAGCTCCATCACCAGCCAGTTGTATTTCAAGAGGTCTCTCACGTTGATGCCCTCGGCCCGGATGATCTTAATCTCCGGGATGTTCCTCGCGCTCCTCTCAACCTTGTCGTCCTTGCCCGCAAGCACCACCAATGCCGCGTCCATCTCGAACACGTCGCAGAATTCCTGGAACTTGGCGGTCTTGATCTCGTTCATCCGTATCTTGTCCAGGACGTAGAGCCGGTTATCCTTGAGCTTCATGCTCAACGCCCCTTTCAAAGCGCTCTTCCTCACCTTCTTCGGGATCGTGTATCGGTAATCCCTGGGCACCGGGCCGAAGACCTTGCCGCCTCCCGGCCAGAGCGGAGACCGAAGAGAGCCGTGCCGCGACCGGCCGGTCCCTTTCTGCCGCCACGGCTTCTTGCCCGTCCCGCTCACCTCGCCCCGGGTCTTGACCTTGGCCGTGCCCCGACGGTGGATGGTTTCCTGCCAGACCACCACGTCGTGCAGGAGGTGTAGCTTCACTTCCGCGGCAAAAATCCTGGGCTCCAACTCCGCCTCCGACACCTTTTGCCGCTCCATGTCGTAAACGTCGATTTTGATCTTTTCCATTTTCTGGCCCGCTTCCGCCATGACAAAACTCCTAGAGTTTGATCTCGATATCTATGCCCGCGCTCAAGTCCAGCTTGCCCAGGGCGTCGACCGTTGCCTGGGTCGGCTCAATGATGTCGATCAGGCGCTTGTGAGTCCGGATCTCAAAATGCTCCCGGCTCTTCTTGTCCACGTTGGGGCTGCGCAATACGCAGAACCGGTTGATCTCCGTAGGCAGCGGGATCGGCCCGGAAATCCTTGCGCCCGTGCGCTTGGCCGTATCCACGATTTCCCGGACCGACTGGTCGAGGAGTTGATGGTCATAGGCTTTGAGCTTGATCCGGATTCTTTGAGTAGCCATCTTTATCTCCCTTTACTCCTTTACTCCAAAACCTTGGTCACTACGCCCGCGCCCACCGTGTGCCCGCCCTCCCGAATGGCGAAACGCATCCCCTCTTCCATCGCGATCGGGACCACCAGCACAATCTCCAAACTAACGTTGTCCCCCGGCATCACCATCTCAACCCCGGAAGGCAATGTCGCGGAACCGGTCACGTCCGTGGTTCGGAAATAAAACTGCGGGCGGTACCCGGTAAAGAACGGCGTGTGGCGGCCGCCCTCCTCCTTGGTCAAAATGTAGGCCTTGCCGTTGAACTTGGCATGAGGGGTGATGCTGCCCGGCTTCGCAACCACCTGACCGCGCTCAACCTCCTCCTTCTTCGTGCCCCGCAAAAGAATGCCGATGTTGTCCCCGGCACGGCCTTCGTCCAAAACTTTCCGGAACATCTCGATGCTGGTGGCCACGGTCTTGGCCGTGGGACGGATGCCCACGATCTCAACCTCGCTGCTGGGAAGGATGATCCCGCGCTCAACCCTTCCGGTGACCACGGTGCCTCGTCCGCTGATCGAAAACACGTCCTCGATCGGCATCAGGAACGGCTTGTCAATATCGCGGACCGGCTCCGGGATGTAGGCGTCAATCGCGTCGGTCAGCTTCAGGATCGAGCCCTCGCCCACGTCGGACTTGTCGCCCTGAAGAGCCTTCAGCGCGCTGCCCCGGATGATCGGGATTTTGTCCCCGGGAAATTCGTAGCTGTTCAGGAGGTCTCTGACTTCAAGCTCGACCAAATCCAGAAGCTCCGGGTCGTCAACCAGGTCGACCTTGTTGAGATAAACGACTATGTAGGGCACGTTGACCTGGCGGGCCAAGAGCACGTGCTCGCGGGTCTGGGGCATGGGGCCGTCCGCGGCGCTCACCACCAGGATGGCGCCGTCCATCTGCGCCGCGCCCGTGATCATGTTCTTGATGTAGTCGGCGTGGCCGGGACAGTCGATGTGCGCGTAGTGGCGCTTCAGGGTATTGTATTCCACGTGCGCGGTGGCGATGGTCAGAATTTTGGTCGCGTCCCGCCGGCCCTGGGAGATGCTCGCCTTGGCGACCTCATCGTAGCTCACGTATTTGGCCAGACCTTTTTCCTCCATCACCTTGGTGATGGCCGAGGTCAGAGTGGTCTTGCCGTGGTCGATGTGACCGATGGTGCCCACGTTGACGTGAGGCTTGATCCGCTCAAATTTAGCCTTTCCCATTT
>Ga0315294_10001070_pt1 | contig 29528 bp, 31 predicted proteins | sample YL17G13_40_MG_FD_203626 | JGI IMG/M metagenome (GOLD analysis project Ga0315294, IMG submission 203626) | Sediment microbial communities from Yellowstone Lake, YNP, Wyoming, USA - YL17G13_40 | ecosystem: Environmental > Aquatic > Freshwater > Lake > Sediment | place: USA: Wyoming | collected... | reverse complement strand
CGGCTCGGACCATCCCCTCAATCCCCCGGTAGCCAAAACCCCCCGGCACCACAACCCCCTGGACCTGCCTCAGCAACCCTGCCCCGTCCTTCTCCAGGTCTTCGGAGTGGACCCAGAGGATGGAGATATTGCGGTCGTGGTAGAGCCCGGCATGGGCCAGGGCCTCCCGCACCGAGAGATAGGCATCCTTCAGCTCCACATACTTGCCCACCAGGCCAATGGTGACGGTCTCTTTGGGTGCCTTGCTCTTCTCTACCAGTTTCCGCCACTCGGAAAGGTCCTGGGTGGTGGAGGGAAGGGCCAGCCTTTCCGCCATCAGCTCCCCCAGCCCCGTATCTTCCAGGAGAAGGGGGACCTCATAGATGGTAGAAACCGTAGGCAGGGGGATGACCGCCTGGGGTTCCACATCGCAGAAGAGGGAGACCTTGTCCCTCACCCCCGGGGGCACGGGGTGGTCACTGCGGCAGAGGATGATATCCGGCTGGATGCCGATGCGGCGGAGCTCGTTGACGCTGTGCTGGGTGGGCTTGGTCTTAAGTTCCCCGGTAGCCGATATGTAAGGCAGTAGGGTGACATGGATATAGAGGACATTGTCCCGGCCCACCTCTTTCCGCATCTGTCGGATAGCTTCCAGGAAGGGCAGGCCCTCAATATCCCCCACCGTCCCCCCCACCTCCACGATGACCACCTGGGCCCCTGTTTTTTCCCCTATCCCCTTTATCCGCCCCTTTATCTCATTGGTCACATGGGGGACCACCTGGATGGTTCCCCCCAGGAAGTCCCCCCGCCTCTCCCGGCCCAGGACGGCGCTATATATCTGTCCCGTGGTCACATTGGAGGCGCTGGTCAGTTCCACATCAATGAAGCGCTCATAGTGGCCTAGGTCCAGGTCTGTCTCTGCCCCATCCTGGGTGACAAAGACCTCACCATGCTGATAGGGGGACATGGTCCCCGGGTCCACATTGAGATAGGGGTCCAGTTTCTGGACGGTCACGGAAACCCCCCGGCTCTTGAGGATGCGGCCTATTGAGGCGACGGTGACCCCCTTCCCCACCGAGCTCACCACCCCTCCGGTCACAAAGATATATTTAGTCATAAATAGCTAAGGGCTGCCTCCATAAATTAATAACGCTTCCCGTTGCTTTCGCCAAACTAAGAGAATTCCCTGATGATTCTAAAGAGGGACAACCCGTTTCTTTCAATTTTAGGGGCCCTTCCACCCCTTGTCAAGAGCAAGGAAGGCCGGACTGCATCTCAGTGCCTCAGCGAGTTCAAGGGCTCTGTGTTTTGTCTCTATTCCTGTTTGTGATAGAATATGAGCCGTGGCCAAGACGGTTAAGGTTGAAACTCTGGAAGTCAAGCGCGAAGCCCGCCTGGAGATGGTGAGTGGGGCGGGGTGCACCTGGCTCAATGTGGAGAAGCCCACCCACAAGGAGTTGGACTATCTGGCCCAGTTCTATCCCTTCCACCCCATGGACCTGGACGACTGCATCTCCCACATCCAGCTTTCCAAGCTGGACGAATACCCCGACTACCTCTTCGTCATCCTCCATTTCCCCGTGTTTAACAAGCGCACCCGGTTCACCACCGCCAGCCAGGTGTCCATCTTTGTAGGGAAAGACTTCCTGGTGACGGTCCATTCCGGGGAGCTGAAGCCCCTGGTCGGCCTCTTTAAGGGGTGCCAGGAGAAGGAAGAGAGCCGTCAGGAGTACCTGGGGAAGGACCCGGGCTATCTCTTGTACCGGATTGCGGATGCCCTGGTGGACTCCTGTCTCCCCATGCTGGACAAGATCCTGGCCAACCTGGAGCGGGTGGAGGACAAGGTCTTTGACACAACGGTGGATGCGGCCCAGGAGGTGGCCGTTCTGAGGCGGGACATTGCTGCCCAGCGGCGCATCTTCTGGCCCATGAAGGCGGTGGTGGCCGACCTGGAGCAGAAGGCCCAGCGCTTTACCAAGGTGGACCTGAAGGTCTATTTCGGCGACATCAACGACCACATCAACCGTATCTGGAATACCCTGGAGGAGGCCAAGGAAACAGTAGAGATATACAAGGACACGGACTATGTCCTCAGCCAGGACCGTCTCCAGAAGATCATGGCCGTCCTGACCGTTATCATGGCCGTCATGCTCCCCTTCACTATTATCTCGTCCATTTACGGTATGAATGTGCCCCTCCCCGGTTCCGGCGCCCAGGGACACCCGCAGATAGGGTGGATTCTCATCTCCCTCATGACTTTGGCTGCCGGGGTCATGGTCTTCTTTTTCCGGCGCCGCCGCTGGATATAGCTTAGTCCCCATGAAAAAGAGCGAAGCGAATTCTTCATGGGGACCCCGAAGATTGGAAAGCAAACCCGGGGTCACCTGAAAAACGGGGTTTTTCAGGCGGTTCGCGTATGACGGCGGCCATTATCCTCAGCGGGATATACATTTCCTGCGAGCTGATAGCCAATGTCACCGCCTCAAAGGCCGTAGCGGTGGGGGGTATTGTGGTCCCCGCCGCGGTTTTTATCTATGCCCTGACCTTCACCCTTGTGGACCTCATCAACGACCGGCTGGGCAAAGACGGGGCCAGGAAGGTGGTCTACACTGCTTTTGCCGCCAATATCCTCCTGGCGGGCTATATCCAGTTTTCCGTAAACCTGCCCCCCGCCCCCTTTTTCCAGGGGCAGGAGGCCTTCCGGGCGGTCCTGGGGTCCACCCCCCGGATTGTGGCGGCCAGCCTGACTGCCTATATCATCTCCAGCCTCATTGACATAGAGGTCTTTGCCTGGTGGCGGGAGAAGGTGGGGAGGTACCGCTGGGCGCGGGTCCTGGCCTCCAACGCCGTTTCCACCGGGGTGGACAGCGTCGTTTTCATCACCGCTGCCTTCTGGGGGGTCTTCCCTGTCCTGCCCCTTATCCGGGGGCAGTACATCGTGAAGATGGCGGTGACGGGGGTGAGCCTGCCCCTTATCTACCTGGTGAGGGCGGCCCGCCCAACCCTGGCCCGGGAGACGGGATGGAAGTAGAGGTCCTGGGGGCCCACAACCTGACGGACGCTGGGAGCCGGCTGGTGGCCCTGAGGGTGGACGGGTGGCTTGGGGTGGATGCGGGGAGCCTTTCCTCCGGCCTCCCCTTTGAGGAACAGCTCAAGATAAAGGCCGTCCTCCTCAGCCACCACCATTTTGACCACATCCGGGATATCTTCACCCTGGGGCTTTTCCGGGCCTACCAGGGCTTCATATCCCTCTATGCTACCGCTCCCACCCTCCAGGTGCTCACCTCCCTCCTGGATGGGCGGATATATCCCGACTTTCTCCACTGGCCCCCGGAGTCCCCGGTCTACCGCCCCTATACCCTGGAGCCCTACAAAGCAGTGGAGGTGGAGGGCTATAAAGTCCTGCCCCTCCCGGTTCCCCACCCCGGCCCGGCGGTGGGCTTTGCCATTACCTCCCCCGAGGGGAAGAGCTTCTTCTACAGCGGAGACAGCGGGCCGGGGCTGGCTCAATGCTGGACCCACATCGCCCCCGACCTTATGGTCCTGGAGATGACTGGCCCCAGCCGTCTTGAGGAGGTGATGCGCCGGTCGAGTCACCTCACCCCCGGACTTCTGAAGGAAGAGCTGGTGGAGTTCCGCAAGCTCCACGGTTATCTGCCCCCGGTGGCCCTCATCCATTACACCCCTCCCCTGGAGGAGGAGATACGGCGGGAGGTGGCGGAGCTGGCCCGGGAACTGGGGGCCTCCATCTCCCTGGCCCAGGACGGGACCAGGCTCCAGGTCTAGCCCTTTTCAGGCTATTCCCATGAAGTTCCTGGTGGATATGAATGTAGGGAAGCTGGCCCGCTTGCTTCGCATGATGGGCTACGATGCTCTCCTCTTCCAGGGGCACGATGATGGGGCCCTGGTAAAGCGGGCCCTGGCGGAAGGAAGGGTGGTGCTGACCAAGGATGGCCAGGTCTTTCAGCGCCGCGTGGTGAGGCTGGGGAGGCTGAAGGCCTTGAGGATTGAGGGGGAAGCCCCGTTCCTCCAGCTCCGCCAGGTGGTGGAGGCCTTCCGCCTCAAATACGACTACCGCCCCTTTTCTCTCTGTCTTGAGTGCAACCAGTCCCTGGAGCCCAGGGCGAAGGAGGAGGTAAAGGGCTTGGTCCCCCCCTTCGTCTATGAGAACCAGGAGGAGTTCCGGCAGTGCCCGGCCTGCAAGCGCCTGTACTGGCGGGGGACCCACTGGCAGCACATGGGCCAGGTCCTCCGCGGGCTGGAGGGGAAACCACAGTCCTCAGAGCGGGAAGCTCAGTAGCAAACCCTCCTTTCCTTAGATTATAATAGAGGCACCCATTCAGGTCATCTTGCTCGGAGGTGGCTTGGCCTTGCCCGATTCCTTTGCATTGGACTTCGTCATAGTGGTAGCCGCTGCGCTGTTGGGTGGCATCGTTGCCCGCAGCGTAAGGCTGCCAGCAATGGTCGGCTTCCTTCTCGCTGGTATTGCGGTCGGCCCGTACACCCCCGGCCCTGTTACCAGTCTGGAGAGGGTCAATCTGGTAGCCACTTTTGGCGTCGCCTTTCTCATGTTCGCCCTGGGTGCTCAGTTCTCCCTTTCCAAGCTGCGTCGTTACCTGGGGTTGACTGTCTTCGGGGCTGCGATGCAGGTGGTCCTGACAGTTGGGCTTACTATCCTCATAGCTTGGCCGTTCCACCTCCCCATCTGGCAGGCTGCCCTGTTCGGCATCTTCGTCTCCATGTCCAGCACGGTAGTGCTGGCGAAGATGCTAGAGGACCGGGGCGCGCTGGACTCTCTCTACGGAAAGATGGCTCTCTCCATGTCGCTGGGCCAGGACCTTTTCTCGGTGCCCGTTATCGCCCTGCTGCCGTTTCTGGGGCAGGGGCTTCAGGGTGCGGTGTCCCCCATTGCACTGGCGCTGGGAAGGGCGGTGGCCATCATAGCCGTGGCCTATCTGGTCGGGCTCTATCTTCTGCCGTGGCTTCTGGACCGGCTGGCTACTCAGGCGCGGGAGCTATTCTTGCTGAGCGTGGTGCTTATCGCCGTGGGAGTTGCCATGCTATTGGAACAGATGGGGGTGTCCTTTATTCTTGGAGCCTTCATCGCGGGCCTGGTGGTCGCCGACTCCTGCTACAGTCGGCAGATATTGGCGGAAACAGTCCCGCTGCGAGACATATTTGCTCCGTTCTTTTTCGTTTCGGTGGGCATGCTTCTTGACCTGCGTTTCGTGGGGGCGAACCTGGGGCTTGTGGCTCTGACGGTCATCATGGTCATTCTGGGGAAGCTGCTGATAGTGACTGCAGTCGCCTTGCTCTTCCGCTATCCTCTCAGGAGCGCTCTACTGGCCGGCCTTGCCCTGGCCCAAATGGGCGAGTTCTCTTTTGTACTGGCCAGGCTCGCCCTCGGCCAGGGTGTCATCCAGGCCGAACTCTTCTCGCTGGTCATCGCCTGCGCTTTAGTCTCCATCTTTGTGAGCCCTCTGCTGATGGCTACGGCCGGCCCAACGGCGAGTTTACTGGAGCGCATACCCGTCCTGGGCGGGGCTCTCCGCGCCCGTGCCATAGGCGAAAATGACTTGCCTACAAGGCAGAGGTGAGAAAACGGTCCTCCGGGGGCTGGAAGGGGTGAACAAGGCTCCCCCCAAATCATGAGCGGCTCCACCTTCCCCCACGGGTCTGAATGCTCTCCTGCCCAATGGAATAGCCTCCCCTTCAACAACCTCCCAGTCTAACATCACAACTGGACTGGATTTCGGGGGCAGGTCATGGTAAACTATAAGCGTGGATGCGCCTATACGGAGCAAGCGGATATGCGTGAATTGGTGAAGATTTTCAAGGCCCTCTCGGACGAGACCAGGCTCAGGATACTGAACCTGGTCTTGGAGAGGGAATGCTGTGTCTGTGAGGTAATGCAGGCTCTGGACATCTCGCAGACGAGGGCTTCCAGGAATCTTGGCGCCTTGTATGACGCTGGTTTCTTGAAGCTGAGGAAGGATGGCCTGTGGTCGCTGTACTCAATAGATAGGGAGGGAATGAGAGAACATCACTGCGACTTGGTCGGGGCTGTGAGGAAGGCGCTAGAGGGCAATGAAATGGTGACCCTGGACAGGGAGCGCCTCAAGAGGGCTAAGCGCGTTGGGCCTGGTTGTGTCCAGCAGAAGGCGAGGTAACGCCTCTCTTTTTTTGCGCAGGCGTATGCGTTAGTGCGCATATAGGGAAGGAACTATGAGACGATGGAAATGCTGACTGGGCTTCTCCGCGGCGGGCTTGATGCTCTATTAGAATACCTATCGGCACATGTACTGACCTGCCTGGTGCCCGCGTTCTTCATAGCTGGAGCCATTGCCGTATTCATCTCCCAGGCAGCAATCCTGAAGTACTTCGGCCCCCAGGCGAAGAAGCTGGTATCCTACAGCGTAGCCTCGGTCTCAGGGACCATTCTGGCGGTGTGCTCGTGTACTGTGCTGCCCCTCTTCGGCGGCATCTATAAGAGGGGTGCCGGAATCGGGCCTGCCATCGCCTTCCTCTACTCTGGACCGGCCATCAATGTCCTCGCCATCGTCTATACCGCCAGGCTCCTGGGCTATGACCTCGGGGTCGCGCGTGCTGTAGGTGCCATCGCCTTCTCGGTTGTCATTGGCTTCCTCATGGCTCTTATTTACCGAAAAGAGGAGTCACAGAAGGACACGCAGGCCTTTGCACTGCTCGCCGCCGACCCAGCGGGCAAGAGCCTCTGGCAGCAGGTTATCTTTTTGGGCACCCTGGTGGGCATACTGGTCTTCGCCGCCTCGAAGAACTGGATCGCAACTGGCTTCCTGCTGGCTATCCTTGCGGTCATTCTCTGGCGCTGGTTCAGCAGAGGAGAGCTGGCGCAATGGATAAGAGAGACTCTGCACTTTGTTCGCCTCATTGCACCCTGGCTTCTAGTCGGCGTCTTTGCCGCTGGCATTATCAAGGTTGCGGTTCCAGGCTCGGTGGTTACCTCGTATGTGGGTGGCAATAGCCTTCCCGCCAACTTCATCGCCTCTTTCCTGGGCGCCTTGATGTATTTTGCCACACTCACTGAAGTCCCTATCATCAGGGCTTTTATGGACCTGGGCATGGGCAAGGGGCCAGCGCTGGCGCTGCTTCTGGCAGGCCCGGCCCTTTCGCTGCCCAGCATGCTGGTGCTCCGCAGCATCATGGGGACTAAGAAGACGCTCACCTATGTGGCTCTGACGGTGGTCATTGCCACCTTTACAGGGTATGCCTTTGGGCTGGTAGTGCAATAAATCAAAGGGAGGGAGGAAAGAATGGAAATCAAGGTTCTCGGCCCGGGATGCGCCAGGTGCCACCAGATAGAGCAGACGGCGAAGGAAGTGGTGAAGGAGCTTGCGATAGATGCCAGCATCGAAGAGGTAAGAGACATCAAGAGAATAATGACATATCCCATCCTGACCACACCGGGCCTTGTCGTGAATGAGGAGTTGGTCTGCTCCGGGCGCGTCCCCTCCAAGACGGAGGTAACCCAGTTCATCATCAACGCGTTGGACAAGGAAGAGAAGTCAGGAAAGTGAGAAGCCAGACTCCTTTTGGTGCGGAAGGGGTGCATCGTGCTTGAAATCAGAAAGGCCGCGATAGCTTTTGATGAAGAGGAACTGCTTGAGCTGGAGCGCATCCTTATTGACCAGGATGAAAAGGAGGCTCTCCGTTTCCTCAAGAAGTCTGTCCACGACAAGATTGCCCGTTCTCAGCAGGGCAGGCTGAAATCACATCTTGATGGCGCTAGTCCTGTGGAGGATTTCATTCAGCATAACAAGCAGTAGCTGAAAGGGAATAAATTTTTGGAAAGGGGGAGCGTGCTATGAAAGGCGACAAAATCAAGAAAGCTGTAAGGGACCGTTATTCGCGCATAGCAGAGCAGAGTGGGCAGACATCATGTTGCCCCGCTGGCTGCGGTGGCGAAGTGTCCCTATTGGCTGAAGCTGTGGCTGCGGGTTATAGCAAAGAAGATTTGGAACGCATCCCGCAAGAAGCTATCATGGGGCTGGGGTGCGGGAATCCTGCTGCCTGCGGTGACTTGAAGCCTGGAGAAACCGTACTAGATTTGGGGTCTGGGGGCGGGATTGACGTTTTCCTGGCCGCCATCAAAGTGGGACCGCGGGGAAAGGCCATCGGTATTGATATGACGGAGCAGATGGTTGATAAAGCTAACCGTTTAGCCAAAGAAAAAGGCTACCAGAATGTAGAGTTCCGGCTGGGCGAGATTGAGAGACTTCCCGTCCCTGATAGTTTGGTGGATACCATCATCAGCAACTGTGTCATAAACCTGTCCGCAGATAAATCCAAGGTCTTTCGCGAGGCGTACAGGGTGCTCAAGCCAGGCGGCAAGCTGGTTGTCTCGGATATTGTCTCTGAGCGGCCACTCCCTCGAAAGATGCAGGATGACCTTGCTTCTTGGTCGCAATGCGTTTCTGGAGCTCTGGAAAGGAACGAATACCTGAGCATAATAGTGAAGGCAGGTTTCAGTGAGCCGATAATTATCTCTCAGCGCGAGTTCTACGTGGAAATCGGCACGAATGAATTGGAGAAACTATTCAGCATAACTGTAAGAGCCAACAAGAAGAGCAATGAACGAGGCCAGTTCTAAAGGCATTGTTGGCAGACTGCCGTTATTAGACCGATTTCTTACCCTCTGGATACTTCTGGCAATGGTCTTGGGGGTAGGACTGGGATACTTTGTCCCCAGGGTCGCCGGCTTCATCAGCTATTTCCAGGTGGATACGACTTCTATCCCCATAGCTATAGGGCTCATCCTGATGATGTATCCCCCGCTGGCCAAGGTTAGGTATGAAGAATTGGGTCGGGTATTCCGCAACTGGCGTGTGCTAGGGCTGTCCCTGGTCCAGAACTGGCTCATCGGCCCAGTGCTCATGTTCTTTCTTGCTATCCTCTTCCTACGGGCTTATCCCGACTACATGCAGGGACTCATCTTGATTGGCCTGGCCCGCTGCATTGCCATGGTCATAGTGTGGAACGAGCTTGCCAAGGGAGATACAGAGTATGCCGCCGGGCTGGTGGCCTTCAACTCTATCTTTCAGATAGTCTTCTACTCTGTGTATGCCTATGTCTTCATAACGGTGCTGCCAGAATGGTTCGGTCTGGAAGGCACAGCGGTGGACGTTACTATCGGGCAGATAGCTGAGAGTGTGTTCATTTACCTGGGAATCCCCTTCTTTGGAGGCATGATTACACGCTTTGCCCTTATCAGAAGGAAGGGGCGCGAATGGTATGAGAGGAAGTTCATCCCCAGGATAAGCCCTGTCACCCTCATTGCCCTCCTTTTCACCATCGTGGTAATGTTCTCGCTGAAGGGGGAATTCATCGTGGGGCTGCCCCTGGATGTGCTCCGTATTGCCATCCCGCTCCTCATCTACTTCGTCGTCATGTTTCTTGTCTCGTTCTATATGGGCAATAGGATAGGAGCTGGCTATCCCCAGACGGCAAGCATCGCCTTCACCGCTGCCAGCAACAACTTTGAGCTGGCCATTGCCGTGGCGGTAGCAGTGTTCGGCATCGGCTCCGGCCAGGCCTTTGCTGCCGTAATCGGGCCCCTGGTAGAGGTGCCGGTGCTTGTCAGCCTAGTAAGCGTGGCCCTGGCCTTCCAGCGGAGGTATTTCCAGCCGGCTGGTCAGGGCAGGGAGCTGTAGATCTGTTGGAGGAGGAGGGCGTCCTCCTCCAGGTTGGGGCTCTCGCAGATGATGGTCCCGATGGCTTTGGAGTCCTTGATGGCCTGCAAAAGCTCCCGGTAGCGCAGGTCAGCCTCCTTCAGGTTCAGGTGCTTCCTCTCCCCGGCCTGGCTGTATTCAATGCCGGAGAGATGGATATGTATCTTCTCCAGGCCCCGCCTCCCCAGCCTGGACTCCACTTGCTTGAGGATGAGGAGGAACTCCTCATAGGTATTGTTCTTCCCGTGGCGGGCATGCCAGTGGGAGAAGTCCAGGGTGGGCAGGACCCCCTCTATTTCTGCCGAGAGGGAGAGGACCTCCTCCAGGGTGCCGAACTGGGTGTCCTTGCCCATCACCTCGGGGCGGATGAGGATGGGGTTTCCCTCCCGGCGCAGGGTGGCCACGATTTTCTCCAGGCTTCCTTTCACCCGCTGGTAGACCATCTGGGGAGGGTCGCCCAGATAGAAGGCAGTGTGGGCCACCACGCTCTCCGCCCCACAGAGGGCCCCGATGCGGGCCGACTGGAGGATGCGGGCCTCGCTGGCGGAAAGCTTGTCCGGCTCGTGGGCGTTGAGGTTGATGAAATAGGGGGCATGGCAGGAGAGACGCACCCCCAGCCTCCGGGCCACCTCCGCCACCTGTAAGGCGGTCCTCTCCCCCATCTTCACCCCCTGGACAAACTGGACCTCCAGGCAGTCCAGGCCCAGCTCCCTTATCCTCTCAATCCCCGCCTGGGTGGTAAGGGCCTGGGAGGTGTGGGGGGTGCCCGCCGTGCCAAAGAGAAGGACCACGGGATAATTCTAGACAATTCCCGATAGTCCTGGCAACTGTTTTCTTCCGCCAGGAAGATGACATGGTGAAAGGTTCTGGCTCCCAATACTAGGGAGCATCGCGAAGGAGGCCCCTCGGGTCCAGGGCGTCGCGGAGGGCATCGCCCAACAGCGCAAAGCTCAAAACGGTGATGCTCAAGGCCAGACCGGGCAAGACCGTCAGGGTGAGGCTGATGCCAGCCAGCACAGCCCGCATAAGTGAGGCCCTCTTGCCCTTCAAGTGATACCCGCCGACATGAATTTTACTACGCTGACTTGCCGTCAGGCAAAGGCCTGCCGTATTTTTCCTTGACCCTTAGGGCCGAAGGTGATAGCATTATCTGGTTAACCCCCAGCCGGGCAAAAATTAGCCAGGGGGTGAAAGTTGATGCAGATACTGTTAGTGGCAATAGCCTCCCTGGTGGCAGGGGGGCTCCTCAGTTACCTCCTCCTCCAGTTCCTGGACCTCAGGAAAAAGAAGGCGGCGGAGAAGCAGGCCGAGGAGATCCTGGCCCGGGCCAGGGCCCGGGATAAGGAGTCCCTCCTGGAGGCCAAGGAGGAGGGTATCCGCCTGCGCACCCAGGCGGAGGCGGAATACCGGGAGCGACGCGCCGAGCTAGGCCGACTGGAGCGGAGGGTCTCCCAGAAGGAGGAGACCCTGGAGCGCCGCCGGGAGGGCCTGGACCGCCGGGACCGCCAACTCCAGGACCGGGAAAAGGAAATCCAGAGCCTCAAGAACCAGATAGAGGACATCAAGAAGAAACACACCCAGGAGCTGGAGGCCGTGGCGGGGCTTACCGGCCAGGAGGCCAAGGCCCTCCTTCTGAAGGAGCTGGAAGGAGAGGTCCGGGAGGAGGCCTCCCGAAAGGTGCGGCAGTGGGAGGTGGAGGCGAGGGCCGATGGCGAGGCCCGGGCCCGGGAGGTCCTGGCCCAGGCCCTTCAGCGGTGTGCCCAGGAGGTGGTCAGCGAGACCACGGTCTCAGTGGTGCCCCTGCCCAGCGACGAGATGAAGGGTAGGCTCATCGGCCGGGAGGGGCGCAATATCCGGGCCCTGGAACAGGCCACGGGGGTGGAACTCATCATTGATGATACCCCCGAGGCCGTAGCCCTCTCCAGCTTTGACCCCGTAAGGCGGGAGGTAGCCCGAATTGCCCTGGAGAGGCTTATCCGGGACGGCCGCATCCACCCCGCCCGCATTGAGGAAATAGTGGAAAAGGCCAGGGCCGAGGTGGAGCAGTCCATGGTGGCTGCCGGGGAAGAGGCGGTGGTCAAGGCAGGGGTCCCGGGGCTTCACCCCGAGCTGGTGAAGCTCCTGGGCAGGCTAAGATACCGCACCAGCTACGGCCAGAATGTCCTGGCCCATAGCCTGGAGGTAGCCAACCTTGCAGGGCTCATAGCTGCGGAGATCGGGGCCGATGGGAGGCTGGCCAGGAAAGCCGGCCTCCTCCATGACATTGGCAAGGCCGTGGACCATGAGGTGGAGGGGACCCATGCGCTGATAGGGGCCCGGCTGGTAGAGCAGTGGGACCGCTCCCCTCAGGTTGTCCAGGGCATTGCCCAGCACCACGGCGAGTCCGACACCACCTCGGTGGAGGGCTTCATTGTAGCTGCCGCCGATGCCCTCTCCGGGGGCCGCCCCGGGGCCAGGGCAGAGTCGGTGGAGAGATACCTCCAGCGCATCAAGGCCCTGGAGGACATCGCCAGGAGCCTCCCCGGCGTGGCCGAGGCCTTTGCCATCCAGGCCGGACGGGAGGTCAGGATTATGGTGAAGCCCGAGGCGGTGGATGACCTGCAGGCCATGAGGCTGGCCAGGGACATCGCCAAGAAGATTGAGGAGGGCCTGGAATACCCCGGCCAGATAAAGGTCACCGTCATCCGGGAGACCCGGGCGGTGGACATCGCCAAATAGTAGATACCCCATGAAGAATGCGCTTTGCTCTTTTGCATGGAGGCCCCGAAGATTGTGGCGGCCAAACTGGGGCTCCCTGAAAAGCGGCGTTTTTCAGGGGTAGGACTTCATGCGCCTCTTGATGGTGGGGGATGTGGTGGGCCGCCCCGGCCGGAGGGCACTCGGGCTGGTCTTGCCCCGGCTCCGGCGGGAGTACGGGCTGGACCTGGTCATCGTCAATGGGGAAAATGTGGCCGGGGGGCAGGGACTCACCCCGGAGACGGCAGAGGAACTCTTCGCCCTGGGGGTGGATGTCATCACCTCTGGCAACCATGTCTGGGAGTACAAGGAGCTCTATCCCTACCTGGGCGGCCAGCGGCCTGTCCTGAGGCCCCTCAACTATCCCCCCCAGGCCCCCGGGAGGGGCTATGTAATCCTGGAAAAGGCTATGGTGGTCAACCTGGTGGGCAGAACCTTTATGGGCAACTTTGACTGCCCCTTCCGGGGAATAGACCAGCTCCTGGCCCAGGAGAGAGACCACCCGCCAGTGGTTATCGTGGACTTCCACGCTGAGGCCACCTCGGAGAAGAATGCTATGGGCTGGTATCTGGATGGGAGGGTGAGCGCCGTCCTCGGCACCCACACCCATGTGGGCACCATTGACTGGAGAATCCTGCCCCGGGGCACGGCCTATGTTACCGATATCGGCATGACCGGTCCGGTGGACTCCGTCATCGGGGTTGAGGTGGAAGCGGTCCTCCAGCGCTTTCTCACCCTTCTCCCCCATCGCCTCCCCGTGGGCAAGGGCCGGGTGGCATTCAATGCCGTTTTGGTGGATATAGATGAGGCCTCGGGCCGCGCCCAAAAGATAGACCGTCTCGTCCGCGAGGTGGCAGACGAAGGCTGACCTCCACCTCCACTCCACGGCCTCGGACGGCCGGCTGAGCCCCCGAGAAATAGTCCAGCAGGCTGCCAGGCTGGGGCTGGAGGTCATCGCCCTCACCGACCACGATTCGGTGGCTGGCATCCCCCCCGCCCAGGAGGAGGCAAAAAACTTCCCCGGCCTCCTCTTCATCCCCGGGGTGGAGGTGGCGACCCTCGTCCCCGATGGGGAGGTGCATATCCTGGGCTACTTCTTTGACCCCTCCCATCCCACTCTGATATCTACCCTGGAGCGTCTGCAGCATTCCCGGGTGGAAAGGGCGCGGAAGATTGTGGAAAAGCTAAAGGCCCTGGGCCTGCCTTTGAGCTGGGAGAGGATACTGGAGCTGTCCGGGGGCGACTCCCTGGGCCGGCCCCATATCGCCCAGGCCATGGCGGAGAAGGGCTATGTCCCCGACCTCCGGCAGGCCTTCCTGCAGTATATCGGACGGGGGAAACCGGCCTATGTGGAGAGGGACCACCTGAGCCCCGAGGAGGGTGTGAGGCTAATCCGCATCGCCGGGGGCCTGCCCGTCCTGGCCCATCCCCTGGATATTGGTGCCCTGCCCCTGGAGCCCATTGCCCGCCGCCTCAAGAGAGTTGGGCTGGTGGGGATGGAAGCCTATTATGGTGACTATACCCCCGAGAAGGTGCAGTATCTCGTCGGCCTGGCCAGAAAGCTGGGGCTTATCCCCCTGGGGGGCAGCGACTATCACGGCCTGGAGAAGGGGATGGATACCCCCCTGGGCTCCGTGGACATCCCCCGGGAAGCAGTGGACAGGCTCCTGGCCCTGGTCCCCCGCCCTTTGACGGCCAGATAACCACAGCAAAATGCGGGGCATGACCGTGAAAATCACCAAGAAAATTGCATAAAACCCCTCTGGCTTGTGCTGAGGAGTTGGGAAGAAGGTGGATAGGAGGTTAAAATGGGACAGAAGTGCATTAAATGTGAGAGGCCAGCCACTGTAAATATTCAGAAGTTATGGATGAAATGGAAATATGATGCCGAGAAGGATGATTATTCCTCTGAATCAGAACCTTTGGATATAGAACCATTCGAGTCCGAGAACCTGCATTTATGCGGCGAATGCGAGAAGCTGTGGGAACAGGGGGAAATCTAAGATGGTGATGCGGGTATCGACGCCACAGTGGATCATTATGGGCCCCAAGGAAAGTTGGGAGACAGCTTTCGAGCAAGGAGGAATTTGGGGCGTCAAAGATTTATTGTATCCGGAATGGAAAGCGTTAGAAAAGGGGGATATTATTTTTTTCTATGCTACTAAGCCAGTAAGTGGTGTAATCGGGGTTGGAAGGGTTCAAACTAAATTTATCCAAGACAAACCACTGTGGCCTGATGAAATGGCTGTGGGGAAAGTGCTTTATCCATATCGGTTTGAATTTCATATTGATTATGTGATTGAACAATATCGCTGGAAAAGCGATAGTATCAAAGTGCCCTTGACCATCCAAGAGATGCGTAGAGGAATTAATCTTCTCCTCGAAAGGACGGCTGATAAGTTATATGCAGCGTTCGATCAAAACCTCAACTATCTGATTCCTAAATCGGGAAAAATGGAACCGCCACCAGTAGAAGTTATTAAGCCTGAACGATTTCCGTTAGACCACACCAGAATTCAAGAAATAGTGTTTCAGATTGGCAGACTTAATCGCTTGATTAGTGAAAAGGAATATCCCATGGAAAACGAAAGATTAGATGTTGTTTGGAGGCGTGTCGAGAAAAGTGTGCCCACATATGTATTTGAAATCCAAGTTGGGGGTGATATTTACCACGCACTTGGAAAGTTAAAACACGCATATGACCTTTGGAATAGTAATATTTTTCTTATAGCTGGGGAAGAGGATATTGAAAATGCTAAATCTCTTTTAAGCGGAACCTTCCACGAGATTGGAGAAAAAATGAAGAAAATCACGATTGACAAAATTCACGAATTATACGAGCAAAAGCGCAAATGGATTGATATTGAGAAAGAGGTTGGTTTACTTTAGTGATGCAGAAGAAGCCACATAGGGGTCTTTAATAGGGAATTTATTCAACTCAAGTAGTATCCTGACTAGTCGTATGCCATCCCTCTCATCGTATGCCGTTTGCGTGGGATGGGATTAGAGAACGTGGTAAGAGGGCTAGAAGAACCTAAGCAGTTCAACCGGCAAATGGGGGCATTGTTTCGGAATTGGTTACGCAAGAAGTATCCATGCATTCAAGACCCTACGGCTTTCAGAAGTAGCAGTGAACCCCTCATTTTCTTAGATGTTGCTGGGGAACAACTAAGGCAATTCGCCAATCAGATAGGTTGCGGTCTACAGAAACAACCAGATTTTGTGGCAAAGGCGCAGGGCAGGTATGTTGTTGGAGAGGCCAAGTTCATAGGAACAGAGGGCGGGAATCAAAATAGAGGATTTGATGATGCAATAAAGCTTGCTAGTAGTTCCTTCAAAGAAGCCGTTACTGTTGCCATTCTGGATGGCATAGTCTGGATACCTAACAGTGGGCAGATGTCAAAGCGCCTTGCCAATTTTGGCGGTAATGCCTTGACCGCTCTATTACTTGATGATTTCCTTGCTTCTTTGGGATAGACCTTTGAGGCAAGTGCCTGGCTACGCCCTGAACCCTAGCCCAGGTAATAGAAGCGGTTGAAGAGGTGCGCCAGGGCCTCCTCCGCCAGGGAGGAGGCGAAGCCTCCCAGCAATCTCTCCCTCAGGCTTCTGGGGGGCCTGGCATAGGAATAGCGGCGGGGGATTTTGGCCATCTCCGCGGCCAGGTCCAGGGCACGCTCCATGTCCCCCAGCTCGTCCACCAGGCCCAGCTCCTTACCCCTCCTGGCGGTGAACGCCTCCCCGGTCGCCAGCTCCCTCACCCTCTCCGGGTCCAGCTTCCTCCCCCGGGCCACCGTCTGGATGAAGTCCTCGTAATACTCCAGGACCAGCTCCTGGTCCTTCTGCGCCTCCTCTGGGGTGGGCTCCCGCCAGAAGGCCCCCGCGTCCTTGAGGCGGCCCCCCTTGGCCACGGTGAATTTCACCCCCAGCTTTTGGAGGAGTTCGGGCATTACCGGGCGGACGGAGATGACCCCGATGGAGCCCACCAGGGCGGAGGGAATGGCCACTATCTTGTGGGCGGCCGAGGCCAGCATATAGGCCCCCGAGGCCCCCATCCCCCGGATAAAGGCCACCAGGGGCTTCTGGGAGGCCAGCCGGGAGGCGGTGGTGAAAAGGTAGTCCGAGGCGGTCACCAGTCCTCCGGGGGAATCTATCTCCAGGACCACCCCCTTGACCCGCCGGCTTCGCCTCAGTCCCTCCAGCAGGCGGATATAGGCCACCAGCCGGGGCCCTCCCCCCAGGAGGCCTGAGAACTCCACTACCCCCAGCCGGGGCCTTGCCCAGAAAAGCATTTTCCCTCCCTCTGGGGATATTATAGCTGAAAATAGAAAAAGACCCCCGGGGGTCCCTTCTTGGCTCTCTTTCATCAATTCCCCATTTCCCGTTCATATTCTCTTCACATGACCCCGCCATAATGTTCAATGAAAGAAGGAGGTAAGAGGAATGAAGAAGAGATGGTTAATAGTCCTGGTGGTGGGGCTGCTGGCCCTGCTGGCCGTCCCGGCGGCGGTCCTGGCCCAAAGCGACGAGGCGACAGTGGGGTACTATCCCGCCTACCGCGGCCTCTGGGACCTGAGCACCCAGAACCGGGTGGCCGAGCTCCTGGGGGTTCCCCGCACCGAGCTCATGACGGCGCTGGAGGGTGGGGCTACCCTGAGCGAGCTGGCTGTGGCCAGGAATGTGTCCACCGAGAGCCTGGTGGCGACCATCCTGGCACCCCACAAAGAAATGCTGGATGTCAAGGTGAAGTATGGCCGCCTGACCGCTGAGCAAGCCCAGCAGGCGCTGGAGACCCTCACTGTGAGGGTGCAGGCGCTGGTGCAGACCACCTTCGCCGCCACCTCCACCTGGGGTCCTGGTGCCTACTGCCCCATGATGGGGGGTGGCTATCAGGGTGACACTACCGTTACCCCCGGTTTCAACGCTCCCGGCCGGGGCAGGGGCTTGGGCAGGGGTGGTGGCATGATGGGCCGCGGCATGATGGGTAGCTGGCGCTGGTAAGTACCCCCTGGGGGGCGGGCTACAGCCCGCCCCCCTCTTCTTTGCCTCCCTTCCCGGGCCTGACTATAATGGGGCCGTGGCCGGAAAGAGAATCCTGGTGGTGGAGGATGAGACGAAGATTATTGACATCCTCCGTCTCTATCTGGAAAGGGAGGGCTTTGAGGTCTTCCCTGCCCTAACCGCCGGGGAGGCCCGGGAGGCCTTCACCCGCCTCAGGCCCGACCTGGTGGTGCTGGACCTGAACCTCCCCGACGGGGACGGCCTGGAGGTCTGCCGGGCCTTCCGCAAGGCGTCTTCGGTCCCCATCCTCATGCTCACTGCCCGGGACGAGGAGGTGGACCGGGTGGTGGGGCTGGAGCTGGGGGCCGATGACTATGTGACCAAGCCCTTCAGCCCCCGGGAGGTGGTGGCCCGGGTGAAAGCGGTGCTCAGGAGGAGCCAGCCCCCCGCCCCTCCGCAGGAAATAAAGGCGGGGGAGCTGGTCCTTGACTTGGACAGATATGAGGTCCGCTGCCGGGGGCAGGTGGTGGGGCTTACCCCCACCGAGTTCAAGCTCCTCTCCGTCCTGGCCCAGCACCCGGGGAGGGTCTTCACCCGGATGCAGTTCCTGGACCAGGTCCAGGGGGAGGCCTTTGAGGGCTACGAGCGGACAATTGATGCCCACATCAAGAACCTGCGCCAAAAGCTTTCCCCCCTCGGCTGCCATTGTATTGCCACAGTGAGGGGGATAGGCTACAAGCTGGAGGTGGGGGATGCCCCGGCTGGCCCTTAAGCTGGCAGGGGCCTTTGTCCTGGTGGCGGTGGTGGCGGTGGCCCTGGCCGCCTACCTGGTGAGCCGCTCCACCCAGGGTGAGTTTGGCCTCTACCTGGAGCACATCGGCCGGATGGGAGAGGGGATGGGACGGGGGATGATGTGGAGGATGGGCCCCATGATGGGGTGGGGCCAGGAGGAGCAGGCCTTCCTCCAGGGGGTGAACCGCTCCCTGTGGATGGCGGGTCTCCTGGCGGCGGGGGTGGCGGTGCTGCTGGCCCTCTTCTTCTCCCGCCTTTTGGTCCAGCCCCTGCGCCGGATGGCGGGGGCGGCGAAGAAGATGGCTGGCGGGGACTTCAGCCAGAGGGTGAAGATAGCCTCTCAGGACGAGATAGGGGAGCTGGCCCGGGCCATGAATGCCATGGCCGAGGCCCTGGGAAAACAGGAGGAGCTGCGCCGCCAGTTTGTGGCCGAGGTGGCCCACGAGCTCCGCACCCCTCTAACGGTAATCCAGGGAAATATGGAGGCCATGGTTGATGGGGTCCTGCCTCCCACCCCGGAGCACCTCTCCTCTCTCAACAGTCAGGTGCTGGTCCTCTCCCGCCTGGTCACCGACCTGCGCACCCTGTCCCTGGCCGATGCCGGAAAACTGGAGGTGAAACCCGTCCCCCTGGATATCGGTGAGGTAGCGGGACAAGCCCTGGAGGTGGTAGGGCCCCAGGCTGGGGAGAAGGCCATCCGCCTGGAAAGGGCCCTCCCCGCCGCCCTGCCCCGGGTTCTGGCAGACCCCCAGAGGGTGCTCCAGGTCCTACACAACCTCCTCTCCAACGCCCTGCGCCATACCCCCCAGGGGGGCCGCATAAGCCTCGAGGCCAGGCCCGGCCCCGGCGAGCTTGTCCTCTCCCTTTCCGACACCGGCCCCGGCATCCCGCCGGAGGATATGCCCTACCTCTTCCAGCGCTTTCATCGCCACCGTGCCGGCGGCTCGGGCATCGGCCTGGCGGTGGTGAAGGCCCTGGTGGAGGCCCAGGGGGGGAGGGTATGGGCGGAGAGCCGGGTGGGACAGGGTAGCACCTTCTATTTCACCCTACCCCTGGCGGAGGCAAGATGATAAGTCCGGTATTTCTCGCCGCCCTCCCTGGTGGGCACCGCCCGGGAGATGGTAAGGCGGAGCCTGAAGGGCCTGGAGGCCATGGGGGCCTTAAAGGTCGAACGGAAGCACATCACCATCCTCAGCCGGGGTATCCTCCAGGAGCTGGTATAGTGGGGAGACAAAAGTCGCTGACATCTTCCCTATCTCCCCTAAAATAGAAGAGGAGGGAGAGAAATGAGAAAGAGCCTCCTCTTGGATGTTTCGCAACGCCCGCCCCGGGAGAGCCAGAGCCGCCTTCTGGACCTTTTTGACCGGGCTAGGATAGGGGATAGCATAAAGCTCGTAAGCGACTATGCCGTTGCACCTATCTGCCAGGTCCTCTTTGAGGAAAGGGAGGGGCAGTTCCTGTGCCATATGAATAGAGAAGCTCCCAGTGAATGGGTCGCCCGAATAATAAAGACTCGCTAGCCCCTCCCATCCCCAGCGAGCCCGGGCCATGGGCGATGAGCCTCACCGCCCTTTTCGCCCTCCTCCTTGTCCTGGCCTTCCGCCTCTCCTAGCGGGCTTTACAAATTGCCATATCTGGGCTAAAATTCCTCTTTCAGGAGGGATGATAGACGGCGGTTTCTGGATAGGGAGGCAGCGATGAAAAGGAGGGTGGTTATCACTGGCATGGGCGCTATAACCCCTCTGGGGATAGGGGTGGAGCCCTCCTGGAGGGCCCTGTGGGAGGGCCGGTCGGGCATCGGGCCGGTAACCCTTTTTGACCCCTCCCCTTTCAAATGTAAGGTGGCGGGGGAGGTCAAGGGTTTCAACCCCCTGGACTTCATGGATGAAAAGACATCCCGGCACATGGACCGCTTTATCCAGTTTGCCATCGCCGCCGCCCGGATGGCCATGGGGGACTCGGGGCTCAAGATAGATTCCAGCAATGAGGACCGGGTGGGGACGGTCATCGGGACCGGTGTGGGCACCTACCACAGCTTTGAGCAGGCCCATGCCCTGGTGATGCAGGGGGCCCACGGCCAGGTCTCCCCATTCTTTATGGTAACCACCTGTCCCAACATGGCGGCAGCGATTGTGGCCATCCTTTTCCGGGCCCGGGGGCCCCAGCACTGCCCGGTGGAGGCCTGTTCCACCGGCACCAACGCCCTGGGCCTGGCCTTCCGTCTCATCCAGATAGGGGAGGCCGACGCCTTCATCGCCGGCGGGACCGATGCGGCTATCATTGAGACCCTCTTCGCCGGCCTGGACGCCACCGGGGCCACTACCAGGAATAATAAAGAACCCCAGCGGGCCAGCCGGCCCTTTGACGCCACCCGGGACGGCTTTGTCACCTCCGAGGGGGCCGGCATCCTGGTCCTGGAGGAGCTGGGCCACGCCCTGGGGAGGGGGGCAAAAATCTATGGCGAGGTGGTGGGGTGGGGCCACAACTGCGATGCCTACCACTATACCTCCCCCTCCCCCGACGGGACAGGGCCCGCCCGCTGTATGATGATGGCCCTCGGGGACGCCGGGCTAAGGCCGGAGGAGGTGGACTACATCAATGCCCACGGCACCTCCACCAAGGCGAATGATGTCTCGGAGACCCGGGCCATAAAGAGGGCCTTCGGGGAACACGCCAGGAAGCTGGCGGTGAGCTCCAACAAGTCGATGCTGGGCCACATGTGGGGGGCGGCGGGGGCGGTGGAGGCCATCTTCTCTGTCCTCACCATAAGGGAAGGCATCATCCCCCCCACCATCAACTACCAGCACCCCGACCCCCAGTGCGACCTGGACTATGTCCCCAATATAGCCCGGAAGGCCCTGGTGAGGGTCGCCCTCTCCAACTCCTTCGGCTTCGGCGGCATCAACGGCTCCCTCATCCTCAGGGTATGGGGGCCATCGCCGTAATCAGGAAGCCCAAGGCGCTCTTTGTCTGTGTCAACTTAATGGTGATAGGTCCCACGGAAGTCGGATTTGAACACCGGCACCAGTTCTGTATGTGGTAAAGCATCTGAAATCGACGCGGATAGCCTTGTGCGGGCGCAACTCATCCAGAATGACAGCCGTCTTAATTCGCTCTCTGATGAACCCAGTGTGACCAATAAAGTTAGCAACTGCCCTTTCAAGGGTACCGCCCTCGCGGCACGCGTCATCCACGATCAAGATGTTGCGTATTCTATCTCTCCACTTCTCTGCTAGGCGGCTATGTTCCTTAAGTCCATCGTCCAACGAGCCATCTGCTGTTGATATGGTCCAAGAAGGTGAAGAGGCCATATGAGTGAATGGGCAGTTTAGCAGTTTAGCCAGCATACCTCCGACAGCGGCCCCCCCTCTATCAACGCCTATCACGAGATCGGGGATGAACTGGGCTTTACGCATTTGTTGCGGGAGGGACTCCACTGCCGCTTCAACATCGACGTAGCTGAGGTGGTTTGTTATCACCGCAGTATCTCTTTGGGCGAAGAGCGGAGCAACCCTCTTTGCTAGAAAAGGCTTCAACTGCTCCAACAGGTATCGGATAGGCCACACAAGTACCACAAAGACAACGATCGCTATGGCGATGGCAATGGCCCATCCCCGGAAACCGCCACCAAGTATGACACTTAGAAACACGATAAGCCCTGAAACTATTGCCGGAAGAATTGCGCCGCTCCAAAGAGTATTCATCACTCCGCCTCCTGTTCATCAAAGCGACAGTTTATGCGCTCCGCGCGGAAGGCAGGCCTTTGAGGGATAGAGACTAGCCCCCCCTCTCCCTCTTGAGGAATTCCTCCACGTCTTTCAGGACATCCTGGGGGTGGAGGGGCGATGGGGGGGGTTCCCGGCCGTATTCTTTTTCCAGGGTCTCCACATAGCCCTTTAGCTGCGAGTTCTGGGCCATGAGCCGGTCCAGGACCCGGCCCAACTCTTGGGCGGGCCTTTCCAGGTCGGAGAGGTCCAGCTCCAGGTCCAGCATCCCCGCCAGCTTGTTCACCAGCGTGAGGCAGACCTGGGGGTTGGCCACCGATATGTAGTGGGGGACATGGCCCCAGATACTCAAGGCGTCCATGCGCCGGCGGGTGCAGGCCATAAGGAGGGTGGAATGGAAGCTGGAGGGGCCCCGGTAGTCCCTGAGCTCAATCCCCCAGCGCCCCAGCCCCTCTTTCAGGCGGGCCCGGTTGACCACCCCCGTTACCCGGGGCTCTCTGGTATGGGGCAGACGGTCAAAGACCGCACCCAGGGCGATAACCCGAACCACCCCAAAAGCTCGGGCCACCCCCAGAAGGGCCTGGCAGAAGTGGAGCCAGCGGAGATGGGGCTCGCTCCCCAGAAGGAGGATGAGGTCATGGTCCCTTTTCTTCCCCTTCCAGTAGAAGAACTCATCGGCGGGGAAGCTGAGGGCTTTGAGCAAGCCTCCCTCCACCGCCACCGCGGGGCGCAGGGAGGTGAAGTCGTAGTAGTCTTCAGGGCTGAGCTCGGCGAAGCGGGTGGCCCGGAGCTTGTCCTTGAGATAGCCCACTGCCCCGGTGGCCACCTCCCCGGCGTTGGGCCAGCCGGCGAAGCCCGCCACCAGATAGGGTTCCTTGAGCTTGGGCGCCTCGTAGAGGATGAGGCCCTCTATCCTTTTCCGCACAATATCCCCTCAAGGGCATTATATCACCTTGGCCCTTTCTCTATTCTTCTCCCCTCCAGGGCCGCCCCGGCGGCGGCCAGGGTGGCCTGAATATCCCGATGGGCGTGGGCCAGGGAAAGGAACCAGGCCTCAAACTGGGAAGGGGGGAGATATATACCCCTCCCCAGCATCTTCCAGAAGAACTGCCGGTAGGCCTCCCGGTCCGAGGCCAGGGCGGAGGTGTAATCGGTTACCGGCCCTGGGGCAAAGAAAAGGGTGAGGAGGGAGCCCACCCGGTTTACGCTGCCGGGTATCCCTGCCCTTTTTGCGGCCCCCCCCAGCCCCCTTTCCAGAAGGGAGGCCTTTTTCTCCAGGGCTTCATATACTCCGGGGCGGGACAGGGCCTTCAGGGTCTCCAGCCCGGCTGCCATGGCCAGGGGGTTCCCGGAGAGGGTCCCCGCCTGGTAAACAGGGCCGGAGGGGGCCAGGAGCTCCATGATTTCCCCCTTCCCTCCGAAGGCCGCTGCGGGGAGCCCGCCCCCGATAACCTTCCCCAGGGTGGTGAGGTCGGGGGCAACGCCATAAAGGCCCTGTGCCCCTCCCCACCCCACCCGGAAGCCGGTGATGACCTCATCAAAAATAAGCAGGGCGCCGGAGCGGCGGGTTATCTCCCGCAGGCCCTCCAGGAAGCCGGGGCTGGGGGTGACCACCCCCATGTTGGCGGCCGCCGGCTCCACAATGACCGCCGCTATTTTTTCCCCCTGGCTGCGGAAGGCTGTGGCGACCGCCTCCAGGTCATTGTAGGGCAGGACGATGGTGTCCCGGGCCAGGGCCTGGGGAACACCGGGGCTATCGGGGAGGCCCAGGGTGGCCACCCCCGACCCCGCCCGGGCAAGAAAGCTATCGCCGTGGCCGTGGTAGCACCCGGCGAACTTGACGACCTTCTCCCTTTTGGTATAGGCCCGCGCTAGCCGCAGGGCAGAAAGGCAGGCCTCGGTGCCCGAGCTGACAAAGCGGAGCTTCTCAACGGAGGGCAGGGCCGAGCAAATAAGTCGGGCCAGCTCGGTCTCCAGGGCGGTGGGAGCGCCGAAGCTGGTGCCCAGGGAGGCCTGCTTCTTTATTGCCCTTATCACCCTGGGGTGGGCGTGGCCCAGGATGAGGGGGCCCCAGGAGAGGACATAGTCAATGTACTCGTTGCCGTCCTCGTCCCAGATATGGGAGCCCTTTCCCCTCTTGATGAACAGGGGCTCGCCCCCCACCCCTTTAAAGGCCCTCACCGGGCTGTTCACCCCCCCCACCAGGTGTTTGAGCGCCTGGGCGAAGAGCCGGCACGAGTTCTCGGTTTTCATTCCTTTTCCAGAAATGCCCGAACTGCGTCTATCTCGTCTGAGGCCTGGTCTCGGCAAGCCTTTGCCCGAGCACCGCGAGGAAATCGAGAAGTGCTGCATCCTGTCCGGAGGTGTTTATTGCCGCCGTTACTTTTTCCCAGGCAGCCACCAACTGCTCATTGCCAGTGTTTCTGACGCTGACAACTACCCTGCCGAGCGCTCCCATTGTTTGCAGGTTGAAACCGGTGCCTAGTGCCGGAAGCAGAATCAATAGTGAATCGACAACATTCCAGTACTTCTGCGCTTCTTTCACCTGAGCATTAAATACATCGTAGGTCAGCTGCAAGCTGCGCAGGTCGGCCTGACTCTTCGCTAAGTCAGTCTGCGACGTGGTCGCCCGCGACTTGGCGGCGGCAAGCTCTGCCTGCGTTGCCGTGAGGCTGCTCTGCGCGCTGTCCAGCTCTTTCCTGGCAGAGCTCAGCTCCGCATTTGTCGCTGAGAGGTCCCTGGCGGCAGTGTCCAGCTGCTGGTTCAATTGGTCCCTGGCGTGAACCGCTTCCTGGTAGGTTCCCCGGGAGACGCACGCCAGGGAGGTGATTGCCACCAACAATACTGAGAGAAAGCATCCAACCGACTTCCGCATTGTCCTTTCCTCCTATGCTAGGCTATCTAGACGCTTAGCCTAGCAAGCTGACACGGCTATGTCAAGGCAGGCGGGGCGGTCAGCCCTCACTCTTCAATTCCTCGCTAAGATACTTGATCCAATAGCTCGCTTGTTTTACCAAAGAGGAGAGCTGGGTGGCATGAATCAGGGAGCTCAGAAGGTCCATATTTGAGTGCATCACTGCATTTCGAAGTAGTTCGAGTTCTTCCAATTCCTTGTCGAAGTCGCTCTTCTTGTTTGTCTGCTTCGCCAGAATCCCTTTGCTGATAATCTCCCTCTTGTCCGCCCATTGAGTGAATGACAAAAGGTCGGCATATGTGTTTAGCTGTTTTGCCTGCTTGAACTCACCTTTGAGCTTCTCCTGCCTCTGCTCCGTAAGGTACTGCAACCATTCATCCTCTTGAAACGATGCCTTGATAGTGGATGCCATCGTGGTCTCTAGATGTGTAAGTACAGTGAACAACACCACACGCACAGGCAACTTCAGCAGGTCACTGCGAGTCACAATGCCGTCAACTCGATTACCACTAACCACAAGGTGGTAAGCCCCTCCTACTGCAAGGTGAAGGTACTCAAGTATTCCGGTGGAGGCCTCAAGTAGCATCCTGTCTTCAAGACGTAGCATAGCGTCAGCAACTCTTCCCGTGGAAGTTGCAGCTTGGTTCTTTTCCAAGACACCAACAATCCTCTCGCCATCGCGTACGGGGACCTGGTCGAACGGGGCGCAATCGGGCCGCTGGAATACCTCGGCAGCGCCGTCATCAGGCCCACATGTGATGAGTGGTCGGCCTGCAATAAGGTTGACGTGAAGCCCTTTCTCTAGCGATTCAAGCACCAAAGCAAGAGGGTCATCAGTTGTCTGGGTGTAGGCTACTTCGCCCGAACTCATACTACAATCAGCCCTCTTTCAGCCACCGGGCAACCTCTTTGGCGTGGTAGGTGATGATGAAGTCGGCCCCCGCCCTCTTGATGGCGGTGAGGACCTCCAGGGCGGCCCTTCTCTCGTCCAGCCAGCCGTTTTGGGCGGCGGCCTTCACCATAGCGTATTCCCCGCTGACATTGTAGGCGGCCAGGGGGTAGGGGAAGTTGCTCCTGGCCTGGGCGATGACGTCCAGGTAGGCCAGGGCGGGCTTGACCAGGATGATATCGGCCCCCTCAATTATATCCTGCTCAATCTCCCTCATGGCCTCCCGGATGTTGGCGGGGTCCATCTGGTAGCCCCGCCGGTGGCCGAACTTGGGGGCGGATTCCACCGCCTCGCGGAAGGGTTCAAAGAAGGCGGAGGCGTATTTGGCGGAATAGGCCATGATGGGGATATGGGAGAAGCCCTGCTCATCCAGCCTCTCCCGGATGGCCGCCACCTGGCCGTCCATCATGGCGGAGGGGGCTACTATATCGGCCCCGGCCTCGGCCTGGGAGAGGGCAGCCCGGGCCAGGAGCTCAAGGGTGCGGTCGTTGTCCACCTCTCCGTTTATCACCACCCCGCAGTGGCCGTGGGTGGTATATTCACAGAGGCAGACATCGGTGATGACCACCAGCTCCGGCACCGTCCCCTTTATCTCCCGGATGGCCTCCTGGACGATGCCCCGGGGGTCATAGGCCTCGGAGCCCTCCTCGTCTTTCCGGGAGGGGATGCCGAAGAGGAGGACAGCAGGGATGCCCAGCTTGTGGGCCTCCTCCGCCTCCTTGGCGGCCATATCAGGGGAGAGGTGGTAGATACCGGGCATGGAGGGAATTTCCTGGCGCTGGGCCTGGCCGGGGACCACAAAGAGGGGATAGACCAGGTCCTGGACGGAGAGTCTGGTCTCCCGGACCAGGTCCCTCAGGCCCCCAGTGCGGCGAAGCCGCCGCAGCCTCAGCTGAGGAAAAGTGCTCATCCCGCTCCTTTCTGGCAGTACTCTGCCATGGCCCGCACCAGGCCGGGGATGGTGTGCTCCCGGGCCTCTATATCTACCCTCAGGCCCCGCACCCGGGCGGTGGCGGCGGTCTGGGGGCCGATGCAGGCCACCTGGGCACCGGCCAGGGCCTCCCAGCTCCCCCGCAGGGCCCGGAATAGGCCCTGGACGGTGGAGGAGCTGGTGAAGGCGACCATGTCTATCCCCTTCACCTTCTTCTTGATGTCCCTTTTTTTTGTGAGTCGGGTCCGGTAGGCCACCGCCTGGTCCACCCTGGCCCCCAGGGCCCGGAGCCCTTCCCCCAGCCCCTCCCCCGCCAGGTTGGTGCGGGGGAGGAGGACGCGGGCCCCCTTCAGGTCCAGGGAGGCCATCTCCTTAGCGATGCCCTCGGTGGAGTACTCCCGGGGAACCAGGTCCGCCCTGAGGCCGTAGCCTTTCAGGGCCTCTTCGGTGGCGGGGCCGATGGCCAGGAGGCGGGCCTTGCCAAGGGCCCGGGCGTCCTTTCCCCGGGCGAAGAGCCTGTCAAAGAGGGCCTCAATCCCCTTCGGGCTGGTAAAGACCACCCAGTCGTACTCTCCCAGCCTGTCCAGGGCCCTGTCAAGGCGGGGGCTGGGGGCAGAATAGGTCTCTATGGTGGGGACCTCCACGGGCTGGGCACCCTCCTGGGCCAGGAGGGCGGAGAGGCGGCTCGCCTCCGTTGTGGGCCGGGTGACCAGCACCCTTTTCCCCAGGAGGGGCTTCTTTTCAAACCAGGAGAGGAGGGGGCGCAGGCTCACCACCTCCCCCACCACCAGCACCGCCGGGGGCCCCAGTTTCTCCTTTTTGGCCCTGGCGGCGATGTCCTTTAGTGCGGCGGTGATGGTCCTCTGCTGAGGGCGGGTGCCCCACTGGATAAGGGCGGCGGGGGTGGTGGGGGGCCGGCCGTGGCGGATGAGCTCCCGGGCAATCCTGGACAGGTTCTCCACCCCCATGAGGAAGACAAGGGTATCCGCCCCACCAGCCAGCCGGGCCCAGTCCAGGCGTTCCTTTTCCTCCCCGGGTTGCCCGGTGATTACGGCGAAGGAGGAGGCAAACTGGCGGTGGGTTACCGGGATGCCGGCATAGGCGGGGGCGGCTACGGCGGAGGAGACGCCGGGCACCACCTCGAAAGGGACCCCGGCCCGGGCCAGGGCCTCCGCCTCCTCCCCTCCCCTCCCCAGGACAAAGGGGTCTCCCCCTTTGAGCCGGACCACCAGTTTCCCCTCCCGGGCCTTCTCTATCAGGGTCCGGTTTATCTTCTCCTGGTCAAAGGCCCTTACCCCGCGGGCCTTTCCCGCGTAGATAAGCTCCGCCCCCCGGGGGGGGCACTTCAGCAGGTCCTTTGCCACCAGGCGGTCATAGACCACTACCTGGGCCTGATGGAGGAGCTGGAGGCCCTTGAAGGTGATGAGCCCCGGGTCCCCCGGCCCCGCCCCGACAAGATACACCTTGCCTGTCAAACGATTTCTCCTTTCGGTGCTTTTGAATCTGTGTTGAAACCTGGCTATCTCCTCCTGTTTTGACCGCCTGCTCACTCCACCGGCCACTCAGGAATCAAGCCGTCTATCTCCGCCATCAGCTGGATGGTCTCCTTCAGCGCCACCATCATCTTCTGGTAGTGCGTCAGCTCATCATAGGCTAGCGTTCTGCCCTTGCGGTCCTTGAGCCACTTCTGGGCTGCCTGGTAGCCGCCGATGTGGAAGTTCCAGACCTCCGGCGGGATGCCCTCAAAATACTGTGTCTTGTTGATATAGACCCGCCGGTTGTTCTTATCATAGCTTGCCTTATCCACGGTGTTAGAGCCGGCTACGGGGTACTTTGTTATGAGGTTGTTCAGCGCCGGTGATTCCATGAGGTGCAGGGATACCAGCTCCGCGCCCTTCTCTGCGAGTGCCTTGAAAAGCTCTTTATCCGAAGTCAGCGGCAGGCGGGGGAAATCTATCTTCAGGAACTCGGCGTAGCGGGTGCGGTAGTTGGGCGAGTGAAAGACGGCATAGGCATAATTGAAAACATCCTCCGGCCCAAAGGTCCTCTCCAGGTCGCCCCTGCCGTCCTCTACAAACTTCAGCCCCAGCTTATCTGACACAGCCTTGATGAACTCAGGGCTCAGGTTGGGACGGCGACCCTTTTGAAACTCAAGCTCACCTTCCGAAGGGTAGAGGTAGAGGGGAAAGACAAAGCTACGGTCGTAGACAGTAACTATTTTATGCGTGCAAACACAGGATGTGGCTAGAACGGCAAAATCTTCCTTCGTTTGCCTTGCTGCAATAAGTCCAAGGTTTGGTTTATTAAGGGAGCCCATTAGAACGCCGCGAGTGCGGGCTAATATTACATCGCTATATATTATGTTCCGTATGTCGAAAGGCCGATATAAACATGAAACGAATGAATTTTCCCAAGACCTATCCTTTTTCAAAATCTCCCTTGCTTGAGCAACGTCCCATTCGTTATCCCTAAGAGAATATCTATTCTTTATCTCTTCGACAGAAGAATCAGAGTCGACAAAATCTTTGATTCGGTCAATCAAGGGCTGTCTATTGAAGTCTATTGCAAAGGCGTCTCTCTTTGTCTCAATACCAGATACCCCCTTTAAGATATCTGCTAAAGACCAACCGAGGTCATATTCTTTCTGTAATGAAAAATCCTTCGGCACAAAGAAGAAATAGGGTGCAGATGGCGTCAGTTCCTGCCAGTGTGTAGAGGCAACATCCGATTCAGACAGTGCCCCATATTTGCTTTCTCGCGTCCCCCACATATCGGCGTAAAAGACATGCTTCTCGCC